>LNFM01004261.1_pt1 | contig 26683 bp, 21 predicted proteins | sample 596031 | NCBI WGS metagenome assembly LNFM01 (sample SAMN04254537, study PRJNA301005) | activated carbon metagenome | isolation source: dual media filters at the Ann Arbor, Michigan drinking water treatment plant | place: USA: Ann Arbor | reverse complement strand
CGTACGCGATGGTGGGGGTCAACGTGATCGCCGCTCCCACCGACGCCGAGGCCCGCCACCTCGCCACCTCGCAGCAGATGTCGTTCGCCGATCTCGTGCGCGGGATGCGGGGGCTCGTGCAGCCGCCCATCGACGACATCGACCACTACTGGTCGCCGATGGAGAAGGCGCACGCGTCGCAGATGCTGGCGTGCAGTGTCGTCGGCAGTTCGTCGACCGTGAGTGCCGGGCTCGACGCGCTGCTGTCACGCACGCAGGCCGACGAGCTGATGATCGTGTCGGATGTCTTCGACCCTGCGCTGCGCCTGCGCTCGTTCGAGATGATCGCGGACGCTACGGGCGTGCGCCGCCTCATGACCGCGTCGAGTGATCCCGCCGCGGTGCCCAGCCTGGCCTGATCGCGGCGATCAGAAGCCCAGCGGCGGCGTCCATGGCGCATCGCGCCACGTGTGGTCGCCACGAAGGTACGCCCGCAGGATCCGCTGCATCGTCACCGCGTCGACGCCGTCGTCGATGTCGTGCATCGTCTCGCCGTCGTTGGTGACCTGTACCTGGTATGGCCCGTCGCCATCACCAGCGGCCTGCAGGAAGCGTGCGCCGTCCTCCAGGATCAGGTACTCGACGTCGCCACGCTGCAGCGCCGCGAGGGCCGCGTCCAGATGCGCAGGCGTCACGCCTGACAGACCTCCCGAGCCCGTCGTGGCTGGATCACCGGCCTCCGACAGCAGCGAGTCGAGCAGCGAACCGGAGTCCGGCCAGCGAAGATCCATGGGTGCGCCGACGATAGCACGGCGGTCCACCTGTCATACACTGCGGGCGATCACTCAGCAGATTCCGCTCGGTGTCCGTCGCGAGGCGTCCTGCGGCGACACTCCGCGTCCGAGGCACAGAGATGAGCAGCGGTCCTGAAAGCACGGGTGTGACCAGAAGCGCCTTCGGGTGCATCACCGTCCCGTTCCTGCTGATCGCACTCGTTCCACTCGGGTGGGGCGCGCGGTCCAGCTGGCAGGCCGGCGACCTGGTCCGTCGAGGCGACGTCGTCGACGGGCGCGTCATCGAGTTGCGATACGTCGAATCGAATCCGACGTCCGGACGCGCCAGCCGTGGCAGCCGCGTGCGCAGCGAGTCGCCGGTCGTGCAGTACACGACCCGCACAGGCGAGTCTCGAGTGGCCATCGGGAGCGTGAACCGAGGTCCAGCACCGTGGAAGGTCGGCGACGTCGTGGCGGTCGTCTACGACCCGCAACGCCCCGAGCGCGCCGACCTGCAGAGCGAGGTCGGCGCCTGGCGTCGGTGGTTCGTCATCTGGTGCGCGGTGGCGATCGCCCCCTTGGCCATCGCACTCGCGCCGGTGGTCTTGCTCCTGCGCCAGCGCCGCTCCCGCCCTGCCGCCTCGTGACACCCGGGCAGGCGGGCCGACTCAGCGGTCGATGAGCCTGGCCTCGCGCGCCACGACCGCCATCGTCTCGCGGAAGCGATCACGTACGCGTGTGCGTGCCCCCTCGGCTCGGCGTCGAGCGGCAGCCGGGTCTCGCGCCATGGCGAGCACCGCGGCCGGCATCGCTGCGGCCTCGGCGGGCACGTCGAAGTCGAAGAGCCAGTCGCCGAGCCCGATGTCGCGCCACATGAGACCCTTCGTGCTCTGTTCCTCCCAGCGGCACACGATGGCCGGGATGCCGTGGCCGATGCACATGATCGGGCTGTGCATCTCGTGGCCGAACAGGCCGGCCGACCGCCGATAGACGCTGATCGCCTCGTCAGGCAGCCAGAAGCTGTCGCGCCAGACGACGCGTCGCCGGACGTCGGCGGGCAGCTTCTCGTAGAGCAACTCGCGCGTGATGGCCATCTGCGTCTCGTCCTCGGGACACAGCAGCACGCGCAGGGGCGTCTCGCGCACGACGGCCTCGATGGCCGTGAGCAGAGGCGCGTGGTCGGCGATTTTCTTCTCCTGGTTCCGTGCATCACGTGTCGGGTTGAGGCGCTCCCCGCTGTTCGGGACGAGCCAGTACGGCGTGAAGCGGTAGCGCGAGATGCAACAGAGGAAGCTGCCCTTCGCGAGGCCGTGCCTGCCGAGGAACGCCTCCGCCGTCGCCTCGTCGCGAAGATCGGTGGCGAACGCCGTGTCGGGGCCCCACGCCATGATGGGCGCGCGCACGTCGTCGGCGCGGGCGCGCGCCAGCGAGACGGAGTCGCGGAAGAACACGAAGCGCGCCTTCGACAGCGTCGCCTTCTCCGGGATGCCGTAGAGCCCGTAGGTGACGCCGTGCACCCCGAAGCCGCGCCCGGTGCGGCGAACGAAGGCCTCGGCGTGGGCCCATCCGAGCGTGGCCGGCCCGGACCCGTGCAGGAAGAAGTCCGCGCGATCCATCGCGGCCAGGACGTCCGGCGCCGTCACGTCCCCCCGCGCGTCGAGCGCACCCTCGACAATCGTCAGGCGCGGGAAGCGCCGCAGCATCATCGTGCGCGCCGCGGCGGTCAGGGGCTTGTAGAGCCAGAGGGTGACCTGCGCGTCCGGCAGGTGCGTCTCGATCATCGCGAGGGCACCGGGCGTGTGCGCCACATCGCCGATGTTGACCGTCTGCCAACCCGAGCACAGCAGCAGCCGGATGGGGCGGCCGCGGGTCTGCGCCGCCACCGACGCGGAGAGCGCCGTCATCACGGACGTCTGCAGGAACGTGCGCCGTCGCATGGGAACCACTCGCGTCATCGAAAGATCTCCTCGCGGGCGACGTCGGTCATCGCCACCACACCCGGATGCCTGAGCCGGCGCTCGACCGAGATCACGTAGTACCGCTCACGCACACCCTCCGCCTTGCCGACGAAGCGTCCCCCATAGAACTCCGCCACATCGTCGGCGACGGCCGCCGGGGCAGGGAACACGCATCCCGCCGCCTGCCCGAACACCTTCATCAGGGCAGAGTCCTCGAACTCGCCGACGACGGCCGGCGCGATCTTGTGTCGCCCGAACCAGTCCTCGAGTGCGTGCCGCAGCGGGCTGTTGGTCGTGGGCATCAGCATCGGCGCCTTGTGCAACGACCGCGGAAACTGCCGCCGGAGCCGCCGGGCCACGGCCGCCGGCGCGAAGAACGCGATGTCCGACTCCCCGAGCAGGTGGTTGAACACCTTGATCGGCAGATACGCCGGGGCCTGCACGTTGGCGATGACCACATCCATCGTGTACGTCGCCAGTTTCGCGATCAGCTGCTCGGGATCGTCTTCCAGGCACACGAGGCGCATGGGGTCCGGCTGCGTGATCACCGGCCGCAGCAGGCGGTAGACGACGAGCTTGGGCACCGCGTTCGCGATGCCCACGGTCAGCGGCGCGGCTCGCCAGGACCCGCGACCCTCGAGCGTCTTCATCATCTCGCGCCCGATGCCGAAGATGTCGTCCGCATAGCCGTAGACCGTCCGCCCGACGTCGGTCAGGAGCTGCGTGCGCCCCTTCCGCAGGAACAGCTGCTGACCGAGGGCCTGCTCCAGCATGCGCACCTGCGCGCTGACGGTCGGTTGCGACAAGTGCAGCGTCACGGCGGCCTTCGACACGCTGCCCTCGCGCACCACGGTCCAGAAGTACAGCAAATGGTGATAGTTCAGCCAGTGCACGCTGCCGCTCCATGTATAGAGAAAACCATCGGTCTGTCGACAAAGTATCTATTTGTTCGCTGTCCACCAAAAACTCTACCGTGAACGTGCAGCGCCGATGCGGTCTTCCGCGCACGGCGCCGAGTCCTCCACGGAAGGGTCACTCTGATGGACCTCACCGAACGGATCCTGGCGGCGTATCGCGGCGTGCCCGGGCTGAGACTGACGACAACCCAGGCAGGTCGGCTGTGGGCGTGCGCTCCGGAGGACTGCGAGCGCGCGCTCAATCACCTCGTGACGGCCGGCTACCTGTACATCGATACGAGGGCCCAGTACGCGTGGCACGGTCAACTGGCCGGCGGCCGGCCCGCCGAGCCGCACGGAGGCATGAGAGCGGTTCATGGCTCCTGACGCAGGCACCGCCTGGCACACGCGCCAGGTCGCGGACGTCCTGAGCACGCTGGCGACGCATGAGACGGGGCTGACCTCCGAGGAGGCGAGTCGTCGTCTTCAACAGCACGGCCCGAACGAACTGCAGGTGTTCGCACGGAGTTCGGCCTGGCACACGCTGGCGGCGCAGTTCAAGAACGTGCTCGTCGTCATCCTCCTCGTGGCGACCCTGCTGTCGGGTCTGCTCGGGCACGGCCTCGAGGCCGCGGTCATCGCGGTGATCGTGCTGTTTGCCGTGCTGCTCGGCTTCGTGCAGGAGTATCGCGCCGAGCGGGCGCTCGAGGCGTTGCGCGAGATGGCGGCGCCGATCGGCCACGTGCTGCGCGGCGGCGTGGAGGTGGCCATTCCGGCCCGCGACCTCGTGCCGGGTGACGTCCTCGTGCTGCGGGCCGGCGACCGGGTGCCGGCCGACGCCCGCGTGACGGTGGCCATCAACCTCGCCATCGACGAAGCGGCGCTGACCGGCGAGTCCGAGGCGGCGGAGAAGTCGTCGGCGGCCCTTGCGACGGTCGACGCGCCGCTCGGCGATCAGTCCAACATGGCCCGTGCCGGCACCGCCGTCACCCGGGGGCGCGGCCAGGCCGTCGTCGTCGCCACGGGCATGTCGACCGAGTTCGGCCGCATCAGCCGCCTGGTGCAGACCGTCGAGGCCGGACGCACGCCCCTGCAGGACAACCTCGACCGCCTGGGCTCGATCCTCGGCAAGGCGGCGCTCGCCATCGTGGCCGTGATTGTCGTGCTGGGCGTGTGGCGCGGCATCCCGCCGCTGGAGATGTTCATCTTCGGCATCGCCCTCGCCGTGGCGGTGGTCCCGGAGGCGCTGCCGGCCGTGGTGACCATCTCGCTGGCGATCGGCGTGCGCCGCATGGTGAAGCGTCAGGCACTCGTGCGACGGTTGCCCGTGGTCGAGACGCTGGGCAGCACCTCGGTGATCTGCTCGGACAAGACCGGCACGCTGACCAGGAGCGAGATGACGGTGCGCCGGCTGTCTACCGGCGGCCGGACGTTCGACGTGACCGGCGTGGGCTACGACCCGGTCGGCGAGTTCCTCGACGCCGGCGCCGCCATTCAGCCGCCGCCCGCCGTGAGGGCGCTGCTGCACGCCGCCGTCCTGTCGTCCGATGCGCGGGTGCGGCGCGACGAGCACGGTCGGTGGCACGTGGAGGGTGATCCCACCGAGGGGGCCCTCGTGGTCGCCGCCGCGAAGGCGGGCCTCGATCAGGCCTCGGCCAACGAGGCGCAGCCGCGGCAGCACGAGATCGCCTTCACCTCCGAGCGCCGACGCATGACGACCATGCACGACGTCGGCAACGGGGTCCTCGTGGCGTATTCCAAGGGCGCCGTGGACGCCATCCTGCCCGACTGCACCACATGGGCCCGCGATGGTGGGGACGTGCCGTTGCAGGACTCCGATCGCGAAGCACTGCTGGCGCTGGAGCGTGACATGGCGGCGGCCGGTCTCCGCGTCCTGGCGGTGGCCGGCAAGCACGAGGCCACCTGCGAGGATGCCGAACGAGGCATGACGTGGCTTGGCCTCATCGGCATGATGGATCCTCCGCGCGCCGAAGCACGGGCCGCCGTGCAGACGTGTCGCGACGCGGGCATCACGCCGGTGATGATCACGGGCGATCACCCGCTGACGGCCACGGCCATCGCCAGCGAGATCGGCCTGCTCGACGGACGGCGCGTCGTGTCCGGGCTCGACCTCGCGGCGCTCTCGGACGACGACCTCACGCGCGGGATCCACGAGATCGGCGTCTACGCACGGGTGTCGCCCGCCGACAAGCTGCGCGTCATCGATGCCTGGCAGCGCCGCGGCGAGGTCGTGGCGATGACGGGCGACGGCGTCAACGACGCACCCGCGCTGAAGAAGTCCGACGTCGGCATCGCCATGGGCATCGCCGGCACCGACGTCAGCAAGGAAGCCGCGGCGGTGACGCTGCTCGACGACAACTTCGCGAGCATCGTCGCGGCAGTGGAGGAGGGGCGGATCGTCTTCAGCAACATCCGGAAGTACCTCACCTTCCTGCTCTCGTCGAACGTGGGCGAGATCCTGCTGATGGCCGGGGCGGCCCTTGCGGGGATGCCGCTGCCTCTGACGGCCGTGCAGATCCTCTACGTCAACCTCGCCACGGACGGTCTGCCCGCCCTGGCGCTCGCCGTCGATCCCCCCGAGGCCGACCTCATGCGGCGCAAGCCGCGTGATCCGCGCGCCGGCGTCTTCACGCGGCCGCTCGTCGTGCTGCTGCTGACCGGCGGGTTCTGGTCCGCGGTCATCAACCTCGGTCTGTTCACCTGGCTGCTCCAGAGCGGACGTCCCGTGGCCGAGGCGATGGCGATGACCTTCGTCTCGCTCGTGCTCATCCAGTTCTTCAAGGCCTACAACTACCGGTCCGACCGCTTTTCGGTGCTCCGCAGGCCCTTCGCCAACCACTGGCTGAACATGGCCGTGGCCTGGGAGCTCGTGCTTCTGGTCCTCATCATCTACGTCCCCTTCCTCCAGCAGCCCTTCGGAACCTTCACGTTCGCCTGGACGGACTGGGCGCTCACGGTGACGCTCGCGCTCACCATCGTGCCGGTGCTCGAGACCGTGAAGTGGCTGGAGCGCCACGGCTACCTGGGTGAACTGAACTGAGGGAACCATGCCTGCTGTGAAGGCGTTTCGTGTGCTCGTCGCCACCGATGGCTCGACCGCTGCCCGGGCGGCGCTGACGACGGCGGTCCGATTCCCCTGGCCGTCCGGGGCTCGCGGCTTCGCCGTGGTCGCCAAAGAGACCGGCGTCGAGTTCTCCCCTGCGGTCCTGGTGGCGGCACTCGATCACGCGGCAGATCTGACGGCCCTGCGTGCGCAACGCAGCCTGGCGACACGGTGGCCGGATGGACAGGCGCGCGTCATCGAGGCCGAGCCTGTCGAGGCCATCCTGCGCGAGGCGAAGGCGGTGCGCGCCGACGTCATCGTGCTCGGCTGGCGTGGCCACGGCGCCGTCCGGCGGCTCCTCAGTGGCAGTGTTTCGCGTGGCGTGGCCCGCCGTGCTCCCTGCTCCGTCCTGGTGGTCCGGCGGGCCCGTCGCGAGTGTCGTCGTGTGGTCATCGGTCTCGACGCCTCGGCGCACGCGGCGCGGGCGCTGGAACTGCTCACCGCCCTCACGCGTCCGGACGGCGGGCACGTCACCCTGCTGCGGGCGATCGACACGATGCCCGTCCCCGCCCAGGCCCTGGCCCCGTCAGGCACGCGCGCGTCGGTCGCGACCGAAGTGGCCCGCATCAACGACACGCGCCGCGCCGCCGCACACAAGGACCTCACGCGCGCCGCGAAGGTCCTCGAGGCCGCCGGGTGGGACGTGGATCAGGTCGTCACCGAGGGCGCGCCCCTGCACGACCTGCTCGCCGTGGTGGCGAAGACGCATGCCGATCTCGTGGTCGTGGGCGCCAGGAGCGCCACGGGGCTGCGCCACCTGCTGCTCGGCAGCGTCGCGGAGGGCGCGATGAACGCCAGCCCCGTCCCCGTGCTCATCGTCCGGTAATCACGAGGGGGACCCGGCGGCGGCGCTTGCCGCCACTGGGGCGGGACAGCGCCTGCTTCAAGTCGAGTCGCTGCCGGCCGATACCAATCCCACGTGGTACAGCTCAGCCACGAGGGACCCGACATATGGCAGCAGGCCTGACGGCACTGGGATTGAACGCACGGGAAGCCGCGAGCGCGCCCCGCGCCGAATTGCTCTCGGACTTTCTCGTCCGTCTGATCGACGTGGTCGGGGAGTTCGCACCGCCGTCCGACGACGGCGACCTCGACAGATTCACGCGGGCGCTGCGGGGCTATCGCGCCATTGCCGCGGACGCGCGCCAGGAGGACGCCCTCGAGCGCGCCACCGAGGCGTGTGTGGCCGAGTGCACGGCGTACTTCAAGGCCTCCCGCACCTACGCCCGTGATCGCGAGCGGGAGTGGACCGAACTGGTCGGCATCCTCCAGGAGGCGGCGCGCCTCTCGCTCGGTCACTCGGCGGACTTCAACGCGCAGGTCCTGGCGTCGTCGCAGCGTGTGGAGACGATCGCGCAACTGGAGGACATCCGCGACCTGCGCCGCCGTCTCGGTGACGAGGTGACGGGCCTGCGTCGGGCCGTGGCCGAGAAGCAGAAGCGCGAGGACGAGCAGTTCCGCGCGCTCAACAAGCGCGTCGAGAGCCTGCAGGTCCGCCTGGCCGAACTCGAAGTGGAAGTTGCGCTCGACCCGTTGACGAAGATCGCCAACCGGGGATCGTTCGACCGCGCCCTCGTGCAGATGGTGGCGGCGGCCCGTCGCAAGGACACGCCGCTCGGTCTGGCGATGATCGACGTCGACCACTTCAAGCAGATCAACGACACCCACGGCCATCAGATCGGCGACCGTGTCCTGCTCTGTCTCACGCAGAAGCTCACCAAGGCGGTGCGCACCGGTGACCTGGTTGCCCGCTACGGCGGGGAGGAGTTCGCGATTCTTCTGCCGGGCACGACGGCGACCGAGGTCGAACAGCGGCTGCGGGCGCTGCTGGCCGAGATCGCCGCCGCCACCTTCGCCTACAAGAGCCTGGGGGAGGAGCAGTACATCCGCTTCACGGTCAGCTGCGGTGTGACCCACCTGCAACCGAGCGACAGCGAATCGGACCTGGTCGCGCGGGCCGACGACGCGCTGTACGAGGCCAAGCGAAAAGGCCGCAATCGCGTCGTGGCCCGCAAGCCGTCGCTGCTCGGCCGCATGCTGGGCAAGTAGACGCCGGGCCCGGGCCCATCAGCCCTGCCGTCGGACGCGGCCCGCGATGCGGCCGTACGCACGCGTCGCGACCAGACGCACCAGCGAGCGTGACAGCCCCGGATCGAGGTGCCGCCCGAAGGCATGGAGATCGGCCAGCAGCCGCCGGTGCGCCACGGCCCGGGGCAGCAGCCGCGCCATCACCTCGCGCAGGATGTCGACGATGCGGGTGCGGGTGGCCTGAGGCAACTCGAGCGCCGCCTCGGCAAACCGCCAGACCTCCAGGGTCTCGCGCCACCAGCGGGCGTCGCCGGCCCATGCCGCCCGGACCGTCGTGTCGTGACTGCGATGCCGGTTCAGCGGCTCGGCGACGAAGGCGACATCGGACACCAGGAGCATCCGCAGCCACGTCATCCAGTCGCCGGCGAGGCGCATCGATTCCGGCGCCCCACCCACATCTGCGTACACCGCGCGCCTGAAGACGACCGCGCTCGCATTGGGGATGGTGTTGGTGACCGCGAGCAGGTGTGCGCACTCGGCGCGGCCGTCATCGACGTAGTCGCTCAACCAGTGCGTCCGATCGATGCTGTCGGTCCACTGCGTCTGCGTACCGGTGACGCGATCGTTCGCGTCGATGCAGAGCGACTGCGCGAACGCGACCCCACACGTCGGATGCCTGTCGAGCCGGTCGACCAGCGTCTCGAGCAACCGCGGGTCAGCGTCGTCGTCGGACTCGGCGATCCAGACGAGCGGCGCGGTGGTGGCGGCCACCCCGCGGTTCCATTGCACGAAGGGCGAGCCGGAGTTGACCGCACTGGACACCACGCGCAGTCTCGGGTCGGGAGACCGACGGGCGATCACCTCCAGCGAATCGTCCGTCGAGGCATCGTCCAGCACCAGCACTTCGATGTCGCGGAGGGTCTGGCCCAGCACCGAGTCCAGCCGCCGTGCCAGGAAGGGGGCGTGATTGTAGTTGGGCACCACGACGCTGACGATCGGCATCGAACAGGCTCGTGGATCAGCAGCTTCGCGTGGCGTCGGATGTCGGCAGCGGCATCGGCACGAGGGGCTGCGTGCGCGCCAGCGCGTCGAGGTCGGCGATGACGTGGCGCAGATCGCCCGATCCCGCCTCGTGGTACTGGTCGTCGGCATTGATGCGCCAGGGATCCGTGATGCCGCCCAGCAGATTCTCGGCGGCCATCATCGCGGTGGCCATCGAGTGGTCCTGGTTGTTGTACTTGTGCATGCCATTGCGGCCGGCCACCTGCAGGTTGACCAGCGTCGACAGGTGGTCACGAATCACCGCGACGGCCTCTTCGTAGTCGGTCGAGTAGACCGGATAGGCGTGGGGCATGCGCACCACCGCGCCATCGCTGACGGTGTCGGCCCGCGCGAGGCCGAGGACCTCGAGTTCGCGTCGACCGAGGGCGATCAGGTCGTCATCGCTCATCTGCCAGAGCGCGTCGCCCTCGGCACAGAAGTACTCGAGGCCGAGGCACGTCTTGCCGGCGTCGGGCACCATCTCCGGGCTCCAGTTCTTGAAGTTCTGGATGCGGCCGAGCTTGACGCTGGGGTCGTGCACGTAGATCCAGTTGTCGGCGAAGATGTCGGCGACATCGATGATCAGCGCCACCGTGATGAACGCCCGGTACTGCAACCGCGCGGCCGCGTGGCGCACCGCCTCCGGGGCGGGTGGCGACAAGCTCTCGATCAGCGCCCGGAGCGGCATCGTCGACAGCACGGCGTCCACCGGCACGGTGACGGTCTCGTCCCGATGTCGGTACGTCACCTCCTGCACGCGGTGGCCGTCGTGCGAGAGGTCGCACAGCGTCGCCCCGAGCAGCACGTCCTGTCCGCCTTCCTCGAGCCGCTGCTGGAAGGCTTCCCACATCATGCCCGGTCCGAAGCGGGGGTACTCGAACTCCTCGATCAGCGACTTGACTGGCGCACTGCCCTTGCGTCGAAAGCGCTTGAAGAGCATGTCGGTCACGGCGGTCCACAGCGACAGCGACTGGATGCGCTGCGCGGCCCACTGCGCGCCGATCTCGGTGCACGGCATGCCCCAGACCTTCTCGGTGTAGGTCTTGAAGAACACCTCGAACAGGCGTCGTCCGAAGCGGTTGCAGACCCAGTCCTCGAAACTCGCTTCGTGGGGGATCGGCCGCACCCGGCTCCACGCGTAGCTGCCGACGACGCGCACGGCATTGACGATGCCGAGTCCGCGCAGGGCGTTGAGAGGCCGCAGCGGGTACGAGAAGTAGTGTCCGTTGTAGAAGATGCGCGACAGTCGTGGCCGGGTCAGCAGGTCCGGCCCGAGCATGTCGTGCCACATCTGCCGCAACGCGGCCACGCGCGTGAAGAAGCGATGGCCGCCGATGTCGAACCTGAAGCCCTTGTAGGTGACGGTGCGGGCGAGACCGCCGACCTGATCGTCCATCTCGAGCACGGTGACGCGACGACCTCGCCGCATCAGCGTGTGTGCGGCCGTCAGACCTGCAGGCCCGGCCCCGATGACCAGGACGTCAATACGGGGCCGTTCGCTCATGAGTAGTCGTGCATTCCGATGGAGTCCACGGCAGGAGTGCCGGTGTCGCGGATGATACCATCCGCGCTTACGTGTTCGGATGATCGAACAGGCATCTCCGGTGTCATCGTCGCTGCGCACGCAGGTCGTGTCGCGTCTCATCATTGCCCTTGCAGCGCTGTGGATCGGCGGCGCCGGTTGGTGGTGGGGGACGACATCGGCAGGCAGCGCCGACGCGCATGGCTACATCAGTCAGGCCGCACTGTGGCTCGACGGTCGTCTCGTGGTTCCGCACCCGATGGCGACCACGGTGCCGTGGCCGGATGCCGAGTGGACCTTCGCACCGCTCGGGTATCGACCGGGCGTGGAGCCGGGGACGCTGGTGCCCGTGTATCCCGCCGGGTTGCCGCTCGTCATGGCAGGCGCCCAGGCTCTTGGTGGACGCGAGGCGATCTACCTGGTCGTGCCGCTGTTCGGGGTGCTCGCGGTGCTGGCCACCGCCCGACTGGCGACGCACCTCGCGTCGATCGACGCCGGAGCGATTGCCGCCCTGACGCTCGCCTCGAGCCCGACGTTCCTGTTCTCGCTGATGTGGCCGATGAGTGACGTGCCCGCGAGTGCCTTGTGGGTGCTGGCGCTGGTGTTCGCCGCGGGCGTCGGCCTGCCCTCGGCCTGCGCTGCCGGTCTTGCCGTCGGCCTCGCCGTGCTCACGCGGCCCAATCTCGTGCTCGTCTCGCTCGCCCCCGCGGGCTACCTGCTGTGGCGTGTCGTGAGCCGACCCTCACGACGTCCGGAGTGGACCCGCCTGCTCGTGGTGGGTGTGCTCACGATCGCTGGCTGCCTCGGTGTCGCGGCCATCCATACCCGGCTGTACGGATCGCCGCTGGCGACCGGCTACGGACACGCGAGCCAGATCTACGACGTGACGCGGGTCACGACCACGGCGTCGGGCTTCGTGACTCGACCGCTGGCCCTCGAGCCCCTGCTCGTGATCCTCTGTGTGACTGGGCTCGTGTCGCAGCGCTGGCAGGGAACCCGAGCCTCCGCAGAGGCCGTGATGGCCGCGGCGGCGATGGCCCTGGTCCTGACGTCGTACGCCTTCTACGTCTCGTTCCCGGAGTGGTGGTACGTGCGACTGCTGCTGCCGGCATGGCCTGTGGCGGCAGCGTTCGCGGGCGTGGCCGTGGTGCGACTCGTCCACCGCCTGTCGCCTCGAGGGCGCGTCGCGTCGCAGGTCGCGATCGGGGTGTTCATCGTCATCGTCGGCGGTCGAGAGGCGATGGCTCGCGGGGTCTTCGACCTGCGCGAGGCCGAGGCGCGCTACGAGACGGTGGCGCGGTTCGCGCGCCAGTCCCTGCCGCCCAACGCCGTGTTCTTCGCGTTCCAGCAGAGCGGCGCGCTGCGCTACTACGCCGACCGGCCGATTCTGCGCTTCGACGTGCTGGCGCCGCGCTGGTTCGACGATGCCATCAGCAAGATGCGCGTCCGTGGCTATCGCCCCTACTTCGTCGTCGAGGACCACGAAGAGGTGGTGTTCAAGGCACGCTTCCGCCCCGTGAGCCCGCTCGGCTATCTCGACTGGGCGCCGCTGGTGGAACTGGACGGTCCCGTGCGGGTGCGCATCTACGACCCCGCCGATCGCGACAAGATGCGGCGCGGCGAGGCCTATCCGACCGTCAGACTGACACCGTGACCGATCGCCCGCATCCACCCGGTAGCCACCGGCCGCGGCGGGTCGTCTTCCTGCCTCACTGGCCGGACAACCCCTATCAGGTATTGCTGGCCTCCGGCCTCGAGGCTCTTGGGGTCCACGTCGGTGTCGTCGACAGGCTGGCGCTGTTTCTGCCGGCCATCTGGCGTCGTGGTCAGCCCGGCATCGTCCACCTGCACGCGCCGGATCACTTCGTCGTGTACCGCCGCTCGCACCTCGCCGCCGCCATCGCGCTCGTGCTCTACTTCGTCCAGCTGGCCCTGCTGCGGCTGGGCGGCGCCCGCATCGTCTGGACGGTGCACGACCTCATCAACCACGAGCGGCGTCGCCCGCGCGTCGATGCGCTCGTCAGGGCGGGCACCGCGCGGCTGGCGCACGCCATGATCGTGCACTGCGAGGCGGCTCGGCGGGAGGTGGCGCTGGCGCTCGGGTGTGATCCCGCCCGCCTGCGCGTCGTGCCTCACGGTCACTACAGCAGCACCTACCCCGATCCCCAGCCGACCGCACGCGCGGCGCGGGCCGCACTCGGCCTGCCGTCTGCGCCGCTCATCGTCCTCTTTCTCGGCAACCTGCGTCGCCACAAGGGACTCGAGGTCCTCATCGACGCCTGGGTGCGGCTCGATCGCCCGAACACCCGCCTCGTCATTGCCGGGGCGCCGTTCGACGACGCCATCGGGCAGGCACTCGAGGGCCTCGTCACCGGACGGCGCGACATCGACCTGCGCGCTGCGTCGGTGCCTGACGCCGACGTTGCGACGTACCTGCGTGCCGCCGACGTCGTGGTCTGCCCGTTCACGAGCTCGCTGACGTCGGGATCGCTGGCCTTGGCGTTGTCGTTCGGCAAGCCCGTCGTCGCCTCGCGCCTCGGCTGTGCGGTCGAGATGACGACCGAGGCCGGCGGGTTCCTGTACGACCCGACCGCGCCCGAGGGCTTGCTCGTGGCGCTGCGGGCCGCCGTCGACGCGCGCGACCGGCTGGCCACCATCGGCGAGGCCAACCGCAGCCGGATGCAGCAGTGCGACTGGTCGTCCATCGCCCGCCAGACGCTGGCGGTCTATGACGAGGCCAGCGGATAGGGCGCGTCGAGACCGGTGAGATCGAGCACCGATCCGCGCAGGATCTTGCGGTAGGTGCGTCCCACGCTCGTCCACGACTCGCTGTCGAGGCGCTGCTGGGCGGCCTCGGCAAGGCAGGCGCGCAACGCGTCGTCGTCCAGCACGCGCGCGAGGCCTGCCGCCAGTGCGCGGGGTGAGCGGCGCGAGATGCGGAAGACGGCGTCGCCGACCTCGGCGAAGACCGGGACGTCGGTCGTGACGACCGGGCGCTGCGAGGCGAGCGCCATCCGCACGGCCGCGCTGGACGCATCGATCGTCGTCTGGTACGGCAACGCGATGACGTTGCACGCCTGGAGGGCTGCCAGGCTCTCCTCGGGTTCGAGGAACTCGGTGAGGAAGCGGCAGCAGTCTGCCAGGCCGAGTCGCGCCGCCTCGGCTCGACAGCGCTCGAGGTACGCCGCCGAGTCCTCGGTCGGATAGCGCGCCGTGACGGCGAGCAACCCGATGTCCGGACGACGGCGGCGCAGCCGCGCCACCGCGCGAATCAACTCGAGGACGCCCTTGTGGGGCCGCAGGAAGCCGAACGTGCCCACGAGTGGGCCGAGGGGCAGGCCGAGGCGCTGGCGCGCGATCGCGATGGGCAGTGGGGCGACCTCGGGGTAGCCCTGCGCCAGCACGGTCACGTTCTGGTCGAGCCCCAGCCGCGACAGCAGGCGTCGGTCGTCCTCGGTGTGGACCAGGATGCGGTGCAGCCGCGAGAACGCGCGCACCACCTCCGCCTCCGGTCGGGCGCCGCGCACCGAGTGCAGGGTCAGCAGCACGCGTCGCCGACCGGCCAGCGTCGCCAGTGTCTCGGCCGCCGCGCCCCCCCACACGCTCAGGTGCGTCTGCACATGGACGACCTGCAGGTCCAGTCGATCGATGTGCGCGATGGCTTCACGCACATCCACCGGCCAGGCATCCTGCCAGCAGCGAATCGTCGGCGGTCCCTCGTGCGTCGGCACGCCCTCGCTGTCGCGACCGCTGTCCCGGTGCGGCGCCAGGACCGTCCACTCGATGGCGGCGTCGTCCGTGCCGGCCATCAGCTGACGGCTGTACTCGGCGATGCCGCAGCGCTCCTGCCACGTCGTCAGCATGCCGGCCCGGAGCGGCTGTGCGCCGTGGTGCTCCAGCCGACGCATGAACTGCAGCGTGCGATCGGCCGCGGCGGCCCACGTGAACGACTGCACGTGGTCCGCGGCCCGTGCCACTCGGCGGCGTGCGGCCTCGTCATCCCGCTGCTCGAAGGCCTCGCGCATGGCGCGCTGGAGCGCGGCCTCGTCAGGCTCGCCCCATTCGGCGTCCTCCACGACGAACGGGCTGCGCGAACCCATGGTGCGGCACGGCACGAGCCGCGCGGTGGCTTCGGTGCAGAAGTCGACGTGTCCGCTCCAGTCGCTGACGATCACCGGCAGACGCGCCCGCATCGCCTCGGCGATCGGCAGTCCGAAGCCCTCCGCTCTCGCGGGATGCACGAGACACGACGACGAGGCGTAGAGCTCCTGCATCGCCGCGGGGTCGAGGTCCTGGTCGAGATGGACGATCTCGGGACACCGCAGATATCGCCAGCGTGTGCGGCGCACCTGCTGCGCCGTAGGGTGGTCGTACTGCGGCAGCGTCTTGACGATCAGCGCCACGTCCTCGCGTCGGCTGAACTCGCGCGCGAACGCACGCAACAGCACGTCGCACCCCTTGCGGGGAAATCCGGTACTCACGTGCAGGAACCGGAAGGAGGCCCTGGTCGACGGCACCGAGCGCTCGGGGCGTGCCACCGGAATCGCCGCGGGCGTCAGTCCGTACGGCACGATGGCCACCGGAATCGCCACGCCCGATCGTCGGACCACGTCCCGCACATGCGCGGAGGGCACCAGCAGGCCCGTGAAATGCTGGTTGAACGCCCGCGCCCACGCCGACGGGATGCGCGAGTCCTCCCACGCGAAGTAGAAGAAGGTGGGCACGCCCTCGCGCGGGCCATCCAGGCGAGGCGGGTACATGTTGCGAATGGCGTGCGTGGTGTCCGGCCCCGGCGCGCCGAGCGTGACCATGACGCCCGGCTGCTCGCCAAGCGCATCCACCAGTCCGCGGTTGACGATGGCGAGGCTGAACGACGTGTCGATCGGCCCCTCGACGGCGATCGATCCGGGCACGTCCGTGGGGGGCACGTGCGCTATCATACGGCCGGCTGGCGCGCCGATTCCGGCCGGAATCACCATGGAATCCGCCTCACGGTGACCTCGCCAGGCCTCCTGCCCCCATCGTCTCCGCGGCCGCGCCTGCTCGCCATTGCCGAGCGACTGCCACGCCCTGACGAGTCCGCCGGCAGCCGTCGGTTCCTCGCCATCCTTGGCCATCTCACGCAACTGGTCGAGGTGGACCTGTGGGTCGAGCGCGACGAAACGGCGGGACGCACCCCCCTGCCCGCGGCGCGCGTGGCTGCCGACCGCGATCGCCTCGCGGCGCATGGGGTGCACGTGCTGCCCACCACGTGGACGGCGTTGCACGACGCGCTGGTCGCCGACCGGCACGAGACCGTGTGGTTCGAGTTTCACGACATGGCGGCGCGCTACCTGCCTGTGGTGCGTGATCGGTGCCCACGGGCGGCGCTGATCGTCGACTCGGTCGACGTCCACTTCTCGCGGCTCGAGGCCGGCGTGGCGCTCGGCGTCGTCTCGCGGCGACTGGCCAGACGCGTGCGTCGATCGGAGCTGTCGGCCTATCGCGCCGCTGACGCCGTCGTGGTCGTCTCGTCCGAGGATGGCGCACTGCTGAGCCGGCAGCCCGACATGCCGCCCGTCGTCCATGTGCCGATCTGCGTGACGGTCCGGCAGCGCGACGCACGCCCCCGTCCGCCGGAGGCGTTGTTCGTCGGGCACTTCCGACATGCGCCCAATCTCGACGGGCTGCGGTGGTTCGTGCAGCAGATCTGGCCGACCGTGCGGATGCGGCGCGCCGATGCGCAGCTGACCGTCATCGGCAGCTATCCGACCGCTGACGTGCAAGCGCTCGCCACCACGCCGGGCATCTCGGTGCTCGGGTACGTGCCCGCGCTCGACGAGGCGCTCGACCGCGCCGCCGTGGCCATCGCGCCGCTGCGCTACGGCGCCGGCATGAAGGGCAAGGTCACCGATGCGCTCGCAGCCGGGCTGCCGGTCGTGACGACGACGGTGGGCGCGCAAGGCCTCGACATCACCAGTGGCACGCATGCGATCGTGGCGGACGATCCGGTCGAGTTCGCCACCGCCGTGGTCGAGATGTTCGACGACGCACGTCGTGCCGCAGCAATTGGCCTGGCAGGTCAGCAACTCGTCGAGTCCGCGTGCGGTGCGCCTGCGATCAGGGCCGCACTTGCGAATGTCCTGCCGTCGGCGCGCGTCGCGGCGGCAGCGCGGCGCTCGACACCAGCGCCTGCGCACCGGCTGCGGTGGCTGTGGGTCGTCTCTCGGTACACATGGTCGACATGGGCCCGGATCCTCGCCCGACGCTGGGATAACATGCGGCCCCACTCACGTGCGTGAACAGGCTGGTACCCACGAGTCGCCTGCTGCTCGGCTGCTGGCTGTCGCCGAGGGCCTGCCGAGGCCCGACGTCTCCGCTGGCAGCAGCCGCTTCCTGTCGATGCTCGCGCAACTGGCGCGCCGCACTCGCGTGACCCTCTGGGTCGAGCACGACGAGACCACAGGCGACACCCCGTTGCCGTCGTCGCGCGTGGCCGACGACCGGCGTCGACTCGCTGGTCTTGGCGTCGAGGTGCTGCCGTGCTCGTGGGAGGCGCTGCGACGATTGCTGGCCGGACCGTCCTTCGACACCGTCCTGTTCGAGTTCTACTACACCGCCGCACGCTACCTGCCCATTGTCCGTGACGCGTGGCCCGGCGCCGTGGCCATCATCGACACGGTGGACGTGCACTTCGCGCGACTGACCGCGGGTGCGAGCCTCGGTGCCGTCCATCCCGCCTGGGCCGGAGACGTCCAGCGTGCCGAGCTGGCCGCCTATCGAGCGGCAGACGCGGTGATCGCCGCGTCGATCGACGACGCCGCCATCCTGACGGGGCATCCGCCGATGCCCCCCGTCGTCTGCGTGCCGATGGCTGCGACGCCGCGGCCGCGCCGGCACGGCGCGCGTCCGCCACGCGCGCTCTTCGTCGGTCACTTCCGCCATGATCCGAACCTCGACGGCCTGTCGTGGTTCGTGCGCGACAGCTGGCCGCGTGTGCGGGCTCGCCAGCCTGACGCCACGCTGCAGGTCATCGGCAGCTATCCGTGCCGTGCCGTGCATGCGCTCGGCGCGCATCCAGGCATCGAGGTGCTGGGATACGTGCCCGACCTGTCGGCCCACGTGGATGACGCGGCGGCCGCCATCGCGCCACTGCGGTACGGGGCCGGCATGAAGGGCAAGGTGACCGACGCCATGGCGGCCGGGCTCCCCGTCGTGACGACGTCGATCGGTGCGCAGGGACTGGGCGTGGTCGATGGCCGGCACGTCCTGATCGCCGACGATTCCGAGCGCTTCGCCGACGCGCTGTCGACCCTGTTCGCCGATCCAGCCTACGCCGCGACCATCGGTCTCGCTGGGCAGGCCCACATCGAGACCGTGTGCGGGCCACCGGTCATGGCTGCGGCGCTTCGCACCGCGCTCGAGGTGCCACGGCGCGCCACTGCCGATCGTCGCGCCCCGAACGCGCTCGTCGGTCGCTGGCGCATGGCCGAGCGACACCTGGCCTACTGGAAGCTCTCGCGGGCACGCCGTCGCGCCGCGTCGGTCGACGGCGCTCGCGTCGGCCTCACCGGCGACGAGCCTCGGGACGCATGACCGCGGTCACCGCTGCCAGCGTCGTCGTGTGCACGAGGAATCCCGGGCCTCGGATCCGCGAGACCGTCGCGTCCATCCTGCGCGGCACCGAGGCGCGATTCGCGCTGCTCGTCGTGGACCAGAGTGACGACGATCAGGTGGCCCTCGCGCTCGGCGACCTGCTGGTCGACGCGCGCGTGCAGCATCTCCGGTCCGCGACGCGCGGACTGTCGGCCGGGCGCAACGTCGGCGTCACGGCCGCTTCGACCGAGCACATCGCCTTCACGGACGACGACTGCGTGGCGACACCGACGTGGCTTGCCGACATCATCGCGCCGCTCTGTCGCGACGACCGGGCGGCCGTGGTGTTCGGCACCGTCAAGCCGGCGCCCTACGATCCGGCGCTCGGTTTCCTGCCCAGCTACTCGCGCACGGAGCCGCTGCTGGCGCGCTCTATCCACGACAAGCACCGGGTGGAGGGCATCGGCGCGTCGATGGCCATCCGCAGGTCCGCCTGGGTCGCCCTGCACGGGTTCGACGAGACACTCGGCGCGGGAGGGCGGTGTCACTCGGCCGAAGAGACCGACTTCGTGATGCGCGCGCTGCTCGGCGGCTTCCACGTCCACGAAACGCCCGCGGCCGCGGTGATCCACTCGGGGTTCCGCACCTGGGCGCAAGCGCCGCAGGTCCTCGGGCAGTACCTGCATGGCATCGGCGCCTCGCTCACCAAGCTGGTGCGCCTCGGGCACTGGCAGGTTGCGACCGTGCTCGCCCGGTTGGCCGTCCGCTGGACCGTGGCGCGTCCGGTCGTGGACATGGGCACCGAAGCGCATCGCCGCGCACGGCTGTCGGGGTTCCTCGCCGGGGTGCGCGCCGGACTGGCCATGCCCATCGACCGCCACACCGGGCACTTCGCCCTGCCCGATCGTTCGACGCGCGCCACCGCCGTGCCGGTGGTAGCCGCGGCCCCCGCAGCGGTGCTTCCGGCCGTCATCGCGGACCGTGCGCCGGGCCGGCTGTCGCGCGCCGCCCCGGCGTCCACCCTCGAGCGCGTCTCCATCGTCGTCCCGAACTGGAACGCCCAGCCGTTCCTCGCACGTGCCCTCGAGGCGCTCGTCGCCAGGACGACCTGCCCCTACGAGCTGATCATCGTCGACAACGGATCGACCGACGGATCCAAGGCGTACATCCGGACGTTCCTCGACCGTCATCCGGCCATCGACGCCACCTTCATCGACAACGCCGAGAACCGCTTCTTCAGCACGGCGTGCAATCAGGGGTTCGACGCCGCGTCACCGACATCGAAGTACCTCTGCCTGTACTGCAACGACGTCGAGGCCCGCAGCGACACCTGGCTGCAGGACCTGGTCGACGCCATCCAGCCTGACGACGTCATCGCGGCCGGCCTCGCGATGACCAAGCCGATCACCGATCGCTATCGCGGCGTGTTCTTCAGCTACGAGCCCGAGTACCCTGATCCTTCCGTCGGCGTTCGCCTGGCGGCGCTGCTGCGCGACACGAACGAGGCCATGCATCTCGAGGGTCACTGCTTTCTGCTCAAGCGCGCGTTGCTCGAGCGCACGGGGCTGTATCTCCACACCGGGCCCTTCGCCCAGTACCACTCCGACTGGGAGTGGTACCTGCGATTCGCCGCGATGGGCTATCGGATCGCGTCCGTCGACCTGCAGGTCCACCACTGGCACAGCATCTCGGAGCTGCTGGCCTTTCATCCCGACCTCTACCGGGATCTGCTGGCACGGCTCGACGATCCCGCGACGCGCGAGCGCTATCTGGCCGAGGGGCGGCCGATGTACGAGGCCGAGTCGGGCTTCCTGAGTCGCTTCCCGACGGCCCGCGCGCGGTGGGTCGAACGTGTCCGACGCTGGAGCCGTCGCCCATGACCGCGCCGCTGCTCTCCGTCGTGATCCCTGCCCGCAACGCGTCGACGACGCTGCCGCGCTGTCTCGATGCCGTGTCTCGGGCGGCCCCCCCGGCAACGGAGGTGATCCTCGTCGACGACGCTTCCGACGACGACACGGGGGCGATCGGGAAGGCGCGGGGCGTGTCCGTGCTGCGACTCTCCAGCCAGAGTGGGCCGGCCCATGCGCGCAACGCCGGCGTGGCGGTGGCTCGGGCGCCGATAGTGGTGTTCATCGATGCGGACGTCGTGATCGCCAGCGACGCTCTGTCGCGCATCGCCACGACGTTTGCCGCCGACTCGGAGCTCGCGGCACTGTTCGGCAGTTACGACGATGCCCCGGCGGCGGGGACGATCGTGTCCGACTACCGCAACCTGCTGCATCACTACGTCCACCAGACGGCGCAGCCACGCAGCACGACCTTCTGGGCGGGGCTCGGCGCCATCCGTCGGACGGTGTTCGACGCCGTGGGCGGCTTCGATCAGCGGTATCGCCGTCCGTCGATCGAGGACATCGAACTCGGCGCCCGACTGGCCGCAGCTGGGCACCGCATCCACCTCGATCGGGATCTCCGCGGCGCCCACCTGAAGCGCTGGTCCTTCACCGGCATGGTCCGCACGGACGTGCTCGAGCGGGCGCGACCGTGGACGCGCCTGCTGCTCCGGGACGGCACACTGCCGCGCGATCTCAACCTGCAGTGGCGCCATCGCGCCAGTGGTGTGCTGGTGTGGGTGATTGCCGGTCTTGGTCTCGCGGCGCTGATCTGGCCGTCCAGCCGGGGCCTCGTCGGCGTCGCAGCAGCCATCGGCGTCGTGGCCCTGGCGCTGCTCAATCTCGGCTTCTACCGGCTCCTGGCGGCTCGCCGTGGCCTGGGCTTCACGACCGCCGCGTTCGGTCTGCACGCGTGCTACTACGCGTACGCCAGCGCGACCTTCGGGTGGTGCTGTGCGGAGTACGGCGTCGAGCGCCTGCTGCGTCGTCGTCCCAGACAGGTCAGCGAATACTGACGGGTTCCGGCACTATCGTCGGCGCGCCAGCAGGTCGCGGACGAGCATGTGGACGAGTGTGGCGCGACACGCCAGCCATTGGAGGCGTTGACCTGGCGGCGGCCACCGACCGGCATGGCGTGCCTGCACGAGACAGGCCCGCCGGAACAACCGCCAGGCCTGCTTCGACTGGTTGCCGGCGTGCACGCGATAGCGCAGCGCCAGGCGCCCGGTGTAGACGAAGGGGCCGCGACCGGCGAGCTTCAGATAGAGGTCCCAGTCGTCGGCGCCCGCCAGGGCGGCGTCGAAGCCGCCGACGGCCCGGATGGCGGCGGCGCGGATCACCGCCTGTCCCGGTGATCGAATCCAGTTCTTGCGGCGGAACGCGTCGAGCACGTCCCCCGCTGGCCCTGTCGGTCCCGGCCAGCGATAGGGCCGCTCCATCCCGAAGCTCTCCATGTCGCCATACGCGAGCACGGCCTCTGGGCGGCGGGCCAGTGCCTCCACCTGACCCGCGAGCGTCTCGGGTGGCCACAGGTCGTCGTGGTCGAGCAACGCGATGAGTGTTCCGGTCGCGGCGGCCACGCCCGTGTTGCGCGCGTGTGCGGTTCCGGCCGTCGGCTGGCTGATGAGGCGGACCCGGCCGCTTGCGGCGAGAGGCTCCAACTGCGCCACCGTGTCGTCCGTCGACCCATCGTCGACCACGATGATCTCGAGAGGTGGGCGTGTTTGCGCGAAGACGGAGTCGAGTGTGGCCATGAGCAGCGGGCCCCCGTTCTTCGTCGGGATCACCACGCTGACCGAGTCCTCGCCAGCGGTCCCGGCCGTCATGCCTCGGGCGACACGGGTGTGCCGTCGGTCGAGACCACCGACCAGTCGGCTGGCGCGAGGATGTACCCGTGTTCGCGACCCGGGGTCTCGCCGGTGCCGCCGTGCCCGGTCTGCACCACGTGCAGCGTGGCGACGCGCTCGAGCAGGTCGAGCCGCTCGGTTCCGGCGCCTACTTCGAGGCCGATGTGGTACTGCCCCGACACGAGCGGCGGGACGGGGACACGACAACGCACGCGATGGGCGCCTGTCTGGAGATCGAAGCGCGGGATTTCCCAGTGACTGTGCAGGCTCCAGAGGCGCACGCCGAAGTCGTCCTCGATGTTGATGCCGACGAAGCACTGCCGGCGTGGCTCCGGCAGGTCGACGACGAGTTCGAAGGCCAGGTCGTGGCCCGACACCAGGGTGTGGCTGGCGACCAGCGGGCGCTGATTGAGCAGACCCTCGACGAGACCGGCGTGTGCGCGCGACTGGCGCGGCAGGGCGCGCAGGTCGCTCGACGCTTCACCGCCCTCGCGTCCCTGCAACTGATCGAGGAACTGCGCCACCGTCTCGCCCGGGGGGCCGTGCCCGACCAGGCGGCCGCGATCGAGCACGAGCACGTCGTCGGACAGCGTCTGGATGGCCGCGAGGTTGTGACTGACGAGCAGCACGGTGCGGCCACTGCGTGCCACGTCAGCCATCTTGCCCATGCACTTGCGCTGGAACAGGAGATCGCCGACCGCAAGCACTTCATCGACGGCGAGGATCTCGGCCTCGAGGTGCGCGGCCACTGCGAACGCGAGCCGCAGGTACATGCCGGTGGAGTAGAACTTCACCGGGGTGTCGATGAAGCGTTCCACGTCGGCGAAGGCCACGATGGCGTCGAAGTTGGCGGCGATCTCCCGCCTCGTCATGCCGAGGATGGCGCCGTTGAGGAAGACGTTGTGGCGTCCACTGAGTTCGGGATGGAAGCCCGTGCCCACCTCGAGCAGGCTGGCGATGCGACCGTGGACCACCGCGCGGCCGGTGGTCGGCCGGGTGATCCGCGAGAGGATCTTCAGCAGCGTGCTCTTGCCGGCGCCATTGCGTCCGATCAGGCCGGTGACGCTGCCGGCACGGATCGCGAAGCTGACATCCCGCAGCGCCCACAGCGGCTCCGTGTCGGTGCGTCTCCACCAGCGGCGTGGCGATCGCACCGCGAGCGCGAGCTGATCGCGAAAGGTGCCGTACGCCGCCCGTGGCGCAAGGTCGAACTGCTTGCTCAGGGCCTCGGCGAGGATGATGGGCGACATCGGCGGGTCAGACGTAGTCGGCGAACGAGGCGTCGAGGCGACGGAACACCGTGATGGCGATCACGAGCAGCGTCAGGGTGACGACCACCGCCAGCAGCAGCGACGGCACATCGAGGGCGCGCCCGGTCAGCGCGGCGCGGAAGCCGTCGAACAGGCCGACCAGCGGGTTGAGCGCGTACGCCCACGCCCACGTCGCGGGGACGAGCGTCGACGAGTACACGATGGGCGAGGCGAACATCAGCAACTGGAGCGCGACCGGCACCACGTGCGTGGCATCGCGATAGCGGACGTTGATGGCGGCGGTCAGCAGGCCGACGGCGGTGGACAGGGCCGTCAGCACCGCCACGGTCACGGCCAGTCCCGGCAGCGACGGCCACGCCGTGCTGTCGGACATCAGCATCACCCCGGCCAGGAACACCAGCATGATGGCGAGGTCGACCAGCCGCGCCACGACGATGGCCAGGGGTAGCAGGGCGCGCGGAAAGTAGACCTTGCGGATGAGGTCGGCGTTGGCCACCAGGCTGTCCTTGCCGTCGGTGATCGCGCCCGAGAAGAAGAACCACAGCATCAGCCCGGAGAAGAAGAAGACGGGCCGCGGCATGCCTTCGGTGGGCAGGTCGGCGGCCAGCCCGAACACGGCCCACAGCAGCGCCATCGTGACCAGCGGCTTGAGGGCGACCCAGGCGACCCCCACCCAGGTCTGTGCATAGCGCAGGCGCAGTTCCCTGGCCACGAGCGTCAGCAGCAGCTCACGGAACGTCCAGAGCTCCACGAGCGACGCCCAGAGCGACGGGTCGTCGGCGGCGATGATGGTCGGACGGACGAACTGCCGGTCGGTGAGGTCCACGAGGCTGCCTGGCCGCTCCGCCGGTCGTGTCGAAGCAGGCCTGGATTCTACCTTGCGCATCCGCACTCTCGCCTGCTGGCCCCGGTGAGGGGATGTCGCGTGATGCAGCGTTCTTCCTCCCAGACGTCCTGACCGACTGGCGATCAGCGCGCATCGGCGACCGCAGACAGGCTCGACCGGCCTGTCCGGCGCCGGGAGGAGACATGATGAGCCGCACACCCGTGACGCGCGCCCTGCTGGCGATCGCGTGCACCGTCCTTGCGGGCGCCCCCGCCGACGCCGCTGGCTGGCGCTGGTACGTCGACACCAACCGCGACGGCACCAGCGAGTTCAACGCGTACTTCGGGCAGGGCTACGACACCTGCCTGCCCGGCGACTACGACGGTGACGGACGCGCCGACTACGGCGTCGTGCGGACCACCGCGTCGTCGTGGCGCTGGTTCATGGACACGAATCGCGACGGGCACTCCGAGCTGCATCCCGACCTCACGGACGAGGCCAGCGGCGGCACGCGGTTCGCCCTCGACATGGATGGGGATGGCCGCGACGACCTGGTGACCGTCCAGAAGGAGGGCGCGGCGTGGCGGTGGTCCCTCGACACCAATCGCAACGGCGTGCCGAACGTCAGTGTGCTCTTCGGGTTCGTCGACACCGACGACACCGGCGAGGATCGGACCGATCGCCTGGTGCCAGCCGACTACGACGGCGACGGCACCGTCGACATCGCGATTGCCCGCAAGGCCGGCAACGGCCGCTGGCGGTGGTACGTCGACACGAACCGCAACGGCGTCACCAACGTGCAGTACACCTTCGGCATCGCCGACATCGGTGAGGAGGGGACCGATACCTCCGACATCCCGGAACCGCGCGACTACGATGGCGATGGCGCGGCCGATCCGGCCGTGCGGCGTGCGGTGGACGGCTGGTGGACGTGGTATGCCGACACCGACCGCGATGGCCTGTCCGAAATCAGCCGGACCTTCGGCAAGACGGGCGACATCCCGTTCCCGGCCGACTACGACGGCGACGGCGTCACGGACTTCGCCGTGGTGCGGCGCGACGGCGCCAACTGGCGCTGGTACGTCGACACCGACCGCAACGGCGCCTCGAACATCAATCGCACGTTCGGCCTCGTCATCGATCACCCGGTGCCGGCCGACTACGACGGCGACGGCAGGACCGACTTCGCCGTCGTCCGGCCGCAGTGGTCGACCAATACCTACCGCCTGCCCGCGGCCGACGGCAAGTCGGTGAAGGTCTCGCGCGACTCCTACGGACACTGGCCCGACAAGGAGAACTTCGACCTGGTCATCACCCCCAACAACCAATCCCACGGTGTCGTGGCGGCGGCGCACGGCGTGGTCGCGTTCATCGAGGACGACTACGACGAAGAGTGCCCGCAGGGCGAGAGCGGCGACTGCAACGACAACAACAACTACGTCTGGCTGGTGCACGCCGGCGGCGAGTGGACCAAGTACACGCACGTCGCGAAGGACTCGGTGCGGTTGTTCGCCGGACTGTCGGAGGGCGACGTCGTGCTCGCCGGCCAGATCATCGGTATCCAGTCGGACGTCGGCCTCGCCAGCGGCAAGCACGTGCACTTCGAGGTGGGCGTGCCCTTCGACGCCGATGACCCGATCACCGGCGGTGGCTGGTTGAAGGGCTACAGCCTGGCGCCGCGCTTCTGCAACGTCCCGGGACAGGTGCTGACGCAGGGGGTGACCTACGTCTCTGCACCCTGCGCCCCGTAGGCCCCGTCGGCCGGGCGGCCTGTCGTCGCTGGGAGGGCCCGCTCGCCGAGCGGGCCGGCAGGCGCCCTATCCCCGGCGCGCGGCGTCGATGGCGGCGACGTCGACCTTCGTCATCGTCATCATCGCGGCGAAGGCACGCCTGGCCTCGTCGCCACCGGCGGCCATGGCCTCGGTCAGCGTGCGCGGCGTGATCTGCCACGACA
>LNFM01005687.1_pt1 | contig 26685 bp, 22 predicted proteins | sample 596031 | NCBI WGS metagenome assembly LNFM01 (sample SAMN04254537, study PRJNA301005) | activated carbon metagenome | isolation source: dual media filters at the Ann Arbor, Michigan drinking water treatment plant | place: USA: Ann Arbor | reverse complement strand
TCGAAATCGAGCACTCGCGCAAGCGCCTCGTCCATGCGCAGGTTCGACACGCCGTCGATGCTGACGATCTCGCCGTTGTCGGTGGCCGCCAGTTTGTCTTCGAGCAGATGCCGCATCTTGCGCTGCGCATCCTGGCTGCGCATCGCATCGGTGGGATCTGAAATCAGGATCCGCGGCCCGCGCCAGGGTTCGAGCTGACATTGCCAGATGCCGCTGAGCGCGCAGTTCGACGGGACGAGCCTGAACAGGCCCGCCATGTCCTGCTCGGCGTGCTGCCCGGTGCCGCACGCGAAACGGGTGATGCGAAAATCGGTCTGCGGCTGGGCGCGCGCGTGTTCGATGAACAGATCGACGTAGCGCTTGATGACATCGATAGGCAGCAACTCCAGTTTGCTGCTGCGATAGGGAATTGCATAACTCACGCCGACTGGACCGTTCCAGCGCCCCTCTTCCGCACCGAAATGCCTGACCGCGAACGCGGCGTTGGCCTCCCGATGCAGGCCCGCCACATTGCTGCCGAAGACGAGCGTCAGCGTTCGCCCGTCCTTCCCTGTGTGCAACTCCAAAACGCCCTCTCCCTGTCTGCCTTCAGGCACGCAATGCACGCGCCCCGCACCCGACTGGCGAGCGCGGATCCTAGTGGGAATCCCGTGCTTGGGTAATCCCCCCGAATGGACTAAACCAAATGAATCGACAGCGCGGACGATCCCCCGGTTCGAACACTAGGGGCGGGAAACTGAACGGAAGCTAAACGCAGCGCGCGCAAATGTCACAGAGAGTGACGTCATGCGCCGGGAAAAAAAGCCCCGCCAGCGCAACCGCTGCCGGGGCACAGGTCATAGTCGTGAAGTGCGCCCATCATTCCGCTTGCGGCGCCTGAAGGCGAGGGACTCGCGCCTCACGAAGCAGGGAATTCGCCATTGCGCACGCAGGAAAACGGCCAGTGCGATACCTTCGCTCAATTCGCCAGCACAATGCGGATCGGATTCGTGTACGCGACGAGTCGGCCGCGCTTGGGATCGAGCGCGGTGACGCGCGCGCGAAAATAGGCGCTGCGGCCATCGGCACCGGCCACGAGCGTCTGCGGCGGCTGCCAGTCGAAGGTGTCCGTCGCCGGCGCGAGTTCGCCGCGCGCCACCTGCTCGGGAATGCCGCTCAACCCGTTGCCGATCAGTTCGACCACCAGCGGCAGCGTCAGGTGTTCGGGACTGCGTTCGACCTTGACCCGGAACACCGGCTGCGCGCCGGGCCCGAGCCGCACCGTTTCGCCCGGCGCGGCCGGCAGCGGCAGCGCGGGCTCGGCGACGATGAACCAGAGGTTCGACAGCACGCGGCCATGACCGGCCCAGAACGATCCGGCGCGCAGCGCGCGCAGGATGCCGCGCGCGTCGGGACTGTCGGCGGTCACGATCGTGCGCGAGAAGCGGCACGGGGCGTAATCGTTGCGGTCTTCGTGGAAATCGCTGCTCGCAATCGCGCCCCACACGTTCTGCCCCTGGTCGAGCAACTGATCCCAGGTGCCGCCGGTATCGGCCACCACCGGGTCCCAGCGGTCGACGGGCCGTATCGACGCGCGATACGCGCCGGGCGTGCCGCTGCGCTGGTGGCCAGGGCCGCCCTCGAAGCCGATGAACAGATCGTTGACCTCGCGCCACTGCAGGTAATCCAGCCGGTTCTCGTCCGCCTGCTCGTCCTTGCGACTCGGGTGGTTGTAGATCAACGCGACCTCGCTGCGCGCCGGCGACGCCTGCTCCGCCAGCCAGCGCAGTGCGGCAGCCGGATCGACCGCGTCCTGCATGCCGTCGAAGCCGGCCTTGAAGGCCGGCAGCACACTGCGCTCGAGGCGCGGCTCGACCAGCACCGTCACATGTTCACGGCCGTCGTACGGCGGCATGTTCCATTCGACGCCGGCGAAGAACGTCATCGAGGGGTGGGCCTGGCGCGCGGCGTCGACGGCGGCGAAGTAGTCCTCGTTCGTCGCGGCGACTGCATGATCGGTGTGATCGGTGATCGCGAGCGCGTCGCAGCCGTGCTCTGCCGCGAGCGCGGCGAGTGCCTCGACGCTCAGTGAACCATCCGAGAACTGCGTATGCGTGTGGGTGTCGATCGCGAGCGTACGGCCGGTGAGCGCCCACGGCACACTGACTTCGAACGACGCGACCGGCTCCTTCGTGCAGCCGGCGAGGAACACGGCGCAAAGCGCTGCGAGCGGACGCCAGCCGGCGCCCGGCACGCCGGCCGTCCTGTTCACGGGTCGTCTGGGGCGAGGCTGCATCGCAAGACTCCGTCAGAAATCCGGCCGCGCCGCGCCGAGCGAGTCGAGCCAGATCATCACGACGTTGTCGAGTGGACTGGCGGCACGCAGGTCGAGGCGGAAAAACGTGGTGCCGCGCGGCACATCGTCACGTTCGAGCACGAGGCCGGGCATGCCGCGATAGAACGAATAGCCCGTGTGCGTCAGCGGATAGCGTGACCCGGCCTTGTCGTAGACGATCGCCGCCACGCTGCCCGGCGGCAGGACGCGCGGCAGTTCTTCGACGACGCGACGCCTGTCGATGCCGAGACTGTCCAGGTCGCGCACGTAGAGCAGCAGGCGCGGGTTACCGGTCTTCGCCGTCAGCGGCTCACGCAGTTCGACCGCGGCCCAGTCGGTGCCGATGTCGAGCGGACGCCCGTTGATGCCGAGGCTGTCGAGCGCGAGCCCGCCCATCAAGGCGACGATCTGCAACAGCAGGCTCATCGCCCGCGCTCAGCGTCGCGGCCACCGGACAACGGCATGCGGCACGCTGACATCAGCGCGCGAGAAAGGACCGTAACCGCTGCGCGACAGTCTGCTCGGCGCCGTCCGGTGCCGCGAGATCGGCGTCGAGGACCGTGATCGTGACATAGCCCTGCGCGAACAGCGCGGTGTCGGTCCCGGCCTCGCGTGCCGCGGCCTCGTCACTCGTGAAGGCCAGCCTGACCTCGTTGTCGGCGCCGGTCTGCACGTAGTCATAGGTGAACGCGCTATAGCGCCCGTTCTCGGCGAGGCGCACGCCGCGCGGGGCAGCGGCAGGCGCGACCGGATAATTGACGTTCAGGACCGCATCGGCCGGCAGCAGCGGGCCGTTGCCGGCGCTCGCCGCGATATCCCCGACGAGTTGCGCGGTGAACTCGGCCGCGGCCGGTAACGCCGCTGTCGTGCTCGGAAACGGCGCTGGTGTCGCGGCCTTCTCGGCCAGATCCATGCCGACCGACACCGCGATTGCCGGTACGCCGAGGTACTCCGCCATCAGCGCCGCGCCGACCGTGCCGGACACGTTCGCGGTGGCGCCGACGTTGTGGCCGAAATTCGCGCCGGAGACGACCAGGTCAGGCCGCCTGTCGCCGACGATCACCTGCAGCCCGACGGCGACGGCGTCGGCGGGACTGCCGTCGACGGCCCACACCCCCGGTGCCTCTTCGCGATAGCGCACGGGACCGGTCGAGATGCGCCAGCTCGCGCCGCTCTGATTCTCACGCGGCGCGACCATCGTCACGCGGTGGCCGGCAGCGCTCAGCGCCGCCTGCAGGGCCCGGATGCCGGGCGCTTCGAAACCGTCGTCATTGGTCAGCAGGATGTCGAGTTCGCGACCGCCACCGTCCGCCGCTGCCAGCGGCGCGGCCAGGGCCAGCGCGAGGCAGAGCGCGCCCGTCAGCGCGGTCAGTCGAGCACGGACGGTCGTGCGGGAGCGCCGGGCGGCCGCGTGCTGTGCCGGCCCCTTCGCGCGTTCAGGATTCGTCGCCGTCATAGTGGATGATCGCCAGAAACTGGATGGGAACCTTGACCAGGCGTTCGGGCCCGTGCGGGATATCACCCTGGAAGGTCAGCGCGTCACCGGGCTTCAGGCTGTAGACCTGGTTGCCGTGGCGATAGTCGATCTGGCCCTTCAGCATGTAGATGAATTCCATGCCGGGGTGCTGAAAGCGCGGGAACAGTTCGCTCTGGTCGTCGAGCGTGATCAGAAACGGTTCGAAGAGCTTCTTCGGCCCCTGGTCATACGACAGCAGCTCGTAGCTGTGGCCGCGCCTGGTGCCACGTCGCACGACCACCATGCCCTTGCCCTGCGGCACGTGGCGGGCGATGCCGTCCGGGGTATCGTGATCCTTGAACAGGTTCGACAGCGACAGGCCGACGGCCTTGCAGACCCGGGCCAGCGTGTCGAGACTCGGCGTCGCCTGGCCGTTCTCGATGCGGCTCAGCATGCCGCGACTGATCCCGGCGAGTTCCGCGACGTCCTGGATCGTCAGCCGCTGGGCCTGGCGCTGCTTCTTCAGCGCGGCGCCGACGAAACTGCCGAGGCTCACGCCCGAGGCCTGGGCACGTCGCACGGGGGCGTCGACCTGGGTCGTCTGGCGGGGAATCGGGCGGCGGGCACTCGCACTCATGCCTCCCATGCTAATGGATCAGGCGGGGCCTTGGCGTGCCCCGCCCCGTTTGCCGCCCGCGCGCTCGTCAACGGGCAGGCGGGCCACGCCGCACGCGGCGTGCGCGGCCCTGTGTCACCCGCCGCTCAGAACGGCCGGCCGGGTATCCAGCTCGTGCCTGCGATCGGCACGCCCGCCATCGCGGCCGCCTCGACCGTCAACGCCGCGAGGTCTTCGGGTTCGAGGTTGTGGACATGGGACTTGCCGCAGGCGCGGGCGATGATCTGCGTTTCCATCGTCAACGTGCGCAGGTAGTTCGCGAGACGCCGGCCACCGAGCACCGGATCGAGTCGGGCCGCGAGCTCGTCGTTCTGCGTCGTGATGCCGGCGGGATCGTTGCCGGCCTGCCAGTCGTCGTAATAGCCCGCACCGCTGCCAATGGCCTTGTACTGCTCGTCGAGCGCCGGGCTGTTGTCACCGAGCGCGATCAGCGCCGCGACCCCTATCGACACCGCATCCGCGCCCATCGCCAGCGCCTTGGCGACGTCGGCACCGGTGCGGATGCCGCCCGAGACGATCAACTGCACCTTGCGATGCATGTCGAGTTCGGTCAGGGCCTCGACCGCCTGGCGCACCGCCGCCAGCGTCGGGATGCCGACGTGTTCGATGAAGACCGTCTGCGTGGCGGCCGTACCGCCCTGCATGCCGTCGACGACGATCACGTCAGCCCCCGATTTGACGGCGAGCATCGTGTCGTAATACGTGCGGCTCGCGCCGACCTTGATGTAGATCGGTTTTTCCCAGTCGGTGATCTCGCGCAGTTCGCGAATCTTGATCTCGAGATCGTCCGGCCCGGTCCAGTCCGGATGCCGGCACGCGCTGCGCTGATCGATGTTCGGCGGCAGGTCCCGCATCGCGGCGACGCGGGGACTGATCTTCTGGCCGAGCAGCATGCCGCCGCCACCCGGTTTCGCGCCCTGCCCGAGCACGATTTCGATCGCATCGGCCTTGCGCAGATCGTCCGGGTTCATGCCGTAGCGCGACGGCAGCAGCTGGTAGACGAGCGTCTTCGACGACTGCCGCTCCTCGGGCGTCATGCCGCCATCGCCGGTCGTCGTGCTGGTGCCGACCGCCGTCGCGCCGCGGCCGAGCGCTTCCTTCGCCTGCGCCGACAGCGAACCGAAGCTCATGCCGGCGACGGTGATCGGGATCTTCAGCTCGATCGGCTTCTTCGCGTAGCGCGTGCCGAGCGTGACATTCGTGTCGCAGCGCTCGCGGTAGCCCTCGAGCGGGTAGCGCGACATCGACGCGCCGAGGAACACGAGGTCGTCGAAATGCGGCAGGCGGCGCTTCGCGCCCCAGCCGCGGATGTCATAGATGCCTTCGGTGGCGGCGCGCTGGATTTCGTGAATGACGTCGCGATCGAACAGGGCCGATTCGATCAGTCCGGGGGGCTTGCCGTGCATGGGTGTCTCCTCAGTAAGCGTCGGCGTGATCGATGTTGAAGTGATAGAGCCTGCGCGCCGAACCGAAGCGCCGGAACTCACCCGGGTCGAGGTCGACCGCCGCTTCGCGCAGCAGGATGCCGAGCGATGCGCGATGTTCGGCGGTCATTTCCTTTTCTTCGCAGTCGGCGCCCAGATCGGCGAGCTTGCCGCGCACGTAGAGCTCGGCTTCGTAGATGGAATCGCCGAGCGCCGCGCCCGCGTCACCGCAGACGACGAGCCGGCCCTTCTGCGCCATGAATGCCGACATGTGGCCGACCGAGCCGTGCACGACGATGTCGACGCCTTTCATCGAAATGCCGCAGCGCGCGGACGCGTCGCCTTCGATCACGACCAGCCCGCCGCGCCCGGTGGCCGCCGCGGACTGGCTCGCGTTGCCCTTGACGCGGACGCACCCGGACATGATGTTCTCGGCGAGCCCCGTCGCGGCATTGCCGTGCACCGTCACCACCGCATGCTTGTTCATGCCGGCGCAGTAATAGCCGACGTGGCCATGAATCTCGACCTGCACGGCCGCATCGATACCCACGGCCAGCGCGTGATCGCCCATCGCGTTGACGACCTTGAAACGCGACGGCGTACCGCCCGCCACGTCGTGCAGGGCCTGGTTGAGTTCGCGCACCGTGTGCGTGGAGAGATCGAACACTCGTTCGGCAGTCATGTCATCGCCTTTTCTTAACTGTCGTGATGGAACGCGCTCAGCTGGCCTTCGCCAGCGGGCCGCTGCCGAGCTGGCGACCGGCCGCGCCAGATCCTTCCCACACGTAAACGGTCGCCGGTTCCGGCTCCCACAGACGCGCGCTGGCGACACCCGGCAGGCGCGCAATCGCGCGGTATTCCGACGCCATCGCCACCCAGTCGTCGGTTTCCGCCATCACCGCCGGCTTGCAGGCAATCGGATCCCGCAGCACCGCGAAACCGTCGCTGGTGCCGATGGTGAAGGTATAGAAGCCGTCGAGCTCGGTCAGCGCATTGCGCAAGGCCTGTTCGAGGCTCGCGCCCTGACGCATCTGGATGTCGAAGAACTGCGCCGCGACTTCGGAGTCGTTCTCGGTGTGGAACACTGCGCCGGCCTTTTCGAGCTTGCGCCGCAGACGATTGTGGTTCGACAGGGAGCCGTTGTGCACGAGGCACAGATCGCTGCCGGTCGAAAACGGGTGCGAACCCGCGGTCGTCACCGCGCTCTCGGTCGCCATGCGCGTGTGGCCGATCAGGTGACTGCCGCGCATCGCCTTCAGCCCGAAACTGTTCGCCACTTCGCCCGGCAAACCGACTTCCTTGTAAATCTCGATGTGCTGACCCGCGCTGACGACCGCGACCGCCGGCAGGGCTTCGTGCAGGTACTGGCGCACCGCCCCTTCGGCAGCGGCGAGCTTCAGCAGGCAGTGCGTGTGGATGCGCCGGTAGTCGACGTCGGCCTTGAAGCGCTCGGTCAGCAGCGCTGCGACATGCGACCAGTCGAAATCGGGCGCCGCGTGCTGCAGCACGAGCTTCACGGTGCCCGCCGGCACCGGATCGCGATAGATCGCGAAGCCCGTGCTGTCGGGGCCGCGCTGCGTCATCTCGAGCAGCATCGGCTCGAACAGTTCGCCGAGCTTCGATTCGAGCGCGCGATTCTTCAAAAACAGGCCGACGATTCCGCACATGGCAGATCTCCTCAAAAGAATTCGAGATAGCGATTGACTTCCCAGTCCGACACATGGCGTGAGTACTCGATCCATTCCATGCGCTTGAGCCGCGTGAACTCGGCCACCAGCGCGCCGCCGAGCTTCTCGCCGAACAGCGGATCGGCGTCGAGCGCATCGAGCGCAGCGCCCAGGTTCTGCGGCAGCACGCCGATGCCACGTGCCTTCAGTTCGGCCGGGGACAGGTCGTAGAGGTTCATGTTCTGCGGCGCGCCCGGGTCGAGCTTGCGCGCGACGCCGTCCATGCCGGCCGCGATCACCGCCGCCGCCGCGAGATACGGGTTGCAGCTCGGATCGGCCAGTCGCATCTCGAGACGCCCGTAAGGAATGCGGACCATCGTCGTGCGATTGTTGTCGCCGTAGGAGATATAGGCCGGCGCCCACGTCGCGCCCGACAGCGCTTCGCCGACCACCAGGCGTTTGTACGAGTTGACGCTCGGCGCGAGCAGCGCGGTCAGCGCCGGCGCATGGGCGAGCAGCCCGCCGACGAAGTGATAGCCGAGCTTGCTCAAGCCCAGGCCCTGCTTGTCCTTCGCGTCGTGAAAAACGTTCGTGCCGGCGCTGTCGGCCAGCGACAGGTGCATGTGCATGCCGCTGCCGGTGCGATGACGGAAGGGCTTCGGCATGAACGTGCAGATGAGCCCCAGTTCCTTCGCGATTTCGCCGGCCGCCATGCGGAAGAACACGAAGCGATCGGCCGCCGTCAGCGCATCGCTGTAGGTGTAATTGATCTCGAACTGGCCGTTCGCGTCTTCGTGATCGATCTGGTAGACGTCGATGCCGACGGCGAGCAGCGCGGCGACGAGCCGCTCGAGCATTTCGCGGTTGCGCGACAGCCCCTTGTAGTCATAGCACGGCTTCTCCAGCGTGTCGCCGGCGTCGGCCGGCGAGATCGAGCCGTCGGCGTGGCGCTGCAGGATCATGAACTCGGGTTCGATGCCGATGTTGACCGTCCAGCCCTTCGCGCGCGCGGCCTCGACCTGCTGGCGCAGCACGTAGCGCGTATCGAACGGATGCGGCTTGCCCTTGACGCGACCGTCGCAGACGATGCGCGCGTAGCCGGGCTGCCAGGGCACGAGCGACAGCGTGTCGAGATCGCCGACCGCCATGTACTCGGCCTCGTGTGGTGCCAGGCCCATGCCCCACACCGCGAAGCCCGCAAAGCCGGCGCCACCGGTCAGAATGTCCTCGAAATGGGCCACCGGCACCGACTTCGTCTTGGCGACGCCGTGGATGTCGACGAACTGCGCCAGCACATAGCTGACGCTGTTGTCCTTGAGGAATTTCTGCGCCTGCTTGAGATTCATCGATCAGCCCCCTGCTGCGGTTCTTTGGATGGCGAAATAGTCGTCGTAGCCGGCCAGTTCGCCGTGACGGCGACGCACGGCGTCGAGCACGCAGGCGCCGAGGAACTCGCCGTCGGCCGGTGCGGCGAGCACGCGGTAGTGGCCGGCGCGCGGGCGCCACAAGCCCACTTCGACGCCGAACAGTTGCGTCGGGATCCAGCACGTGGCGTCGAACTGCGCGAGGTCGGTCGGGCAGCCTTCGGCGAGCAGGTCTTCGACGTCCTGCGTCCCGCTGCCACCGCCGAGTGCGAAATCGACGCTGTCGTAGGTGAGCGCACAGGCCGCGCCGCGGAGCGTGGCGGACAGATCCGCACCGTCACCCGCCGACACGAGGTACTGGCGCGGCGCGCGGCACGCCATGTAGCCGCCACCCGCGAGCGGCCCGATGCGCATCAGCGCCGGCACGTCGAGACCGGCCCCGGTCAGTGCGTCGTGCGCCCCGCCACCGACCAGCAGCAGTTTGCGCAGCGGCGTGAGATCCGCGACATACAGCGCCCCTGGCGCGGCGCCGAGCGCAGTGCCCGTCTCCATGCCGCCAACGGCGGCGATCACGGCGCCGGCGGCGCGATAGGCATGCAGCAGCGGTGCGGTCGCGTTCATGACGCCACCGCTGGCGCCACACGCTGGCGTTCGTTGTCGCGGTCGTAGAACGGCGTGGGCACGACGCGCGCGGTGACCAGCCGCCCGCCGCCGACGCGGATGCTCAGGCTCGTTGGCAAGCTGACGACGTCTTCGAGCACGGCCAGCCCGATGGTCTTGTCGAGCGTAGGGCTGTAGCCGACGCTCGTCACGCGGCCCTTGATGCGGTCGTTGTCAATCACGAGGTGACACTCTTCGATGGGCGCCGACGGATCGCGATGATCGGTGTCGAAGCCGACGATCGCCCGCGTCGCGTGCGCCTTCAGGTATTCGCACGCGGCACGCCCGACGAAGGCCGGTTTCGAGAAGTTCACGAGGCCCCCGAGCGGCGTCTCGAACGGGTGCATCACGCCATCGGTGTCCTGGCCGACGATCAGATGTCCCTTCTCCAGCCGCAGCAGACGCTGCGTGTCGACCCCGAAAGGCAGAATCCGGTGCGGCTCGCCGGCGGCCATGACGCGCGCCCACAGCGCGGGCGCCGCGGCGTACGGCAGATGGATTTCGACGCCGTATTCGCCGACGAAGCCCACGCGCATCAGCCGCACGTCGACCCCGGCCATGCGTCCTTCGCGCACGGCGAGAAACGGCATGGCGCGCAGGTCGAGCCCGCCTTCGAGCAGCGACTCGAGCAGCGGCAGGGCCAGCGGGCCGGCGACATTGATCGCGGCGAGATGACGCGTCAGATCGATCACATCGACATCGAGCGCATAGGCGGCGGCGACCTGCAGCATCAGGCGATAGCTGCCGACCGCATGCGTGGTGCCGGCGGTGACATAGAAGCGCTCCTCGTCGAGACGCGCGGCAACGCCGTCATCGATGATCGTGCCGCGGTGATCGACCATCAGCACGTAGCGGGTCATGCCGATCTTCGTCTTCGACACCGCCGAGGTGTAGCAGAGATCGAGCAGCCGCCCGGCGTCCGGTCCGCGGACCTCGATCTTGCCGAGCGTCGAGACATCGATGAGGCCGATGCGCTCGCGCACCGCGTGGTACTCGGCGACGATCGCCGCACCCGGCTCGCGCCGCTGATACCACTTCGGCCGCTGCCACGCGCCGACCTCGGTCCACACCGCGCCGGCGGCCTGGTGCGCGGCGTTCAGCGCGCTGCTGGCATGTGCGCGCAGGCGACGCCCACCGAGCACGCCCATCGGCACCGGATGATAGAACGGACGCATCGTCGTCGCGCCGACGGTACCCGCGTCGCAACCGAGCGCGGCCGCGAGCACGCGCGCCGCGTTGGGATTCGAATGCTTGCCCTGGCTCGGTCCCATGCCGTTGGTCGTGTAGCGCTTCATCAGTTCAATGCTGTCGAAGCCTTCACGCACGGCGACGCGGAAATCCTCGACCTGGATGTCCTCGTCGAAATCGACGAAGTTCTTGCGCGACGGGTGCTCGACGATCGGCCACGGGTGCGACTGTGCGGCGGCCACCGGCGGACGGGCAACGGCGCCGACCTGGCGGCCGAGACTGTGCAGCACCTCCGCGGCGGCGGCGCGACCGTCCTCGATCTCTGCCTGCAGACCAAAGCGACCGTTGACGCGCCCGGCCGCGAACACGCCCGGTGGAAGCCGGGTCGGACGCGCGTGGCCGAGCGCGGCGTCATAGCTCATCTCGGCGCCCGCCTGCGCGAGCAGCGGCGACGCCGGCGCCCAGCCGACGCTCATCAGCAGGCCGTCGCAGGCGATCGTCTCGCCGCCGTCGCTGCCGGGGCTGCCGGTCGCGGTCACCGTCACGCCGCCGAGCCTGAGGCCGTTGGCCTGCGCGGCCGACACCTGGCTGCGGGGCAGAATCCGGATGCCGCGTGCGCGCGCCTGCGCGACCTGTTCACCACGCTGATCGGGTTCATCGAGATCGACGATCGCCGCGATCTCGAGGCCGGCCGATGCGAGGCCCAGCGCCGCGGCGTACGCATCGGCGTTGCCCGCCAGCACCACCGCGCGGGCGCAGGGCGCCACGGCATAACGGCGCACCAGGCGCTCGGCCGCCGACGCCAGCATCACGCCCGGCAGGTCGTTGTTGTGAAACACGGCCGGCTGCTCGAGGGCACCGGTCGCGACGATGATCGTGCGCGCCTGCACCGTGAGCAGGCCGTCGGGCGTCACCAGCGCCACCGTGCGGTCGGCATAACAGCCGACGGCGCAGGAGCCCGGCAGCACTCGCACCTGCGGGGCATCGCCAAGCACGGCGAGGGCCTCGCGCAGATGTGCCTGCGCATTGCCCGCGGGGTCATGGCCGTAGCCGAGCGTACCGCCGACGGCCGCGTTCTCATCGACGACGATCAGCGACACGCCGTGCTGCGCCAGTTCGCGCGCGGCCGTCAGCCCCGCCGCCCCGCCGCCGATCACCAGCACATCGCAACTGGCGCGACGACTGGTCGCGCGCGTCGATGGATGCCGGGTCGTGATCTCGCCAAGTCCGCTGAACTGGCGGATCAGTTTTTCCCAGAACGGAAACAGCGCGCGCGGCCGATGGAAGGCCTTGTAATAGAAGCCGACGGGCAACAGTGGTGCCAGCGCGCCGATGAAACGCCCGCGATCGCGATCGACACCGCCGCGCGTGTTGACGACGTGATAGCTCGCGCCGCGCGTCGGCGCGGTGACATCGGCGCGGATGTTGATGGCCTCATCGCTGTCGACGAGCACGTTCACATCGTGGTTCGCCGCCGACAGCACGCCGCGTGGCCGGTGATACTTGAAGCTGCGGCCGAGCACCGTGCGTCCGCCAGCGAGCACGGCGCTCGTGATCGTGTCGCCGTCGAAGGCGGTGTAGGTTTCGCCCTCGAAGCGGAAATCGAACGCATGCGTGCGGTCGATCCATTCGCCCGGCTGGGCCGGCAGTCGGTAGGCGCTCATTCAGCGGCTCCCGCGGGGACGGTCACGTTGGCGTCGGGCGTGGCAAGTTCGATCGACAGCACCTGATCGTTCGAGGTGTCGCGTTCGAACCGGAACCACAGCCGCGACGGACGATGGAACCACCACTCGCGCTTCACGCGCGCCGTCGCATCGCCGAAGTACAGCGCGCGCCGCGCCGCGTCCGCGTCTTCCATCTGCATCACGCCAATCATGCCGCCCGCGCAGACGAACTCCGACGCGGGACGGCGGCCGATATGGGGACAATCGAACTGCTTCATGCGCTGCTCTCAGTGCCCGACCGCCGCCGCGCCCTTTTCGCCGAGCATCTGCAGGCGTTCGAAGCGCGACATCCCGAAGGCGTCGATCAGGCGGTGATTGGTGTCGTGGGCGACGGTGAACGCCATGGTCTCGCCGCACACCGGGGTCGCCTTGAAGCCCCACGTGCCCCAGCCGGCGTCGAGATAGAATCCGCCGACGCTCGTCTTGCCCATCACGGGCGCGAAGTCCGGCGTCATGTCGGCCATGCCGGCCCACTGGCGCACGATCTTCACGCCGGCCAGGAACGGGAACAGGTCGAGCATCTGGTCGGACAGCGAGGTCACGAAATCGAGCGAGGACCGCGTCGAGTGCAGTTCGGCCGGGTCGACCGCCGCGCCCATGACGAGTTCGCCGCGCGCCGTCTGGCTGACGTACACGTGCAGGCTGCCGGAGACGATGATCGGGTCGAGCCAGGGCTTCATCGGTTCGGACACGCAGGCCTGCAGCGGCACGATGTCGATCGGGCTCGGCAGTCCGACCATCTTCAGCAGCGTCGGCGTCGAGCCGGCAACGGCGGACACGACCTTGCCCGTGGCGATGCGCCCGCGCGTGGTCTGGACCGCGACGACGCGGCCGTGTTCGACTTCGATGCCGGTGGCGGCGGTCTGCTGGAAGATCTCCACCCCCATCTGCGAGGCACGCCGCGCATAGCCCCAGGCCACCGCGTCGTGGCGCACGATCGCGCCCGGCGCATGGAACAGCGCGCCCATGATCGGATGGTTGCCGCCGCAGGACAGGTCGATGCGGGGGCAGGCGCGCAGCACCTCTTCCGGCCCCACCAGTTCACTGTCGATGCCGTAGTGCTTGTTGACTTCGGCGCGCCAGCGCATCGTGCGCAGGGTCGCTTCGCTGTGCGCGAGCGTGAAATGCCCGCGCGTCGAGTAGAACAGGTTCAGATCCAGCTCTTCGCCCAGCGTCTGGAACAGTTCGACGCTGCGCTGGTAGAACTTCACCCCTTCCGGCGTCAGGTAGTTCGAGCGGACGATCGTCGTGTTGCGGCCCGTGTTGCCGCCACCGATGTAGCCCTTTTCGAGCACCGCGATGCGGCGGATGCCGTGTACCTGCGCGAGATAATAGGCGCACGCGAGTCCGTGGCCGCCGGCGCCGATGATGACGACGTCATAGCTCTCGCCCGGTGTTTGCGGCGTATTGAAGAAGCGCGGTTCGGCGTGGTGGCGGTCGAGCGCGTACTTGAGAAGTCGGATGGCCATTTGTTCGCACTATGCAATTTTGTTGCATCACATGCAACCCTATGCACGCGACAATCTGGCGTCCTGTGCGACGACTTCGAAGCAGATGGCTGACGACGCACCAGGTCGGTCGGGCTCCGGGTGCCCGACCGACCGTCCTGCAGGAGGAGGAGGAGAGAACAGCAGAGATTTAGTCGCCGAATGCCTGCCGCGCCGTTGGCACTTCCCTGCGCGGCGCCCCTGGCGCACAGCGCGGCAGGCACTCGTCGTTGCTGATCGCGGGCCACCCGTCGGGTGGTGCCGTTGCGCAGACATGGCGGGTCGGGGCAACGGCGGATCGTCTTGATCGAGACAGTGCAAGCTCAGTGCCAAGCCCGGCGCGCGGCGGTCCGGCGTCGGCGCTCACGCCGGGCGAAGCCCGTCGGCACCCCGCCACCAGCCGCGTGCCACCGGGGCCCCGGCCCGTGTGCCGCTGCGCGCGGCAGGTTCAAGGGGGCGGCCCGCACGGGCGACAGCGGCGACCGCAAGCGCGGGATCGATCCCAGACCGCTCGCAGGTTCGCGCCAAACCGGCGCGCCGCGCACCGACTTCGGGCGCACGGATGCTCACGTCAGGCCGCAGGCCGCGCACCAGTTCCGGTAGAGCACTGCGGCACGCGCGTTGAACTCGGCGATGCGCCCCGCCGCCTCGGCCTCGAGGCGCGCGGCGCCGGCCGGCCCGAGGCTTTGGTCGAGGGCCGCCCGATATTCAGGGATCGCATGCCACTGCGGGACCGTCTCGGCGGTGATCTCGACGTGGAACTGCATCGAGAACGCGCGCCGGCCCACGCTCATCGCCTGCACGCCACACGCTGGCGACGAGGCCAGCACGCGCGCGCCGTCCGGCACGCGGGTCACTTCCGCGGAATGCCACTGCATCACGTCGAACGCGGCCGGCACCGCCGCGAGGAACGGGCTGTCGGCGCCCGCCGCGCAGTCGATGGGCATGATCCCGACTTCGGGCACCTGCGCGAGCCCGACTTCACCGCCGAGCGCCACGGCCAGCAGCTGGTGGCCGAGACAGAAGCCGAGATATGGCATGTCGAGTTCGCGCACGGCGCGCCGGATGGCGGCCTTCTCCTCGATGAGCCACGGATGGCCGTCTTCCTGCCACACGTCCATCGGACCTCCCATCACCCACAGCGCCGCGTAGTCCTCCAGCGGCGGAATCCTCGCGCCGAGATCGAGTTCGACCGGCACGTAGTCGAAGCCGTCGCGGGCAAGGAAGTCCCGGAACACGCCGGGATGTTCGACTTCGAGATGTTGCAGGACGAGCACCTTGCGTCGAGCGGTCATCGCTGTCTCCTTTCGACAGTCAGGCAGGTGAATGGCGTCGCGACGGGCGCCTGTCAGCGGCGCGCCGGTGGCGCACTGTGCACTCGGCGCCCCCGGGCGCGCCAGCGACGGTGTCCCGCCGCTGGGTCAGCTGAGTCATCGGTGGCATGACTTGCCTGCAAGATCGCTGCCCGCCCGCTCATTGTTCGCCGTCAGGCCGCGTGTCACGATCGCTCGCGCACCGCAACCGCTCCACGGGAGACCAGCATGGATCTGAAAAAGCACGGCGTGTTCTTTTTCAACGAAGGGATTCCGGCCGCTGAACTGAAGACGCTGGTGCGCCAGTTCGAGCGCATGGGCTATGGCGCGGTGTGGTTTCCCGAAGCGGTGGGCCGCGAACCTTTCGCCACCGCCGCCCTGATCCTCGAGAACACCGAGCACCTGGTCGCCGCGACCGGGATCGTCAACATCTACAACCGCGATCCGATGGTCTCGGCAATGGGCCAGCAGACGCTCGCGGAAATGTCCGGCGGGCGTTTCCTGCTCGGTCTCGGCGTCTCGCACCGTTTCTTCGTCGAGGCACGCGGGCACACCTATGGCAAGCCGCTGCAGACGATGCGCAACTACATCGCGGCGCTGCGCCAGTGCCACACGGGCGTGTCGGTGTCGAAAAGCCTGCTCGTCGAAGGATTGAGCCCGCAGAATGTCGGCAGCGGCCAGCTCGGCGCGATCAGGACCGAGGTCGGCGAGCTGCCGATCGTCCTGGCGGCCCTCGGGCCGAAGATGGTCGCGCTGGCCGGCGAAATCGGCCAGGGTGCGCACCCCTACAACACCACGCCGGTGCACACGGCGCGCGCCCGCCAGATCCTCGGGCCGGACGCGTGGCTGTGCCCCGCGCAGCGGGTGTGCCTGACGCACGACGCGCGCCGCGCGCGCCAGATCGGCCGGCAGTTCGTCGGGTTCTACCTGGGCTTGCCGAACTACCGCAACATGCTGCTCGACTGCGGTTACACCGAAGCGGATTTCGAGAACGGCGGCAGCGACCGCCTGATCGACCAGCTGATCGGCTGGGGCGACGAGACGAAGATTCGCGGCTACGTGCAGGCCCACCTCGATGCCGGCGCGAACCACGTCTGCGTGCAGGCGGTCGATCCCGACGACCCCGCGCGTCCGTGTCTGAAGGCCCTGGAGATCATCGCGGGCTGAACGCCGTCAGGCCGGCGCGCAGTCCGGCTCGGCCACTCGCGTGGCCACTGTCGCAAGGGTGGACCCGCGCGCCGCGACCGTCCGCGACAGCACAGCATGCAGGGCCGTCTCGCTGAAAGGCTTGGACAGGTAGTCGTCCATGCCGGCAGCCAGACAGCGCTCCCGATCGCCGTGCAGGGCATTGGCGGTGAGCGCGACCACCGGCAGCGGTGCGTGTCCGGCTGCGGCTTCCCAGGCGCGGATACGCGCAGTCGCGCCGAAACCGTCGAGCACCGGCATCTGGCAGTCCATCAGCACCAGGTCGAATGGGGATGGCGTCGCAGCGACCAGGTCGGCGGCCAGGGCGCCATCGCCTGCCACGCTCACCTCGCAGCCGTACTTCTCGAGCATCAGGCGGGCAAGTTCCTGGTTCACCGGATTGTCCTCGGCCAGCAACACGCGTACACCGTCGAAGCGCGCCACGACCGGGGATGCCGCCAACGGTTCCGTCGCATCCGCGACGTGCCCGTTGAGGATGCGATCGAGCGTGCGCTGCAACTCTCGGCGGCGCGCGGGCTTGGTCAGCGCGGCCTGGATGTTCAGCGCTAGATGTGTCGCCGGATCGAGCGTCTGGTTCACCGAGCTCAGCATGACGGCCGGGATTGGCGGCGCGGTCGGCGCGTCGCGCAACCGCACCAGCAATTCGCGACCATCGATGTCCGGCATCTGGTAATCCACGATCAGGAGATCAATCCGCTCGCCACTGCGACCAGCCCCGAGCAGCCGTTCGAGCGCTGCCTCAGCGCTGTCGACAGACTCGCAGACCGCCCCCCAGCCCGCGATTTGCCGTTCGAGAATTTCCCGATTAGTGGCATTGTCGTCGACCACGAGGAGGCGGCGGCCAGCGAGCGACAGGTCCGAATTGGTCGGCGACGGCGACGCGGCGGTAGGCAGCGACACCGTGAACGAAAACACGGCGCCCCGGCCTACCCTGGACTCGACTTCGAGCCGGCTGCCCATCAACGCAAGGATGTTGTTGCAAATCGACAGCCCCAGTCCGGTGCCACCGAAACGTCGCGTCGTCGATCCGTCTGCCTGACTGAAGGGCTCGAAGATCCGCGCGAGTGCGTCCGGCGCGATGCCGATGCCCGTATCCCGAATCTCGAAACGCAGCGACTGATGCAGCGCCGGCGGTTCGAGTGCGTGCACCGCGACCACCACCTCGCCCTGCAGCGTGAACTTGATGGCGTTGCCAATGAGATTGGTCAGCACCTGTCGCAGCCGAATGCCGTCGGCATGCAGGGCGGCACTGCACGCTTCGTCGTAGACCAGCGTCAGTTCGAGTCCTTTGGCCGCGCTGGAGCCCGACAGCGTGACGAGCGTGTCCTCGAGCAGCTCGCGAAGTTCGAAATCATAGGGGCTCAACACCAGCTTGCCGGACTCGATCTTCGAGAAGTCGAGGATATCGTTGATGACTGTCAGCAGGTTTTCGCTCGACTGTTGGATGGTTGTCGCGAAGCGCCGCTGCGTTTCGTCTAGCGCGGTGCCGAGCAACAGATCGGCCATGCCCATCACTCCGTTCATCGGCGTGCGGATTTCGTGACTCATGTTGGCGAGGAACTCGGACTTCGCACGCGAAGCTTCGAGCGCACTGTCACGCGCCTGTTCGAGATCGAGGGTGCGCAGGCGCACCGCATCCTCGAGCTCGGCATTGCGCTTCTCGACGAACTCGCGTCGCGCGTTGACCTGACGGATGGCCAGACAGGCCAGCAGCGTCAACGCGGCCACTGACAGCAGCGAATGACGCATCATGCGCTTTGCCGCGAGGACATCCGGGCGCTGTTCGAAGCGCGCGGCCGGTTGCCCCGTCCATAGCTGCCAACCTGGCCGCTCGTCGCGCACGTCGAGCGGTCGCACCGCAGAGAACGGCAGCTCGGCCGGTTTGCCATCGGTGATGGCCGCCAGGTGCTTTTGCCACTGCGAACGATCGCGCCGGCCGGTGGCAATGCCATGTCCTGCATGCCGGAGGGCATAGTGGCCGTCAGGCAGCAGCTCGGTCAGCACCCGCGTCAACAGTACACCCGCAATGAACCCCTTGTAGTGCCCATCCGGGCCGAAGAAGGGCACGGCATAGATCAGCCCTGAGCGATCCGCGTCATCGGGCACCGACGGCGAATAGAACCGATTGTCGCAGGTCACCAGCTCCGGGCTCGCCGCCGCCGGATAGTCGAGCGCCCTGACGCTCGACTCGAGCGGATAGCGCGCCTCGAAGACCGCGTTCTGCCGCTTCATCCAGCGGTATTCGAAAAGCTCGATCTCTTCGACGGCCTCACTGTCCCCGCTGCGCGGCGCGGCACCAGCGTGCGCCAGGCCCTGCTGCACGGTCGGACGTTGCCGGTTGATCGTGCCGACGCGGTCAAGATTCCGGCCAAGAATGAGTTCATCGAAAGTCGTGATCGGCGCTTGCAGCTTACCTGTCACCGGATCCAGCGCCTCGGGGTCGAGGTCGGCTGGCACGATGTAAATCTCCGACAGAGCGACCTTGCTCGCCAGGTTGTTGTAAACCTCCTGGACGGTCTGCCGGGCGTCAGCGGAGAAGTTTGCAGCGTGCCGATCGATCCGCCGTACACCCGGCAGACGCGCGACGAGCCGCAAGCCTTCGTAGATATCGCGCAGCGTGGCCTCGACGCGCAACGCCACGATGGCACTGTGCTCCTGTTGCTCCGAACGATAATTGGCGAGCGCCGTTGCCAGGTCTCGCTGCCCGCGCCAATACACGACGCCGGTCAGCACCAGCCCAATGAGCAGCACTGCCAGTTGCGCCCGCAGGAGGCCTTGATGCCGGTGCACATTGGGGGTGGGGACGGGGATCAGGGGCTGCATCCCAGCACCTAGCGGCCGGCGGTCGCCAGCCTTGAAATCACGGGCCCCTGCTGGCGCGCTGGCGTGGTGCCGGCGTGCCCTCTTCAGGGGGTCGTGCGAAAACCGTCGCTGAACGTGCCGACGGCGCGCTCACGGCGGCCCGGCGCGGGCGGCGTGCGTTCGTCGCCGTCTGCATGCGTGACCTCGCGCAGCACTTCGAGGTAACCGTGCCGCACGAGCATCGCGCCGGCGTGACCGTTGGCGCGCAGCAGCCGGTGACACAGCGGCAGCCGGTAACATGGCACCCACATCAGCAGATGATGTTCGAGATGATAGTTGACCCAGTACGGCGCGACGAAGGCCCGTTCGAGCGGGCCGACCAGCGTCGTGCGCGCGAATTTGAACGGATCGTCGCGGTCGGGAATCGCCGCATGCTCGGCGATGTTGCGCACGCGCAGCACCAGCTGTTGCCACGTCAGCAGCGGCAGCAGCCACAGCAGCGGGTAGAAATACCAGTAGCCGGCAGCGGACAGGCCGGCGCACAGGCCCAGGTTGATCACCGTTTGCGGCCCCAGTGACTGCCAGTAGCCGCGTGCCCGGGCGGCCAGCGGCTGCGACGGGTCGCCGAGCGCGGCGCGCCACTGCGCGCGCCGTTGCGCGTAGCCGGTATTGCCGAGCAGATCGCGACGCAGCTTGCGCCACAGGCTGCTGCGCGCAATCGGGTAATGGCCCGTCAGCACGAGATCGGGATCACCATCCTGCATCGTGTGCGCGTGATGCTGGAGATGGTAGCGGCGATACACATCGGTGTCGGCGAGCACCGGCCACGCGCAGAAGCCCTGGGCCAGCACGCGGTTCAGCCAGGGCGTACGGGCCAGCATGCCGTGCGCGCCATCGTGCATCAGGATCAGCAAGCCGAGCTGCCGGCTGCCGATGGCGACGATCGCGAGCAGCCAGGTCAGCGGGTTAGGCCACACGGCGACCAGCACCATTGCGCCGGCGATCACGGCCCACGCGTGGAAGACGAGCCACAGCCCCCAGCCGTTCGAACGCGTGCGCAGCGCCGCCAGCTGCGTGTGCGTCAGGAGCGTCGAGGCGGCGGGGGCGGTGCGCACGATGGTCAGTCTCAGCGGGCGGACGGGCTCACAGCATAACGCCGCGCGGCGGCGCTGCGCACGTCGGCCGCGGGCCCGTCGCGCGAGGGCGTGTGCTCAGGGCGCGGCGTCACGCGCGAACACGCGCCGCAGACGGGCTTCGATGATCCAGTCCGGGTTGTCGATCAGGGTGGTGATCGTGAGCTGACGGCCGCCGGCATCGAGCTTGAACTCCTCGAGCATCCGCCCGCGCGGCTTCAGCATCGTCTCGATGAAGAGCAGGCCGTCGCGCCGATACGACAGTTCGAGGCCCAGCGAATCGGCCTTGTACTCGCCCCCCTTCGCCGAATAGACCGGACCGCCCTCGGTCGGCTTCAGCTCGCGCACATGCCCGGCGTCGTAGCGGATGCTGGCGGTGCCACCGCTGTCGGTGATGTCGACGACCCGCGCATCGAGAATCTGCTGAATCGGCCCGACATCGACCATGGCGTTTTCGGCGCGTCGTTTCGCGAGCAGTTCCTGCTGCGAGAAATAACGGCGATCCGCGCCGCCCGAGCGATAGCCCGGTTCATCGACGTCATCGGCCCGCGTCGACTGTCGCATCAAGGTCAGCCCCTTCAGCGCGTCGCGGGGGTCGTCGCTTTCGTCCTCGTTCAGCACCCAGTGGCCGGAGAAATCGGGCCCGGATGCGGACGTCGGTGCCGCCACCAGTCCGCACGTCATGCACAGCAACAGGAAACCGGCGTATCGCTTCATCGTGAACATCGTGCAGGGGTCCGTTCAGGCTGGGTCGAAGTGCTGCAAAGTCTAACAGCCTGCCGACAGGCTGGTGAGCACCGGTGCGCGCGCCGTTCGCGGCGAATCCGGTATCGTCCGGCGGTCCACATTACAAGCGCCCCATCATGCAGAAAGTCACGCCCGCCGCGGCCATTGCGGCGATCCCTGACGGCGCCACCGTCATCATGCCGGGTGGTTGCGCCGAGCCGGTGGACCTGTACGCGGCCTTCGCCGCTGGCGTCGACCGATTTTCTTCGCTGACCGTCTGTTCAGGCTTCGGCTTCGGCCGTTACGGCTATCTCGAACGCGGCCTCGGCACGAACTTCCGCTTCGTGACCTGGCAGGCCTCGCCCCAACTGCGCAAGCTGTTCAAGGAAAACGACCGGCGCAAGGTCGGCTTCGTGCCATTGCGCCTAGCGGATGTCGCGCGCGTGGTGCATCGCGATGGTCCGATTCGGCCGGACGTCGTCGTCCTGCAGACTTCGCTGCCGACCCCTGACGGCAATGTCAGCCTCGGCGTGTCGGTCGGCGCGTTTCCGGACATCGTCAAGAGCGCCGGCATCGTCATTGCCGAATTCAACGCGAACATGCCGGTGACGGCCGGCGAGAGCCGCATCCCGCTGTCGCGCATCGACTATGCGACGGAATCGGCGACGCCGCTGTGCACCTACCGCACGCCGGCCGCCCAGGAACGCGATCACCGCATCGTCGAACGCGTGCTCGAACTCGTGCCCGATCGCGCGTGGGTGCAGCTCGGCATCGGCGCAGTGCCCGACCGCGTGCTCGCCCGCCTCGGCGAGAAGCAGGGCATCCACCTATTCTCGGGCCTGCTGACCGGCAGCCTGATGGAATTCATGACGAAGACCTCGCACACGCCGGAAATCATCGTCGGCGAACTCGCCGGCGACCAGCCGTTCTACGATTTCTGCGGCAACACGCCGCGCATCGTGATGGCGCCGACGCGCGTCACCCACGATGTACCGACGCTGGCGAACCTGCCGCGCTTCGTGTCGATCAACTCCGCGATCGAAATCGACCTGCAGGGACAGAGCAACGGCGAGACACTCGGCAGCACGCAGATCAGCGGTGTCGGCGGCAGCATGGACTATGTCGAAGCGGCGTCGCTGTCGGCCGGCGGTCTGTCGATCATCGCGCTGCCGTCGACGACCGACGACGGTCAGCATTCGAAGATCGTCGCCAGCCTCGCGGCCGGCGCGCCGGTCACGACCCCGCGCTTCGCGGTCGATATCGTCGTGACCGAATACGGCGTCGCGCGGCTGCGCGGCAAGGACCTGTGGGCGCGCGCCGAAGCGCTGATCGCCATCGCGCACCCGACGTTTCGCGATGCGCTCGCGAACTCGCTCGGCTGAGCGACCGAACCGGAGAACCCCAGACATGATCAAGTCCGTTGTCGTCTTTCGCCGCAAGCCCGGCATGTCGGTCGAGGATTTCGGCCATTACTGGCAGCACACGCACGGACCCCTCGTGGCGAGGCTGCCGGGCCTGCGCCGCTACGTGCAGTCGCAGACGCTCGCCTCGGCCTACGCGAAGCGCACGCCCGCCTGCGACGGGGTCGCGGAACTGTGGTTCGACGACACGGCCGCACTGCGCGCGCTGACCGGCACGCCAGAATATGCCGCCGTGCTCGCCGATGAGCCGAACTTCATCGATGGCGCGTCGCGCATCGAGATCCTGACCGACGACATCGTGATCAAGGACGGACCGCGCCCGCCCGGCGGCGTGAAGAACATCGAGCTCGTGAAGAAGCGCCCGGACCTGACGCCGGAAGCCTTCCACCGGCACTGGGAAGTCGTGCACGGCCCGCTCGGCGGATCGATTCCGCAGGTGCTGCGCTACGTGCAGAGCCATACGCGCAGCGGCGGTTATCGCGACGGCCGCCAGCCGCCGCTCGACGGGGTGGCGCTGACCTGGTTCACCGACACGCAGGCGATGCGTGCGTCGGCCACCACGCCCGAATACGACCGCACGCGCGACGATGAACACAACTTCGTGATCGAGCCGCTCGATTTCGTGATCACGCGCGAACGCGAGATAGCGCTGTAGGCCGATGGCCGCCAAGCCACTCGCCGAGCGGACCCTGTGCGCGGTGCTCGATGCGATGCCCGTCGCGCGGCTCGCGCTGAAGGATCTCGACGACGAACCCGAGGCCCTGCCGATCGTCTTCGCCCGCGCCGCCGGCGCGCTGTGGATGCCGATCGACGGCAAGCCGAAGCGCAGCGGCGCGAGCCTCGGCCGCCTCGGGCGCCTGGAGCGCGCACCGAAGGTGATGCTCGTGCTTGATCACTACGCCGAGGACTGGGCGGATCTCTGGTGGATACGGCTGCGCTGCACGGCGCAGATCGTCTTCGGCAAGCATCCCGACTGGGACGCGGCGATCGAAGCGCTTGCTGACAAGTATCCCCAGTACAACGACGTGCCGATGTTCCGCGACGAACCCATCCTCGTGCGCTACACGTGGACCGGCGTGTCATGGTGGAGCGCAACGCCCGAGGCCCTGCACCGCTGGCTGGAGGAGTTCGGCCGCTGAGGCGCCACCCTCAACCGTAGCCCGGATGCAGCGGCAGCGTAATCCGGGATCCTCTGCCCTTGGATGTGCTGGTGAATTGAGCCACCGAGAACACAGAGAACGCGGAGGAATACAGGGATTGCGCGCGAGGGGTCGCAGGCGCTGGCGTCACTGGATGCGCAGGGGCTTCCGCGCTGCCCATACAATCAATTTCTTCTCTGTGTTCTCTGTGTTCTCTGTGGCTGAATTATTCAGCCTGTCAGTACGCACAGAATCCCGGATTCCGCTGCCGCTGCGTCCGAGCTACGGAATACGGGTCATGGAACCCCTTCAGCCTGCCTTTGCCTTCTCCGCGTCGCGCAGTTCGCGCCGCATGATCTTGCCGGTGGTCGTCATCGGCAACGACTCGACGAATTCGATCAGGCGCGGCACTTCGTGTTTCGCGAGGCGCGTCTTGACCGATTCGCGCAGTTCGTCGGCCAGCGCGTCCGACGGCGTGACGCCGGCGGCAGGGATGATGAACGCCTTGATCACCTCGGTGCGCACGGGATCGGGCACGCCGATCACGGCCGCCATCTTCACGCCCGGATGCTTCAGCAGCGCATCCTCGATCTCGCTCGGGCCGATGCGATAACCGGCGCTCGTGATGACGTCGTCGGCGCGACCGTGGAACCAGAAATAGCCGTCCGTATCCATCTGCCCGAGATCGCCCGTGATCAGCCAGTCGCCGATGAACTTGTCGCGCGTCGCGTCCGGGCGGTTCAGGTATTCGCGGAACATCACCGGGTGTGGCCGCTTGCAGGCAATGTGGCCCATCGTGCCCGGCGGCACTTCGACGCCGTCATCGTTGATGATCGCGACCGTCGCGCCCGGTGTCGGCCGGCCCAGCGAGCCGGGCTTGATCGGCATCACGTTGCCATTGTTGCCGAGCATCACGTTGCACTCGGTCTGGCCGAAGCCTTCGTTGATCTTCAGGTGCAGTTCGCGATCGGCCCATTCGAACAGTTCCTTGCCGACTGCCTCGCCGCCCGACAGCACCGCGCGCAGTTTCAGCGTGTAGCGCTCGAGCGCGTTCGGCACCTGACGCATCAGCTTCAGCGTGGTCGGCGTCAGCAGCGACAGCGTCACCTGGTGGCGCTCGAGCACCTGGTAGGCATAGTCGGGATCGAAGCCCTTCATCGCGGTGGCCACGACCGTGCAGCCGTGAAACCACCCCGGCATCAGCACGTCCATCAGGCCCGCCATCCACGCCCAGTCCGCGGGTGACCACAGCACGTCGTTCGCCTGCGGAAAGAAATCGTAGATGAACTCGAGCGCCGGCATGTGCCCGAGCATCATGCGATGCGGTTGCACCGAACCCTTCGGCATGCCGGTCGTGCCCGAGGTATAGCTGATCCACGCGATGTCTTCGGCTGCGGTGTCGACATTCGTGAAGGTGTCCGGCGCGTCCCTGATGGCGTCCCAGAAATTGAGGGCGCCGTCCGGCGCGCCATCGATCACGAACACGTGCTGCAGGGTCGGACATTCGGCGCGTATCGCGGCGACCTTCGGAAAGTTCGCGCTGTCGGTGATCAGCGCCTTCGCGCCACTGTTGTTCAGGCGATAGCTGATCGCGTCGCCGCCGAACAGCACGGAAGTCGGGCCGGACACCATGCCCGCTTTCCAGCAGGCCACGTGGCCAATCGCGCATTCGGGATTCTGCGCCAGCAGCAGCGTGACGCGATCCCCGGTCCCGAGGCCGAGTTTCAACAGGGTGTTCGCGAGGCGGTTCGCATGCTGCCGAATCTCGCGAAAGGTGTAGCGCGTGACGTTGCGCGCCCCGTCTTCATAGACGAGCGCGACGCGGGTCGGGTCGTCCGCCCAGCGGTCGCAGACATCGTTGGCGATGTTGTAGCGCTCGGGGATCTGCCACTGAAACGCCTTGCAGATTTCGTCGTAGGTCTTGCCGCGGGTGATCATCATCGGCATGCGGGGCTCCATTCGTTGGCTGTGTCGTGGGGGCCCGACCGGACGCAGGCCTTCAGGCTGTTGCCCGATAGATTTACCGATACTCGCACGCGCGATCAACCGCGACGCCGTCCCCGATCGATGCGGTTACACTGACGCACTCGATCCGTCGCCGCCAAATTGCAGCGCAGCATTCCGGCGCTCACGTTCCCAGGAGGATTCATGTCACGCAAGCTCGAAGGCAAAGTCATCATCATCACCGGCGGCAGCACCGGCATCGGCCGCGCGGCCGCCCTGCGCTGCGCGGCCGACGGCGCCGCCGTCGTCGTCGCCGACGTCAACACCGCCGCCGGTCAGGCGACCGCGACCGAGATCGAGCAGGCCGGCGGACGCGCCGCGTTCATCGCCACCGATGTCGTCGACAGCGCCCAGGTGCGCCAGCTCGTCGCGGACACGGTGCGTCGCTACGGCAAGCTCGACGGCGCTTTCAACAACGCCGGTATCGAAGGCGGCTTCAGCAATACCGTGAAGATGACCGAGGAGGCCTTCGATCGCACGATTGCGGTCAATCTGAAGGGCGTGTGGCTGTGCCTGAAGTACCAGATCGAGCAGTTCCTCGCCCAGGGTACCGGCGGCGCCATCGTCAACACGGCCTCGGTCGCGGGCCTCGTCGGCACGCGGGGCGGCATCGCGTACTGTGCCTCCAAGCACGGCGTCGTCGGCATGACCAAGTGCGCGGCACTCGATTTCTCGCGCAAACGCATTCGCGTCAACGCGGTCTGTCCCGGCATCATCCAGACACCGATGCTCGAGCGCATGGCCGCCGAACGTGGCCTCGGCCTCGAGACGTATGCCGCGCAGGAACCGGTCGGTCGTCTCGGCGAGCCGCGCGAGATCGGCGACACGGTCGCCTGGCTGCTGTCGGACGAAAGCTCGTTCGTCACCGGCGTCTCGATGCCCGTCGACGGTGGCTGGACCGCGCAGTAGGCCGCCGGCGGCCAGGCGCTGGCCTGTGCGGCCGACGATGGCACAATAAGTCGCGGGTGCGCCCCCACGCAC
>LNFM01004259.1_pt1 | contig 26685 bp, 27 predicted proteins | sample 596031 | NCBI WGS metagenome assembly LNFM01 (sample SAMN04254537, study PRJNA301005) | activated carbon metagenome | isolation source: dual media filters at the Ann Arbor, Michigan drinking water treatment plant | place: USA: Ann Arbor | reverse complement strand
TCGCCTGGGCGGGCGCCGCCACGCCGCAGCACGTGGCGCGGCTTCACGGCGCCACTCACCGTCACGTCGATGAACAACACCGGCGAGCGCGAGATGTTGCCGCCAATCAGGTGCACGTGCGCTGCGCGGGCCGATGTCACGAGACCCTGGACGAGTTCGGCCACCCACACGGCCTCGAGGTCGGCCGGCAGCCCGAGGGAGAGCAGCGCCACGCGCGGCTCGGCGCCCATCGCCGCGATGTCACTGAGGTTGGTGTGCAGGGCCCGATGGCCGACGTCGGCCGGTGAGCTCAGGGTACGCGTGAAGTGGACGCCGTCGACCTGCACGTCGGTGGTGAGCACGTCGACGTGATTGCGCCTGGGCACGACGACGGCGGCATCGTCGCCGATGCCGATCAGCACGTCCTTCGAGGCGGGCGCACCGACGGTCGTCGAGATCCAGTGGATCAAGGCGTGTTCGCCGACCGAGCCGCACGTCGCCGACGGGGCGTGGTCCCACCCCGGGGGCACGGTGCGCGTCATGGTCAGCGCGCGATCTCCACGGCGCGCGTTTCCCGGATGACCGTCACCTTGATCTGTCCCGGATACTCGAGTTCGTTCTCGATGCGGCGGGCGATGTCCTTGGACAGCCAGACGGCGTCCTCGTCGGACACCTGCTCGCTGTGCACGAGGATGCGGATCTCGCGGCCGGCCTGGAGGGCGAAGGACTTGGACACACCCTTGAAGCCATCGGCAATGTCCTCGAGTTTCTCGAGGCGCTTGACGTAGGACTCGAGGATGTCGCGACGGGCGCCCGGCCGGGCGGCCGAGATCGCGTCAGCTGCCTGCACGATCATCGCCTCGAGCGACGGCCAGTCGATGTCCATGTGATGCGCGGCGACGGCGTCGATGACCGGCGGACGCTCGCCGTGCTTGCGCAGCAGGTCGAGCCCGATGGCCAGGTGCGTGCCTTCCATGTCGCGGTCGACGGCCTTGCCGATGTCGTGCAGGAACGCGGCACGGACGGAGACGTGCGCATCGAGCCCGAGTTCGCGCGCCATCACGCCCGCCAGGAAGGCCACTTCCTTGCTGTGGCTCAGCACGTTCTGCCCGTAGCTGGTGCGGTAGCGCAGGCGTCCCATCAGCCGCAGCAACTCGGGATGCACATCGTGGAGGCCGAGTTCGAAGGCCGCGGCTTCGCCATCCCGCCGGACGGTGTCTTCGAGTTCCGCCTTGACCTTCTCGACGACCTCCTCGATGCGCGCCGGGTGGATGCGTCCGTCGGTGATGAGCCGCTCGATCGAGGCGCGGGCCACCTCGCGGCGGAACGGATCGAAGCTGGAAAGGATGATGGCGCCCGGCGTGTCGTCGACGATGAGCTCGACGCCGGTGGCCTGCTCGAGCGCCCGGATGTTGCGCCCTTCGCGACCGATGATGCGCCCCTTCATGTCGTCGCTCGGCAGGTCGACCACCGAGACGGTGGTCTCGATGGCGTGCTCGGCGGCACTGCGCTGGATGGCTTCGGTGATCAGCTGTCGGGCCTTGGCGGCGGCCTGCTCACGCGCCTCGGTCTCGAGCCGCTTCACGAGATGGGCGGCATCGCGCCGCGCGTCGTGCTCGAGGTGGCGCACGAGCTCGGCTCGCGCCTCGTCGGCCGTCAGACTCGCGACGCGCTGCAGTTCCAGCAACGCTTCGGCATGCCGGGCGTCGGCCCTGGCCACCGTGTCGCGGGCCTGGCGTTCCAGATCGCCCACGGAGGTCTGTCGGCGTTGCAGGTCGTCGAGACGCCGGGCGAGGTCCTGCTCGCGCTGCAGGAGGGTGGCGGTGCGCTCACTGGCGGCCCGGAGTTGCTCGGCGGCGTGCTGCTCGGCCGTCCGTGCCGCGTCCTGCATGTCGCGGGAGGCTCGCTCGGCGTCGACGAGCAGGACATGGGCGCGCTCCTTGCCGGCCAGTTCCGCTTCCTTGCGGCGCCCTTCGGCCTCACGTTCGGCGCTGGCGAGGATCTGCGCGGCCTGCTCGCGGGCATGCGCGGTGTCGGCGGCCAGTCGTCTGCGGGCCCAGTAGAGCCACAGCAGCACGGCGACGGCGGCAACGACGTCGAGCGCGAGTCCGATCAGTTCGAGGGAAGTCCACTGGCCCATGAGTCGGCTCGACTGTGGCCCGAACCTGCCGGGAAAGGCAAGCCCGGACTGGACACGCCTGGCGGGGCAGGACAGGTGCCGCAGGTCTGTCGCGGGAGGCTGGGGAGTCGCCGCGTGCGCCGCGGTTTCGCGCCGGCGGCGCCGACGACGAGTGCGACAGGAAATTCAACCCCGCGTTGCCGTGTGGGGAGGTCGTTGAACCTGCGGAAGCAGGTGGAACCACTGTAAAAGCCGCGCTTCAGGCTTCCTCGCTGCGGAGGCATGCACACCACGCGGCCGTCGTGATTCGCTTGGGGTAAAGAACATCGGCTCAACCGATCCTCTACCCATCACGCACAACGCAGGCTCACCGATGGTATCACGTCGCCGCGCTAGGCATGCTTCTGGAGGACGGCGTCGATCAGGCGCTCCAGTTCGCCAGCCTTCTCGACGACTTCGGCGGCGATGCGCGCTTCGTCGTCGCGACCGCGGAAGCACTCGTCGGCGATGTTGAGGGCGGCCAGGACGGCCAGCTTCGTGGACTCCCCGATGGGCACGGCGCTGGACGCGGCGTCCATGGTGCGGTCCACGTAGCGGGCGAGCTTGTGGACGTAGGCCGGATCCAGTGCACTGCGCACCGGATAGCGCAGGCCCTGGATGTCCACCATCACCACGTGGTTCGGTGGGGCCTGCTCGCCAAGCGGCGTCTCGTCGTCCACGGAATGAGGGGCGTTCACCGGCACATCACATCTGGAGAGCGTCGAGCTGGGCCAGCATGTCGGCCACGCGCGTCCGCACCTGGTCGCGTTCCTCACGCATGGCCTGCAACTCGGTGGCGACGCCGGCCGCATCGGACAACTGGGCCTGCAGCGCGTCCACTTCCTTGCCCAGGCGTTCGTTGTCGGCGCGCAGCTTGGTGGACTCGGCGCGACTCTTCTCGACCAGCGAAATCAGCTGGCGGATCTTCTCGTCGAGGCGTTCGACGACGCCGAGATCGGCGGCGGTGGCGGTGTTGCTCATGGTGCAGACTCCCACGGACCGCGCGGTGCGCAGTCCCTACCTGGATGGGCCGGTGTGTGACCGGCCGTGATTACCGCAGGACGGCGCCATGGGCGGCGGCCAGCGCGGCGAGAATCGCGTCGGTGGCCGCCTGCACCTCAGCGTCCGTCAGCGTGCGCTCGGCGGCACGGAAGGTCAGCCTCAACGAGAGGCTCACCGTGCCTGCCGGCAGCGACGGGCCCTGGTATCGATCGAACTCGCGCACCGCCACCAGCGTGGACGGTGCAGCCGCGTGAATCGTGCCACGAACCCTGGCAGCCGGCAAGTCAGCCGCCACGACGATCGACAGGTCGCGGACCACCGAGGGGTGGCGCGGCAGAGGTTGCATCACGGCCTGATGGTCCGGGTCATAGGCCGGCACCGCCAGATCCAGATCGATCTCCGCGACGATGACGGCGTCGGCGCCAGGAAGGCCACGACGCTCCGCGAGTGCCGGGGCGAGTTGACCCACCCAGCCGACGTCCACGCGTGTCCCGGAGGCATCGACCACCTTCAGGCGCGCCGCACGTCCGGGCATCAGCGCGGGATGGTCGGCGGCTTCGGTCTCGAGCGGCACCCGCACCGTGTCGGCGATGCGCTGCAGCACCCCCAGCATGTCGTAGACGTCCACGGGGCGTCCGCTGCCACTCCAGTGCTCGGCCGCGGCGGCGCCGGTCCAGGCGAGTGCGACGCTGCGCGATTCGCCATGCGCCGTGGTGAAGCGCGTGCCGAGCTCGAACAGACGGATGTCTCGCTGCTCGCGTCGGCGGTTGTGCGACAGGCTGTCGATGACGCCGGGCAGTACCGACGGGCGCAGCACGGCGAAGAGTTCCGACAGCGGATTGGCAATCGCGATCGGCGCGTCGTCGAACGGCGTGGCGGCGGCCTGCTCGATGAACGTGAAGGTCACGGCCTCGGCGAACCCGGCGCCCACCAGCAGGTCGCGGACTCGCGCGTCCCGCACGAGGCGCGGCGCGGTCTTCGCCGGCGGGGCGGCGAGGGCGGGGAAGGTCACCGGGAGCCGATCGTAGCCAGCGCAGCGCGCCACTTCTTCGATCAGGTCTTCCTCCCGCGTGACGTCGCCGCGCCAGCCAGGCACGGCCACGTCCCAGGCGCCGCCGTCGCCGCCGACCGGGCGAAGGTGGAAGCCGAGGGACGTCAGGATCTGCGCGACCTCTTCGACCGGCACCTCCATGCCCAGCACGCGCGCGATCCGTGCCCAGCGCAGGCGCACGGTGCGCAGCGCGGGGGAGGCCTCGCCCACGACCACGGTGCCAGGACGGGCCGTGCCAGCGCCGATCTGCGTGATCAGCTCGATGGCGCGCTGCAGTGCCCGCACCGGCATCGACGGATCGATGCCGCGCTCGAACCGGTACGACGCTTCCGTCGACAGGTGCAGGCGCCGACGCGTGCGTCGCACCTGCGTCGGCTCGAAGTACGCACTCTCGAGCACGATGGTCGTCGTGGTCGCGCCGATCTCGGTGGCGCCGCCCCCCATGACTCCGGCCACCGCCTGGGCGCGCGTGGCGTCGGCGATCACGAGCATGTCGTCGGCCAGCGTGCGCGACACGCCATCGAGCGTCGTGAGTGCCTCGCCGGCCGTCGCCGTCCGGACGACGATCTGCGAGCCGAGCGTGTCGACGTCGAAGGCATGCAGCGGCTGGTTCAGCTCGAGCAGCACGTAGTTGGTGACGTCGACGATGTTGTTGATCGCGCGAACACCGCTCAGCGTCAGTCGCTCGACGAGCCAGGCCGGCGACGGACCGACCGTCACATCGACCACGGCCGCGCAGTACACCGGGCACAGGTCGGGCCGCTCCACCGTGACGCGGAGAGCTCCGGGCACCGGGTTCCGGGCACCGGGAGCCGGAGGCTCGACGGCCGACGGCCCAAGGCCGAAGGCCCCAACGGGCGAGCGCAGCGAGCGGTCGTACTTCACCGCCGCCTCGCGCGCCATCCCCATGACGCTCAGGCAGTCCGGGCGATTGGCGGTGATCTCGAAGTCGATCACCGCGTCATCGGCACGGCCCTCGACCGGCTCGACCGACGCGACCTCGAAGCCGCGCATGGTGAGGTCCTTCGCCAACTGCTCGATGGGGACGGGGACGTCGACGTATTCCTTCAACCACGACACGAGAATCTTCACGACGCGAACTGCTCCAGGAACCGGAGATCGTTTTCGTAGAAGGCCCGGATGTCGTCGACGCGGTGGGCGAGCAGGGCCAGCCGCTCGATGCCCATGCCGAAGGCGAACCCGGTGTACCGCTCGGGATCGATGCCGACGGCCTCGAACACGGACGGGTGCACCATGCCGCTGCCGCCGATTTCGATCCAGCCGGTGCGTTTGCACATCGAGCAGCCGCGGCCGAAGCACGACTGGCAGCCGACGAAGACCTCGGCGCTCGGCTCCGTGTACGGGAAGAAGCTCGGCTTGAACATGATCGGCGTCTGCGGATCGAAGAACTCCCGCGCGAAACCGAGCAGCGTGCCCTTGAGGTCGGCCATCGTCACCTGCTCGCCGACGACGAGCGCCTCGACCTGCTGGAACATCGGCGTGTGCGTCAGGTCGAGATTGTCGCGGCGATAGACCCGACCGGGCGCGATGATGCGGATGGGGGGCGCGTGCCGCTCCATGTACCGGATCTGCATCGCCGAGGTATGCGTGCGCAGCAGTGTCGCCGGACGCAGCGTGACGCCCGCCCCCGGCTCGCCGGTCGTCCGTGTGCCCTGGACGAACGGCTGTTCGAGATACAGCGTGTCCTGCGCGTCGCGGGCCGGGTGGTCGCCCGGCATGTTGAGGGCCTCGAAGTTGTGCCAGTCGTCCTCGGCCTCGGGGCCGTCGAGGATCTCGTAGCCCATGCGCACGAAGATGCGCTCGATGCGCTCGCGCATGGCGTTGAGCGGGTGACGCGAGCCGACGGGGAGCGGACGCGCGGGCAGCGTGAGATCGAGCCCGGGTCTGCGCGCGGTGGCGACACCGATCGTGGCCTTGCGCGCCTCGAGGCCGGCTTCGACGGCCTGCTTCAGGTCGTTGGCGAGGCGTCCGACCTCGCGCTTCTGATCGGCCGGCACCTTCGCCATCTCGCCATACAGGGCCGTGACGAGGCCCTGCTTGCGCCCGAGGAAGCGGTCACGCAGCGCCTGCAGGTCGGCCGGTGTGGCGGCGGCGGCCAGCGCCGCGTCGAAGTCGGCCCGGAGCGCGGAGACGGCGGAGGAGAGGTCGGTCATCGTCCAGTTGTCCGTGTACACAAGAAACGGGGGCGCGCCCGCGAAGGCGGCCCCCGTCGATTTCAGCACTTCCTGAAATCCTGCAATTACTGCGCTGCAGCCGGCTGCTTGAGGGCGTCCTTGGCACGCGAGGCGATCGCGGCAAAGGCACCCGGCTCGTTGACGGCGAGCTCGGCCAGCATCTTGCGATCGACGGTGATGCCCGCGCGGTTCAGCCCGGCGATGAACTGCGAGTAGCTGATGCCCTGCTGACGCGCCGCGGCGTTGATGCGGACGATCCACAGACGACGGAAGTCGCGCTTCTTGCGGCGACGACCGACGAAGGCGCTCTTGAGCGCGCGGTCGACCGCCTCCTTGGCAAAGCGGTACAGCTTGCTCTTGTTGGCGTAGAACCCCTTGGCAAGGGTCAGAAGCTTTTCGCGCTTGGCACGGCGCACCGTGCCACGCTTGACTCTCGGCATCGCATTCTCCGCAGCCTCGGGGCGGCTCTCCAGCCGACTTGGGGACCCGGACCGCTAACGGGATGGTGTTCGACCACCCCAGTGGGTGAAATTGTGAAATGTCAGAAGTTCAGAATTTCAGAATTTCACGCGCGTTCTTACGCGTAGGGCAGCATCCGTTCGAGCTTGCCCTGATCCTGGACCGACACGAGCGTGGTGCCACGAAGACCGCGCTTGCGCTTGGTCGTCTTGCTCGTCAGGATGTGCCGCTTGAAGGCACTGCCGCGCAGGAACTTGCCAGAGGCGGTCTTCTTGAACCGCTTCGAGGCGCCCTTGTGGGTCTTGAGTTTCGGCATGATCTGACTCGTTCTCTCTTTACCTTCGAGACCGCGAGGGAGGAGGCCTGGCTCGTCGAGCCGGCCGTCACCGCCGTGGTCCCGCTGTGCGGCGACACCGATGTGGTGTCAGCCATCGGGTCGACGGCGACCCGATTCCCGTGGCGGCGGACTCCGTGAGTCCGCCGCGTGTCATTCGGCCGGCTTCGCGGCCGGCGGCTCGCTGGCCACCACCGGAGGAGCCGCCTCGGTCGCCTGGCCCACTTCGGCGGCCGCCGCGGCGACCTCGGCCTGCAGTTCCTCGGCCGTCATCTCCTCGCCCTCGTCCTCGTCCACTTCCGGACGGGGCGGGCGCTCCGGCTTCTCGGGCTTCTCGACGCGCTTGATGCCCGGGCGTCCCGAGAGGATGGTGTGCATGGTGTTGCCCTCCATCCTCGGGATGTTCTCGGCCACGGCGATGTCGTTGATCTCGGTGATCAACCGCTCGAGGATGCGACGTCCGATTTCCGGATGGGCGATTTCGCGCCCACGGAAGAAGACGACCGCCTTGACCTTGTCACCCTCGTGCAGGAAGCGCTGGATGTTGCGCTTCTTGAAGTCGTAATCGTGCTGATCGACCTTCGGGCGGAACTTGACTTCCTTCACCTCGATGGTCTTCTGGTGCTTGCGGGCCTGCCGGGTCTTCTTCTGCTCGTTGTACTGGTACTTGCCGTAATCGGTGATACGGCAGACCGGTGGCACGGCCGTGGCAGCGACTTCGACCAGATCGAGACCCTTGGACTTGGCCAGGGCCACGGCCTGGGCCGGCGCCATGATGCCCAACTGGGCGCCCGTCTCGTCGATCACCCGGACCTCGCGCACACGAATGCGCTCGTTGATCCGGACCCTGTCGTCCCGTCGGGGACCCCGCATGCGATTGTCGAACGCGATAACGACCTCCTTGAACGCGCCCCACGCGCCAGCCCCACGGCCAGCCGCACGGAACGCTCTCCCTACTCTGCAACAGGTTGGTCCGACCGACCCTTGCCCGCAATCTCGGCGGCGGTCTGCGCGAGAAACTCGCCGACCGCACGACTACCGAGGTCTCCGCCCTGCCGGCTCCGCACCGACACCGTCCCGTCGGCCACTTCCTTGTCGCCGACGACCAGCATGTACGGCACCTTCTGCAGCTGAGCTTCCCGAATCTTGTACCCGATTTTCTCCTGCCGGTCGTCCAGACCCGCCCGGAGCCCGGCCGCCACCAGCTCCGCCCGCACCTGCGCCGCGTAGGCGGCATGGCGGTCGGCAATCGGCAGCACCACCGCCTGCACCGGCGCCAGCCAGAGCGGAAACGCCCCGGCGAAGTGCTCGATCAGCAGCGCGATGAACCGCTCGAAACTGCCGAAGATCGCCCGGTGAATGACCACCGGCCGATGCTCGGCGTTGTCGGCCCCGACGTACTTCAGGTCGAACCGCTCCGGGAGCTGGTAATCGAGCTGAATCGTCGCACATTGCCACTTGCGGCCGATGGCGTCGGTGACGTCGAAGTCGATCTTCGGACCGTAGAAGGCGCCATCACCCGCGTTGATGGTATACGCCTGGCCGGCGCCCTCGAGCGCCTGCGTGAGCTGCGCCTCGGCGTGATCCCAGGTCTCGCGCTGGCCGAGATAGTGTTCCGGCCGGGTCGAGAGCTTGACCTCGTAGGTGAGCCCCAGGTCGCCATAGACCTGTTGCACCAGCCCGAGCAGCCGCTGGACTTCCTCGCCGATCTGCTCCTGCATCACGAAGCAGTGGGCATCGTCCTGCGAGAACTGCCGCACTCGCGTCAGGCCGCCGAGCACACCCGACGCCTCGTTGCGGTGCAGCGCCGTCTGCTCGTGGAAGCGAATCGGCAGGTCGCGGTACGACCGCACCTGGCTTGCGAACACCAGCATGTGGCCGGGGCAGTTCATCGCCTTGAGGGCCATGTCCTCGCCCTCGTCGCCCTCGAGCACGAACATGTTCTCGCGATAGTGCTGCCAGTGCCCCGACGTCTCCCACAACTGCTTGTTGAAGACGATCGGCGTCTTCACCTCGTCGTAGCCGGCGGGGTAGAGCACCTGGCGCATGTACTCGGCCAGCCCGTTGTACAGCAGCGTGCCCTTGTGCAGCCAGAAGGCGGCGCCCGGCGCCCACGGGTGGAACATGAACAGCCCGAGTTCCTTGCCCACCTTGCGGTGGTCGCGCTTCTTCGCCTCTTCGAGCCGGGCCAGGTGCGCCTGCAGGTCCTTGTCGCTGAAGAACGCCGTGCCGTAGACGCGCTGCATCGGCTGGTTCTTGGCGTCGCCCTTCCAGTACGCGCTGGACGTGGTGGTGAGCTTGAACGCCTTCAGCTTGCCCGTCGAGGGCACATGCGGGCCGAGGCAGAAGTCCACGAACGTCTCGCGGTCCTTGATCGTGTACACGGAGACGTCGGCCTGACCGGCCGTCTTCTCCTCGATCAACTGCACCTTGAGCGGCTCGCCGCGATCACCGAAGAACCGCATCGCCTCGTCGCGCGGCCACGACTGCTTCTCGAAGACCTCGTCGGCCTGCGCCAGCCGGCGCATCTCGGCCTCGATCTTCTCCAGGTCTTCCGGGACGAACGGCTTCTCGACCACGAAGTCGTAGTAGAAGCCATCCTCGAGCGCCGGGCCGATGCCGCACTGCGTGCCGGGAAACAGCCGAGTCACCGCGGCCGCCAGCAGGTGGGCGGTGCTGTGCCGGTAGACGTGCAGGGCGTCGGCGCTGTCGGTCGTCAGAATCTGGACGCGGGCATCGGCGTGCAACGGGAACGACAGGTCGACCAGCTGGTCGTCCACCCTGGCCACGAGCGCCGCCTTGGCCAGCCGCGGCGACACGTCGGCCGCCACGTCCCGAACGGGCGTGCCGGCAGCGACGGATCGCGTGGATCCGTCGGGAAGTGTAATGACGACGGGCATCATGCCGCGAACACCGGTCTCCACAGCCGAGGCCGGCTGGAGCAACAACCGGTGGGCGGGTGGCTGAAAATGGTAGGCACGGGCGGAATCGAACCGCCGACCTCCTGCGTGTCAAGCAGGCGCTCTAACCCCTGAGCTACGCGCCTACAGCCATTCGCACGAGCACATGTGCGAACGCCCATCTTACAGCGGAGCCACCAACCGACGCAAGCTACGCGGCCGCCTTGGCAGGTGCCTGGCTTTTCGCGGTCTCGATGGCCTTGTCGAGGATGGGATCCTCGGTCGGCGCCGGGGCGCCGAATTCACGATCCGGCTCGGCGACCGGCACCGTCGGGACGAGCCCGGTCCCATGAATCGCCGTGCCCTTGGGCGACAACCAGCGGGCGTAGGTCAGCCAGAGTCCGCTGCCATCGGGCAGCTTCACGAGCTTCTGCGCGGCCGCCCGCCCGAGCGTGCGCTCGCCCACCGTCTTCGCGCGGTCGTTCTCCAGCAGCGCGGCGGCAAAGACCTCGGCGGCCTGCGACGTGCCATTGGTGGTGAGCAACGTGACCGGCACGGTGAGGCTGCCGTCGCCGGCCTGAGCCTCGGTCTTCTGCTGCCCGCGTCCGCGCGCTTCGCGGATGGCCAGCGTGCCCGACTTCACGAACAGGCGCGCCGCCTCGACGCCGAGGGCCGGATCGCCGTCCGCCGTGTGGCGCAGGTCGATCAGGACCTGCGTCGCCCCCTGACCGGTGAGCTGCGTGACACTCGCCTTGATCTGGGCCGGCGTCCGCGCGCTGAAGGCCGGCACGCGCAGCAGGCCCACGCCGGGCGCCACGACGCGCGTCGTCACATCGGCGGCCGGAGGAGCCACCCGCGCGAGCACCACCTCGTGCGGGTCGGTCTGGCTGCCACGCAGGACCGTGAGCGTGATCGACGACCCCACCGGCCCGCCCAGCAGGCGCTGACCCTCGTGCAGGGACATGTGCCGCGTCGACTTGCCGCCGATGGCGCGGATGTAGTCGCCCGTGTGCAGTCCGGCCCCGGCCGCCGGCGACCCATCGAGCGACGCGACGACGCGCAGGTAGTACTGCCGCGTGATCGCGAGACCGGTCGTGCCGCCGGTCGGCTCGCTCGTGGCGTCCATCCCCTTCACCTGCGCGGCGTCGAGGTACGAACTGTCGGGGTCGAGGCCTTCCGCGAGCCCGAGCATGGCGCCGTCGAGCACCGTATCGGGATTGGGTTCCTCGACGTAACTGCCGAAGATCAGCGACACCACGTCGTCGAACACCCGCAGATGCGGGTAGGCGCCGGTCGGGGTTCGCTGCTGGCCCATCAGCCCACCGACGAGCGTGAACACCACGAGGGGCGTCGTCAGGGCGAGCACGAGATAGCGGGTGCGCGTGTGCATGGAGGAGACGCCTGCTGCGTGACGAGGCCGAGGGTCGGAGACCGTGGCTAGGGACGTGTCAGCCATTGTAGGGGATCGACGGGACGACCGTCGACGCGCACCTCGAGATAGAGCCCGGCCGATCCGTCCGGCGCATCGCCGACGTCTCCGACGAGGGCCCCGGCGTTCACGGACGTGCCTCGTTGGACGCGCACCACGGAGAGATAGCCGTACAGCGAGTAGGCCTGCTGCCCGTGGTCGACGATGACGAGCTGGCCGAACCCCGTGAATGGGCCCGCGAAGACGACCGTGCCGGGGTGTAGCGCCCGCACCGGCGTGCCGAGGACGGCGGCGATCGTGATGCCGTTGCTCACCGTGCTGGTGCCGAAGCGGGCATCGCGCTGGCGGCCGAAGCGCCCGGCGACCTCGCCCTCGACCGGCCACGGCAGCTGACGCCGTCGCGATTCGAAGGGCACGCTCAGGATGGCGGACGTCGAGCCGGCCGAGGCGCGATCGGTCATCGACGAGTCGAGGCGGGCCCGCGCGGCCACGAGTTCGCCGAGCCAGCGTTCGCGGGCGCCGGTTTCGGCGTCGAGCGAGGCCAGCAGTTCCTGCTTGCGGGCGTAGGCGGCCTCGGCCGCCGCGCGCCGCACCCGCGCCTCGGCCGCCAGCGCGCGTGCCTCCTGCCGTCGGGCCGCCAGGCGCGTCTCCGTCTCGGTCAGCGCCCGCGCGGTCTCGGCATGCGCCGTCAGCCGCCGCCCGTCGTCCTTGGCCAGGTAGTTCATCAGCCGCGCCGCTCGACCCACATCACGCGCGCTGGAGGCGTTCCAGGCGATGCGGGCATACCCGACCCGGCCCAGTCGCTGCAGGCGGCGCAGGCGGGCGGCGACGGCAGGGCGCTCACGGTCGAGGGTGGCCTGCAACTGCGACTGTCGTGCCGTCAACGCCGCCAGGTCGCCTTCGAGCACCACCAGGGCGTCCCTGGCCTGCGTCTCCCGGGCGCGCTGCAGATCGCGCTCGACATCCAGCTTCCGCAACTCGTCGACGACCGAACTCGACTGACGCTTGAGGACGTCGGCTTCGCGGGTCAGCGCGGCGATGCGCTCGCGGGTCGCCTGCTGGGCTCTGGCCGCCTCGGCGGCCTGCACCAGCGCCGAGGGGGACGACGTGCCGTCCGGCGGCGCGGTCGGATCCTGCGCCGTGGGCAGCTGAGCCGTCAGGATCGCGAGAAGGAGGAGCGCGCGCACAGCATCAGTATCGGCGCGAACCCGCCAAATGGTAGGGACTCGGCGGCCCTGCTACGCTTCCCTCGTGCGAGTCCTGGCCTTCGACCTCGGGATCCGGCGGACCGGCGTGGCGATCAGCGACGCGTCGGGCACGCTGGCGCGGCCGCTCGAAGTGGTCCAGGGGATGTCGCTCAAGGCGCAGTGGTCGGCGCTGCTCGACGTCATCGCCCGCGCGCAGGTCGAGGACGATCCGCTGGAGGCGGTCGTGGTGGGCGTGCCCCATCGGCTCGACGGCAGTCCCACGGACTTCACGCCCGCGGCACTCGACTTCATCGCGCGCCTGTCCCGGCGTATCGCGGTGCCGGTGATTCCGCTCGACGAGCGGCTGACCAGCGTCGAAGCCGAAGCCCTGCTGGCCGTCCGCGAACGCGACTGGCGCAAGCGCAAGCAGCAGCTCGATGCGGCGTCGGCCGCCGTCCTGCTCCAGGACTACCTCGACTCCCGCCAAAGGACCCCGTCGGCGTGAAACGTCTTCTGCTCGTCCTGTTGTTCGTCCTGCTCGTCGTCGCCGCCGGAGCCGCGTACTGGGTGACCCAGCGCGTCTCGCAGCCCTTCGCTGGTTTCACCGGCGAGCAGTTCGTCGAGATTCCCGCCGGCGAGAGCACGACCGGCATCGGCCGTCGTCTGGTCGCGGCCGGGGTCATTCGCGACGACCTGACGTTCCGGCTCGCCGTGCGCTGGCACGGGCGTGGCCGGTCGCTGAAGGCCGGTGAGTATCGCTTCACCACGGCGGCCGCACCGGCCGAGGTCATCGACCGCATCGCCCGCGGCGATGTCCACCTCGAGACGCTGACGTTCCCCGAGGGGCTCACCGCGGCGGAGATGGCGGTGCTCTTCGCGCAGAGTGGCCTCGGATCCGCCGACGCCTTCGTCGAGGCCTCGCGCGACCCCGCGGCGATCGCGGCGATCGATCCGGCGGCCGACACGCTCGAGGGGTACCTGTTCCCCGACACGTATCACCTGCCGCGCACCATCGACGGCGCCGCCATGGTGGGGCGCATGGTGCGACGGTTCACGACGGTGTTCGACGAGGACCTGCGCCGGCGTGCCAGCGCGACCGGCCTCACCGTGCGCCAGATCATGACCATCGCGGCGCTGGTCGAGAAGGAGACCGCGCGCGGGGAGGAACGTCCACTGGTCGCGGCGGTGTATCGCAACCGCTTCCGCATCGGCATGCCGATGCAGGCCGACCCGACCGTGATCTACGCGCTCAAGCGGGCCGGCCGCTGGAACGGCAACATCCGCAAGGCGGATCTGAGCTTCGACTCGCCTTACAACACGTACCGCTATCCGGGCTTGCCACCCGGCCCGATCGCCTCACCCGGCAAGGCGGCCATCGACGCGACGATCAGCCCCGCGGACGTCGACTACCTGTACTTCGTCAGCCGCAACGACGGCTCGCACGCGTTTGCCGCCACGCTCACCGAGCACAACCGCAACGTGCAGGAGTGGCAGGTCGAGTACTTCAGGAAGCGCAGGTGATTTCACGATTTCAGAATCTCACTTTCACCGCCAACCTTCGAAGCACTGAGGTGGTGGGGAAATTCTGCAATTCTGCAATTCTGAAATTCTCTACCGCTCCGCCCAGCGCAGCTTCTGGCGCAGCACCTGGAAGTAGCCGTGCGACGACGGCTTGAGCAGGCGCAACTGGTACGGCGCGCGGTGGATGGAGACGGTGTCGCCGGGCGCGAGCATGTCGCCGATCTGGCCGTCGAAGGTGACGTAGGTCTCTTCGCGTGACGAGCGCGCCACTTCGCCGGAGACGACGATCTCCAGCGCCGCCGAGGCAGGCAGCACCACCGGGCGATTGGTGAGGGTGTGCGGGGCGATGGGGGTCAGCACCAGCGCGTCGACGCCGGGATGGACGATCGGGCCGCCTGCCGACAGGTTGTAGGCCGTCGATCCGGTCGGCGAGGCGACGATCAACCCGTCCGCCTTGAAGCGCGCGATCAACTGACCGTCGACCGACGCCACGAGGTCGATCATCCGCGACAGCGCGCCCTTGGTGATCACCACGTCGTTGAGCGAGATGTGCCGGACCGTGGTGCCATCCTGCCGGCGCACGACCGACTCGAGCATCATGCGCCGCTCTTCGTGCGCGGTCCCCGAGAAGACCTGCTCGAGCGCCTCGAACACCTCCGTGACGCGCACCTCGGTCAGGAAGCCGAGGCTGCCGAAGTTCACGGCGACGACCGGCACGTCGTAGCCCCCGGTCCCGAGCCGGCCGGCCGTGCCGAGCAGCGTGCCATCGCCCCCGAGCACGATGATCAGCTGCTCGTCGCGGCCCAGATGCTCCGGCTCGCAGACGCGGCCGGGCAGCGGGTCATTCGCCAGGGCCGCGGTGGCCACTTCGTAGCACGGCTCGATGCCTCGGGCCACGAGCCACCGGCCCACCTCGCCGAGCAGATCGGCGGCTTCGGTGAGCCCGGGCTTGGCCACCAGGCCGACCCGACGGACGGAGAGCGTCATGCACGACTCCTGAAGTGGGCGAGCCACTCGAGATTGCCTTCCATGCCTTCGATGGGCGACGCCGTGTGCCCCTGCACCAGGAGACCGACGGTCTCGGCGGCCGCGATGACGTCGGCCAGCACCCTGGCGCGCACCGCGTCGTCGCGGACCACGCCATGCTTGCCCACCTCCTCGCGCCCGGCCTCGAACTGCGGCTTCACCAGCGTGACGACGTCCGCGCCCGGCCGCAGGAGCGGAGGCACGACCGGGAGAATGTACCGCAGGGAGATGAACGACACGTCGGCGGTGACGATGTCGAAGTGCCGATGCGCCGCCGGCAGATGGTCCGGCACGAGGTGACGGGCGTTGACGCGTTCGAGGCACGTGACGCGTGGATCCGACCGCAGCCGCCAGTCCATCTGGTTGTGCCCGACGTCGAGCGCCACGACATGAGGGGCGCCGCGCCGCAGCAGGACGTCGGTGAAGCCGCCGGTCGAGGCTCCGATGTCGAGGGCCTCGCGTCCCTCGACGGCGATGCCGAAGATGTCCAGGGCATGCACCAGCTTCAGGGCGCCTCGACCGACGTAGGGATGATCGGCCTGCCGCACCTGCAGGTCCACGTCCTCGCGCACGAGCTGACCCGGCTTCGGCGCGGCGGCGGCGCCAGGCACGCTGACGTGGCCGGCGAGGATGAGCGCGCGCGCGCGTTCGCGCGACGGGGCGAACCCGCGCTGGACGAGCAGCGCATCGAGCCGCACGCGGGCCGGGCGGGGCGCGGTCACTGGCGGCGCGTCAGGGTCCAGTCGAGGATCGCGGGCAGGTGGCCGGAGAGGCCGGCCTGCGCCAGGGCGGCGTGGCCACGCTCGGCACAGGCGCGCGCCCGCTGCCGACTGCCCTCGACGCCGAACAGGGCCGGGTACGTCAGCTTGCCGGCGGCTTCGTCCTTGCCCGCGTGCTTGCCCAGTTGCGCGGCATCGCCCTCGACATCCAGGACGTCGTCCACGATCTGGAAACACAGGCCGAGTTCGGTGGCGTAGGCGTCGATGGCGGCGATCTGATTCGGCGTGCCGCCGGCCATGATGGCGCCGGCGCCGGTGGCGGCGCGAATCAGCGCACCGGTCTTGCGGGCATGCACGTCCTGCAGGCGCACCAGATCATCCTCGGCACGGGCCTGGCGCGGCGCGCCCTCCCATTGCAGGTCGAGGACCTGGCCGCCGACCATGCCCCACGCCCCGGCCGAACGCGCGATGAGCTGAATCGTCTGCAGCTTGCGCTGGGCGATGGCCGGGCCCTCGAGGGCGGGTTCGCGCGCGAGGAGCGTGAAGGCCTCGGTCAGCAGGCCGTCCCCCGAGAGGATCGCGAGGGCATCGCCATAGACGACATGCGCCGTCGGCCGACCGCGTCGCAGCGTGTCGTTGTCCATGGCCGGCAGATCGTCGTGCACCAGCGAGTACGTGTGGATCATCTCCAGGGCGCAGGCGGCCGGCAGGGCCAGCATCCGCGCGTCGGGATGGCCGAGGCCGACGGCGTCGGCAGCGGCGAGCACGAGCACGGGCCGCATCCGCTTGCCCCCGGCCAGCAGGCTGTAGTGCATGGCCTCGTGCAGACGCGGCGGACACTCGGGCGGCACCGGCAGCCACTGCGCGAGCGCGCGTTCCATGTCGCGACGACAGCCGTCGGCGAAGTCCTCGAAGGCGATGGCGCTCATGCGCGGTCGGCGGGGCGAGGCGACAGTTCCTTGTCGAAGGCCGCAGTCTCGTCGCGCAGGCCCCCGTTCTGCGTCAGCACGGTGATGCGTCGCTCGGCATCCTCGAGGCGGTCGTGACAGAAGCGGGACAGCTTGACGCCGCGTTCGAACAGCGCGAGGGATTGCTCGAGCGGCTGGTCGCCCTGCTCGAGGGTACGGACGATGGCGTCGAGCTCGGTGATGGCCTGCTCGAAGTCGGTGGGTTCGGTCATGGACGTGTGGTGGGGTCGGGGGTGACGGCGTCGACGTCGCAGCGCAGGACGCCATCGGGAAGTTGCACGTGCACGCGGTCGCCGGGCGCCACGTCGGTGACGCTGCGGACGACCTCCACGCCGGGGACGTCCCAGCAGATGGCGTAGCCGCGGGCGAGCGTGCGGAGCGGACTCAGCGCGTCGAGCTGCGCCGACAGCGACGAGAGCTGCCGGTCGCGGGCATGGCGCGCGACGGTGAGCGCGGACTGGGCCCGCGCCACCTGCTGATCGACGCGGCGCCCCAGTTGCGCGACGCGGGTGTCGAGGCCCGTGCGCGCCAGCCGATCGCGACGGGCCTGCAACGCGGCGTGCGCGGCGCTCCGGCGACCCTGCACGGACACGCGAAGCCGATCGTCGAGCTGGGCCAGGCGGCGCATGCGAGTGACGAGCTGCCGCTGCGGGTGCTGCTCGTCGAGACGACGGCCGAGATCCTCGAGACGCCGCCCGCGCGCGACGGTCTGCTGTCGCCACGCGCTCGTCAGGCGCTCGTCGAGTTCGGCCCGCAGCCGTTCCCGATGGCGGACGTCGTCCCGATAGTGCGCGAAACCCGGGCGCTGCTCGATGCGGAGCAGGCGGGTGCGCTGGCGGTCGAGTCGACTGTGCAGCAGCAGGGCCATCTGACGGCGCGCCCCCGCGAGCCGATCGCGGAAGTCGCTCGCCTGGCGCATGACGATCTCGGCGGCCTGCGACGGCGTGGCGGCGCGGACGTCGGCGACGAAGTCGGCGATCGTCGTGTCCACCTCGTGGCCGACCGCCGCGATCACCGGCACGGGACAGGCCGCGATCGCGCGGGCGACGACCTCCTCGTTGAAGGCCCAGAGGTCTTCGAGGGACCCGCCGCCGCGCCCGACGAGGAGGACGTCCACACCAGCGACCCGGGCGACCCGAGCGATGGCCCGGGCAATCTCGGCGCCGGCGCCGTCTCCCTGGACGCGCGTTGGACTGATGACGATGTCGGCGGGAGCGCGACGGGTGCGCAGCACGCGGAGCACGTCACGCAGCGCGGCGCCGTCCATCGACGTGACGACACCGATGCGGCGCGGCAGCATCGGCAGCGGTCGCTTGCGGGCCGGCGCGAACAGGCCCTCGGCCTGCAGACGTCGCTTCAGTTGCTCGAAGGCCAGTTGCAGCGCGCCCGCACCCTTGGGCTCGATGCTGTCGGCCATCAACTGGTACCGGCCGCGCGGCACGTAGACCGACAGGCGCCCCTTCACGAGCACGTGCAGGCCGGTGGTCAGCTTGAAGCGCAGGCGGGCCGCGTCGGTGCGCCACAGGACGGCCGACAGCTGCGCGCCGGCATCCTTCAGGGTGAAGTAGATGTTGCCGCCCGAGGTGGTGCAATCCGCAATCTCGCCCTCGACCCACACGCGGCCGAATTGCTGTTCGAGCGACTGGCGCACTGCAGTGGTGAGCTCGCTGACCGAGAAGGTGCGCGGCGCCTGCGGGCGCGCACTCCGTTCGACGGGCTGCTCGGGCGGTAGCGCCGGCGGGGCCGGCGGCGTGGGCGGCTGCAGGTCCTTCCTCGGGATCGGCTCGTCCTCGAACGGGAGGTCGAAGAGCGAGTTCACCGGAGGTCCTCGATGTCGGTCGGGGTCAGGCTCAGGCGCTCGATGGCACTGGCGCGCCCGGAGCCATCGGCCGTGATGATCACGGCGTGCAGGCGCGGCAGGCCGGAGGCGGTGTCGAAGCGGGTCGGCAGCCCGGTGAGGAACCGGTTGATCACCGGGCCGCGATCGACGCCGATGACGCCATCGTGCGGGCCGGTCATGCCGACGTCGGTGCAGTAGGCCGTGCCACCGGGCAGCACCTGCGCGTCGGCCGTCTGGACGTGCGTGTGCGTGCCGACCACGGCGGTGGCCAGGCCATCGAGGTGCCAACCGAGCGCGACCTTCTCGGAGGTCGCTTCGGCATGGAAATCGACGAAGACGATGTCGGCGTGCGCCTTCAGCCGTTCGACCTCGGCGCGCCCGAGCGAGAACGGATCGTCGATCGCGGTCATGAAGACGCGGCCCATCAGGTTCAGGATGCCGACCCGGGTGCCGTCGGCCGTCGTGACGATCGTGGAGCCACGCCCCGGGGTGCCCGCCGGGTAGTTGAACGGACGCAGCAGGCGAGGTTCATCGTCGATGAACGCGAGGATCTCGCGCTTGTCCCAGACGTGGTTGCCCGACGTCAGCACCGCGATGCCCGTGTCGAACAACTCGCGCGAGATCTCGCGCGTGATGCCGAAGCCGCCGGCGCTGTTCTCACCGTTGGCGATCACGAGGTCGATGCCGCGCGTCTGGACGAGCGCCGGCACGGCGCGCTTGACGAGGTCGCGGCCCACCTTGGCGAAGATGTCGCCGATGAAGAGGATCCGCATGGCGCGCTAGACGACTTTCTCGATGGGGATGACGAACTCCTGCCCGCTGTTGAGGCGGGGCAACTGGATGCGCAACTCGCCTTCGGTCATCGTGGCGCGTGCGCGCGACAGATCGAGCGTCGCCGTCACGCGGACGGCCCGGGCGAAGCGCCCGAAACTCCGCTCGACGAGATGGAAGGCCGTGGTGCGTTCCGGCGGCCCCCCGGTGGGCCACTTGCACCCGGCCACCACCAGGGTGTTGTTCTTGAACAGGACCCGCACGTCCTCGGGCGCGACCCCGGCCAGGTCGAGCACGACCTCGAGTGATTCCTCGCGCTCGACGACGTCCATGGGGGGCGCATGCAGGCCGCCGGGCGCGGCGTCGTGCGTCTGCTGCAGGTCTTCGAAGAGCCGACGCACCTCGTCGGCCAGTTCGGTCGCCTCTGGAAACGACAGCATCCCGAGATGATCGCACGGGGCGACCGAGAGACGGCAGAAAAGGCGCAATCGGGCCAGTTATGTATATGAGTGAGTTGTAGTCATGTTAAGTGCTTGACATACACTCATGTCGTGCCTATACTGCCCCTGTTGCCGGTCGACAGCACGCCCGGCAGGACGCCTGCCGACATCGGGTCGGCGGCGCACGAGACACGTAACGCCCGTGGACGGTGGCCTCGACAGCCGCCGCCGCACGTGGAGGAGAGGACCATGAGCATGGTGCGATTCGACCCGTTCCGCGATCTGGCCACGATGCAGGACCGCATCAACCGCATCTTCGGCGACGCCTATACCCGTCGGTTCGACGACGACCTGACCCAGCGGGGGGAGTGGTCGCCGGCCGTCGACATCTACGAGAACGCCGATCAGGAGATCGTGCTGACGGCGGAGCTGCCGGGCATTGCCCGCGAGGACATCGACCTGCGCGTCGAGCACAACACGCTCACCCTGCGTGGCGAGCGCAAGCGCGACACGTCGATCAAGCAGGAGCAGTACCACCGCGTCGAGCGCGCCTATGGCGCCTTCAGCCGCTCGTTCTCGCTGCCATCGCGCATCGACACGGAGCAGGTACGCGCGGAGTTCAAGGAGGGGCTGCTGATCATCACGCTGCCGGTCAAGGCCGCGGCCAAGCCGAGACAGATCGAGGTCGCCATCAGCTAGCCGCGGGAGCCGGTGCTCCCGTCCTGCGGTGCCGTCGAGATCGGGCACGTGGGAACCGCCGCGACGGTTCCCCGTGCCCGTCGTGCGTGTCAGCCCGACGTCTTCCGGAACCGGAAGACCGCCAGTCCGATGATGGCGCAGGTGTAGAACGCCAGCCAGGCGATCGGCACCCACAGCTCCGCCACGCCCGCCCCCCGCAACACGATGCCGCGCACCACCTCGATGAAGTAACGCGCCGGGATGAGCCGCGAGATCAGCTGGAAGACCATCGGCATCCCGTCGATGGGGAAGACGTAGCCCGACAGGAAGACGAACGGCAGCAGGAACATCATCGACAGCTGCTGCGCCTGGCGCTGCGTTTGGGCGATGGTCGACAGCAGCATGCCCAGCCCGAGCACCGCGGCGATGAACAGGAACCCGACGCCGTAGAGCAGCAGCACGCTGCCCATGATCGGGATCCGGAACAGGAACCGCATCAACAGCACCGTCACCGTCAGCTGCACGTAGCCGATGACGATGAACGGCATCAGCTTGCCGAGAATCAGCTGCGTGCGCGTCACCGGCGTGACCTGCAGCTGCTCGAGCGTCCCCATCTCGCGCTCGCGCACGATGGCGCCGGCGGTGAACTGGATCAGCGTGAACGTCAGGATGATGGCCAGCAGGCCGGGGATGACGAACGTCGCCGTGCGCAGATCCGGGTTGTACCAGGGACGCACGCGCAGATCGACAGGCAGGGCACGCTCGCGCCATCCCGCTCGCCGCGCCAGCGTCTGGATGGACAACTGCGTCGCCACCCCGCTGGCGATCGACATCGCCTGGCTGGCCGTGGTGGTGTCCGACGCGTTGACCACGAGGAACGCTTCGGCGGGCGTGCCACGATGGCGGTTGGCGCCGTAGTCGCGATCGATCACGAGCCCGACGGCCGCGGTCGAGGAGTCCAGCGCCGTCTGCAGGTCGCGCATGCTGTCCACGCGTCCGACCACCTCGAAGTACTGGCTGGCCGTCAGCCGCGCCACCAGTTCGCGGCTGTCGTAGGACCGGCTCTCGTCGAGGACCACCGTCTTCAGATGCTTGACGTCGTAGTTGATGGCATACCCGAACACCAGGGTCTGCATCAGCGGAATCAGGATGATCATGCGCAGCGTCAGGCGATCGCGCTTGAGCTGCATGAACTCCTTCCAGGTCAGGGCCAGCAGCCGTCTCATGCGGCCTCCTCCGCGCCGGTGGCGCGCGTGCGAGCGAGTGACACGAACACGTCCTCGAGGGAGGGCTCGGCCAGGTCCGGTCGGCCATACACGGCCAGGGCCGACAGCGCCTCGGCCTGCGCCTCTGCATGCAGCACCGCACGCAGGCGGCGTCCCGACAGGTAGACGTCCTCGAAGAGGGGCTGCCCCCGCAGCGCGGCGACCGCGCCGAACGCATCCGCGGCCATCTCCACCTCGAACAGGCGTCCGGCCAGGTGCGCCTTGAGATCGATCGGCGAGCCATCGGCGATCAGACTGCCGTCGAGGATGAAGGCCAGCCGGTCACACTGCTCGGCCTCGTCCATGTAGTGCGTGGTGACCAGCACGGTCATGCCGCGGTCGGCCGCCAGTTCGTAGATCAGATCCCAGAACATCCGTCGTCCCACCGGGTCTACGCCGCCGGTCGGTTCGTCGAGGAACAGCAGTTCGGGCTCGTGCAGCAGCGCCGCGGCGAGCGCGACGCGCTGGCGCAGGCCGGTCGACAGGCCTTCGGTCAGCATGCGCCGGGCCGGCTGGAACTGCAGGCGGTCGGCCAGGGCATCGATGCGGCCCGCCAGGGCCGGCCCACGCAGGCCGTACACCGCGCCGAAGAAGCGCAGGTTCTCCTCGACGGTGAGGTCCAGGTACAGCGAGAACTTCTGGCTCATGTAGCCGAGGCGGCGCTTCCACGCGTCGGTGTCGGCCGCGAGATCGAGGCCACCGAACCCGGTGATGACACCGGAGGTCGGCGCCAGCAGACCGGCGAGCATGCGGATGGTGGTGGACTTGCCCGATCCGTTCGGACCGAGAAAGCCGAAGACCCGCCCGCGCGGAATCTCGACGTCGATGTTGCGCACGGCGACGAACGACCCGAAGCGGCGCGTCAGCGCGCGGGCTGTGACCAGGTGGTCGGGACTGCGCTGAGGCGCACTCATCGCGACCCCGCCAGCGCCAGCGGCGATCCCGGCGCCTGATCCACACCGGCTCCGGTGTCGTGCTCGCTGTGCCACACGAACACGTCCTCGAGCGAGGGCGCGATGACGCGCACGTCGTCGGCCTCGACGTGCCCCGCCATGGCTCGCCGCACCTCGCCGAGCAGGGAGTCGGCGTCCGCGGTGCGGCCGCGCACGTGCAGGCGCGTCCCGAACAGGGACACGTCCTCGACCCCCGGCAGGTCCGCGAGCTGTCGCCGCAAGCGCATGCGGTCGTGACTTCGCACCTCCACCAGCGCCCGCGGATAGGCGCCGACGATGGCAGCGCGGGTGCCGAGGGCGGTGACCCGTCCGCGGTCGAGGAAGGCCATCCGTGAGGCGTACTCGGCCTCGTCCATGTAGGGGGTCGAGACCACCAGCGTGAGCCCTTCGTGATGCAACTGGTTGAGCAGGATCCAGAACTCGCGGCGCGACACCGGGTCGACGCCCGTGGTGGGTTCGTCCAGCAGGAGCAGCTCCGGCTGCGTCAGCAGCGCGCTGACCAGCGCGAGCTTCTGCTTCATGCCGCCCGACAGGGCGCCGGCCAGCCGCGATCGGAAGCGATCGAGTCCGACGCGTGCGAGGAGCTCCGCCGTCCGTGTGCGCGCGATCGCGTCGGGGACGTCGTAGAGCCGTGCGCGCAGGTGCAGGTTCTCGTCGATCGTCAGGTCCTCGTAGAGCGAGAACCGTTGCGGCACCAGTCCGAACGTGCGCACGCCATGCACCTGCACGTGGCCGCCGCTCGGGGTGATGAGTCCGGCGACGAGGCGGAAGAACGTCGACTTGCCGGCGCCATCCGGGCCGAGCAGCGCGAACAGTTCGCCGCGTGCGATCGACAGCGTCAGCCCGCGCAGGGCGTCGACCGCGCCGAAGCGCTTCGTGAGGCCGGTGGCCTCGATCATCGTGCTCATGGCGTCGGCCTCGGCGACGTCGACGCCGCGACGAGCACCTCGGCTGGTTGCCCTGGCACGAGGGGGGCCGTCCAGCCGGCATCGAGATCCACCTTGGCGGCGTAGACGAGATTGACGCGTTCCTCGCGCGTCTCGACCGCCTTGGGCGTGAACTCGGCGTTCGGTGAGATTTCGGTCACGCGCGCCGGAAAGGTCTGCCCCGGATAGGCATCGACGGATACCTGCACGACCTGCCCCTGGCGGACCTGGCCGAGATGCGGCTCGGGGACGAACGTGCGGACGTAGAGGCGCGCCACGAGGCCGAGCGTCAGCGCCGGCTGCCCGGGGCCGAGCAGGGCACCGGGCTCGACGAGGCGGTGCAGCACGACGGCATCGCTCGGGGCCCGCAGTTCGGCCTCGCGCACCACGATGTCCGATTGCGCCTTGACGCGCTGGGCGCGACCGAGTTCGGCCTCGGCCTGTCGGCTCTGCCACTGGCGGAACCCCTGACGCACCAGCGTCAGCCGCTGGGTGGCGGCGTCGACGGCGGCCTGCGCCCGCGTGACATCGGAGGCGGCGCGGTCGAGATCGCGCTGCGTGCCGACCCGCTTGCTGCGCAACTGCTGCTGTCGAGCGAGTTCTTCCTTCGCGAGCGACAGGGCGGCGAGACGGTCGGCCCGCTCGGCCTCTGCGCCGGCGATCTCGGCGGCGCGGCTGCCGGACGCGAGATCGCGCACACGGGCCTCTGCCGCCGTCACCGACTGGGCATCGCGGTCGGGGGCGAGGGCGACTTCGGCCAGATCGAGGCGCACCAGCAGGTCGCCGGCCTTGACGCGATCGCCTTCGCGGACCAGGACCTCGAGGACACGTCCCTGGATGCGAGGCGCGATGTCGACCAGCGGCGCTTCGATGCGTCCGTTCAGATGGAGGCGATCGTCCACGGGGCCGCGCGCGCAACTGGTCGAGGTGAGCGACAGGAGCGCCAGCAGGGCGGCAGTGGTCGGAGCGGAGAGCGTCATCGGACGGGTCCTTTCAGGTCGAGGGCGATGCCGCGTCGTTCGAGGAGGCGCCCCGTGGCCCGCAGCACTTCGGTGGTCGCGCGCGTCATGTCGAGGCGCGCGGCGGTGCGTGCCAGCGACGCCTGCGCGAGTTCGGTCTGGCGCTGCAGCACGAAGAAGTTCGAGCTCTGCCCGGTGTCGAAGCGCGCCTGTTCGGCGGCGAGCAGATCGGTGGCGGCCGTCTCGAGGGCGGTGGCCGCGTCGTGTCGGTCCCGTGCCGCCGAGAGCACCGCCGCGGCGGTCCGGACCTCGGTGGCGATGCGCTGTGCGAGCTGGTCGCGCAGCAGGTGGGTGCGGCGCTCGGCGAGTGTGGCGGCCACGACATCGGCCTTCGCCGCGCGTCTTCCGAGCGGCAGGGCGAGGCTGACGCCGACGTAGACGTCGGAAAAACGGTGCGTGGCGAGGGTCTGCAGGGAGTCGTCCAGGCCCCCACGCTGCGCGTCAGGGATGGTCACGACGGCGCCGGGGAACGGCACGAGGAGATCCGCGTTGTCGCCGCCGGCCAGGCCGCGCAGGTGGTAGGCCGCGATCAGATCGAGCTGGGTGCGCGTGCGTTCCCGGGCCAGCGCCGTGTCGAGTTCGGCGATCTGCCGCGCGGCGTCGACATCGGCCAGTTCCGGGCGGCGCTCCAGGGCATCGGCCACGAGGCGATCGACCTGATCCGGCGGCGGTGGGGCCGGCGGGTCGTCAGCGAGGTCGAACGCCATCGTCCACACGGGCGAGTCGGCCGTGCCGGCCATCAGCTGGCGCAGACCGATGTCGGCGCGCAGCGCCTCGTCGCGCGCACGCACCAGGTCGGTTCGGCGCCTGGCGATCTCGGCCTGTGGCGCGGCAATGTCGGACTCGGCGGCGGTGCCGGCGTCGATGCGCACGCTGGTGTCCTCGCGTTGCGCCTCGGCCAACGCCAGCGACTGCTCGCGAATGCGCACGTCGTCCCGGGTCGCCCGGACGGCCCAGTACGCCCGCTCCACGGCCGCGACGGTCTCCGAGATCAATCGCTCCAGGGAGGTCCGGCTTCGCGACACGTCGAGCGCCGACACCTTGAGGGCGCGTCGCTGGACGTCGAACCGACGGCCCGCGAGCAGCGGTTGCCGGACCTCGATGCCGACGCTGGTGAGGTAGGCCGGGGTGAGCAGGGCGAACCGGCTGGTGCTGTCCTCCAGCGACGTCGACGCGCTGCCGGTGACGGTGGCCCCCGACTCGAAGAGGCGCGTCCACGACGCGCTGCCGACGAGGCTGTTCACCCGCGGGGCCAAGGCGCCCTCGGGCGCTCCGACAAACAGGGTGTTCAGGGGGTCGGTCCGGCTGCGGAGCCGGCTGTCGAGCCGGAGGACCGGGTCGTAGGCGGCCTGCGCCCGCATCTCGCCCTGAGCGGCGATGGTGATGGCGTCCCGCTGAATCGCCACCTCGGGCAGGCGTTCGAGCGCCCGCGCAGTGGCATCGGCCAGGGTGAGCGGGGTGGGCTGGGCCCCCACACCGGTCGCGCTCACCAGCCACGACAGGGCCGCGCACGCGACCATCAGGGGCCAGCGGCGCAGGACCAACGGCGTCATCGCGTCACGCCCAGTCGCTGGAGCCGGGGATCGAGGGCCGCGGCAAAGGCGTCGAGCGTCTCTGGCGACATCGCCAGCAGGGCCTGCCGTTCCGTGGCGCTGATCTCGAGCGACGCCACCCCCACCAACTCATCCAGCGCGTCGTCTGGGGCCCGGCGGAACCGCTCTCGCCAGGCTTCGTCGGTCGCGAGCCGTCCCAGGATCTGTTCTACGTGTGCCTGACTCATGGAACTCCTTCCACGAGTGTCTACAGGCAAGGGCTGGGCCAGTGGCCGCCTGCCGCAGGCAGATCTTTCAAGTAGCTGCTTAGTA
>LNFM01004256.1_pt1 | contig 26688 bp, 27 predicted proteins | sample 596031 | NCBI WGS metagenome assembly LNFM01 (sample SAMN04254537, study PRJNA301005) | activated carbon metagenome | isolation source: dual media filters at the Ann Arbor, Michigan drinking water treatment plant | place: USA: Ann Arbor | reverse complement strand
GCCTCGGACGCGTGTGCTGCGAGGTAGGTAAAGGTCTCTGTCAACCCGACCGAAACGACGGGAACGCCTTTTCGCACCCCAGACAGCTGTGTCATGGTCGCGCTCCTTCGAAGCGAGGACTGACGCCAGTCAACCACGCCCTTTCCACCACCCGACCTCAACCCCCCTGACGACGCACCGATGCGGACCCCGAAAAAGACCGAGGCCCTCACCGTCGCCGCTCTCGCGGGAGCGATCCTCGCGGCCCCCCTCGCCCTCCGGGCGTCGGGACCCTGCCCCGAGGGGATGGCTCGAATCGACGAACAGTTCTGCGTAGATCGCTACGAAGCTTCGTTGGTCGAAGTGTTGACCGACGGATCCGAGCGGTCGTGGTCGGCGTTTCACTCGCCCGAGCGCGTCAGAGTGCGCGCCGTGAGCCAGCGCTCTGTCGTTCCGCAGGGGTACATCTCTGCGGATCAAGCGGCGCGCGCGTGCGCCGCGTCGGGCAAGCGCTTGTGCACGGACCGCGAGTGGGTGCGATCGTGCTCGGGCTCGCGAAGGACGCAGTTCACGTACGGCAACCAGCGCGTCGCCGGCGCCTGCAACGAGGATCACTCGCGACACCCCGTCGTGCAGCTCTTCGGCCACACCCGCCGCTATCTCTGGAACGGCATCTTCATGAACGACCCGCAGCTCAACCAGCTCGCGGGCACCGTCGCCGTCACCGGCTCGCACGAGAGCTGCACCAACGACTACGGCGTGTTCGACATGCAGGGCAACCTGCACGAGTGGACCGCGGACTCAGAGGGCACGTTTCGCGGCGGGTACTACATGGACAACCGCATCAACGGCGACGGTTGCCAGTACGTGACGCGCGGCCACAACCGCTCGTATCACGACTACTCGACCGGCTTTCGCTGCTGCGCCAACCTGCCGGACTGACGTCGGCGCGAGCGCGACGCGAGCCACACCGCAGCGACCGCGAGCCAGCCGCGGACGTCCGCGCGCGACGCGACGGTCGCGCGACAATTGCAGCCGCCCCAGTCCCGCGCCGGGTTGTACGTGTCCGTCGCCACGTCCGAGCGCGACGCGTCAGGAGCGAGCGGGTTGCCCGAGCCCGAATCGAGCGGAGCGACTTGTTCGTCGCGGACGTCACGACCGACCGCATCGAAGACAACGACGTCGGGACTCGACGGTACGTCCGGCGGCGGGAGGGGAACATCGAGCGCGACGCCCGTGTCGGTCACTCCTGCGTCCATCGGAACGCCGTTCGATTGGCACGACTCCGACGGCAGCGCTCGATACGCGCCCTGAGACACCCACGCGGACGTGCCCCCGCCACAGACCGCTCGACCGCTGAACGAATCGATGGCATCGCCGCCCTCGCGCAGCTCGAAATGCACGTGCGGACCGGTGCTGTTGCCCGAACTGCCGACGAGGCCGAGCGCGTCGCCGCAGCGAACAGATTGCCGAGGCATCACTCGAATCGAACCTCGACGCATGTGCGCGTAGTACGAGCGCCGCCCGCCGTTGTGCGAGAGGACGACGTAGTTGCCGAAGCCGCCACCGCCACCGCAGCTGCCGGTCGTGCAACGGTCGGACTCTCCGTCGTGAACGCTCAATACGACGCCATCCGCGCCCGCGACGATGGTCCGCCCCTCTTCCTGCGCACGAAAGCCGCCGATCGGCGCGAAGTCCGTCCCCTGATGGCCGTTGTACGTGTGGTCGGTGCAGTTGTACTCGCGAAAACGCGCGCTCGGGTCGCGATCGACGTACGCCGTGACCGTCGCGCAGCCCGTGTAGCAGCGCTCGAGCGGATAGCGAAAGAGCGTCTCTTGCGCGAGCGCAAAACCTGGCGCGAGGGCGAGCGCGAGCGCGAACAGCGCGCACGTAGCGAGCGTTCTTCGCTTCACTGTGGCGCTCCCTCGTTCGACAGGTCCGCGGTGTGCTCGCCGTCCGCCGCCGTCCACCGCACCACGCGCGACGAGACGAAGCGAAACGATCGTTCGACGGGGGGCTCGACGAAGCCTGGAGCGCCGATCGCGACGTCCCGATTGTTGAGGCGTCGAACGACGCCGAGACGTAGGTCGACGATGTACATCCCGACGATCGTCACGTTCTCGTCGCTGCCCCAGAACGCGACGAGCGCTCCGTCCGGCGAAAGCGCAGGGCGATCGGCGGAGGTGAGATCGGTCGTGAGCGTTCGAACGGTGTTGTCGGAGAGAGAGCGCGCGACGAGCTCGCTGCCGACCGTCGTTCGTCGCGGGTAGACGAGCAGGTCGACCGCGCTCGCGTACGAGAGCTCCGGGACCACTCGTTGATCGAGCTCCCTCGCACCGCGCGAATCCAGCAACGAGAGCACGCCGTGCTCATCGACGCTGAGCGTCCCGCGCGAGGTGACGAGCGACGCTGTGACCATTCCATCGCCGCCGATCGCTCGCGCAGAGACCTCGCGCCTCGCTGGCGCTGGCGCTGGCGCCGGCGCAGGGGGGCGTGCGCACGCCGTGAAGCACAACAACGCGAAGGTGCAGGCAATGCGTATCAACGAAGCTTCGTCCTGAGGATCGATGGTAGCGCAGCTCGACTGCAGCCATCGGTCTCCGCAGCAACTCGGTGTGGCCCGATGTAGGAGCGAGGAGCTATGGCGACGAATATTCGCCTCGGACCGACGCTGCGAACTAAGGACGGAGGTGCCTCCGCAGCCGCGCGATCCGCCCGATCGTTCGCAGCACGAGGCACGACAGCCTGAGGGAGATTCGTTCGGTGTTCAATCCCGTCCATGCAGCGCGCTTCGTGCGCGACGTTCGGCGCCCGTCCCACGGGCGCTCGGTGAGCGTCTCGGTCTTCGAGCTCGAGGTCGACGACGCGCGTCCTGAGCGCGTCTCGCTCACCGACGAGCGCGGATCGAAGCACTTTGTCACCGAGGACGGCGGTCGCTCGTGGCTACGAATCGAAGACGGCCCGCAAGATCACCAGAGGTCGTCGATGCGTCCCCCGAGGCCGTAGCGACCGAGGGCGAGCCGCAGCCAACCTCGCAGCCATTTGCGCCCCGCCCTCGAGTCTGTGACGGCCGCGACCCTCGAGGGCGCGCCGTACACGACAGGAACCTCGCGACACGCCGCGCGAAGCCACCGCCGCGCGTCGAACTCAGCCCGAGTGAGTCCGCCCATCGCGCAGGCCGGCGTCGAATCGATGAAGATCGCGTCGGGCTCTGTTCTCGCGGCGAGCGAACGGAGGCGCTCGGGTTCGACGCCGAAGGCCGAGCAGGCGCTGAACCGCTCGAACGCTCTCGCGCGCTCGATCCACGCGCGCTCGCTGTCGAACGGCTCGACGATCAGCGTCGGCGCAGCGACCTCGAGGTGCCCCTCGCTCAGCGCCGCGCGCTCGATCCAGACACCGCGGATCATCGCGCGGTCCTCGGTCGCAGGCTTCCACGGAGCTCCCGCTTCGAAGAGCGCCTCGATGACCGCGGGCCGTCCAGCGATCCAACGAAGAGCGCCGCGGCGGATCCCGCCTCCGTAGCGCGCGGCGCGCTCGAGCGTCGCGCAGAGCGCCTCGCGATCCTTGACGAGCTCGACGGCGTCGAGCCATGCGATCGCCGGTCGCGCGGGGCGCAGCAAAGCCGACGTCATCGGGTCGGACGTGTCCGGCTGCGGCTCGTCGACGAGATCGAGAGACAGCGCGAGGCCGTTGCGCTTCGCACAATCGAGCGCGAGCTCACATGCTTCGCGAAGCCGCTTCGAGGCGCGCAAGTTCACCGCGCTTCCCGCGACGAACGCAGCGGCTACGAGCGCGAGCGGGGCCGCTGGCAATGGCTCGCCGGGGACTGAAACGAGCCTCGACTCGGGCGCCTCGAAGCGCGATCGCACCGGCTCTGCGCCGAGCCAGCGACGCGTTCGCTCGGGATGGAGCTCGCTCTCGGCGCAGTCCGCGAGCTCATCGAGGGCGGCGCAGAGCGCGGCGAGCTCGTAGTGAAAGAGGTCATGAGAGGGGATCTCGTACAGCTCGCTCCAACAGCGGCACACGCGATCGGCGTCGTCGACGAGCGCACGGGCCCAGCGGTCGACGGCGTCGATCCGTTGGTGAAGCGGCGGGACTGCAGCGGCGGGTTGAGTGCTTGCCATGCGAGATCCCGAGGGAGTGCGAGGTAGACGCGCCGACCTTTCGCGTCACGGCGCGTGTAGCGCGACGGGAGACAGTTCGATGCGTGAGTCCCGCACGGAGGCGCGGAGCACGCCCGCCGCCTTGCCTTGCTCGAACGCAGGCGCGAGCAGCTGACGGTCGAGGCTGGCGCGAAGAGCGCGGGCGTCACGAGCGCCGAGCGCGAGGGCGTCGAGGGCTTCGTCGAGGGCCTCGATCGCGAGCGAGTGGCCCGTGCGTTGGAGGCGTTTTTCGAGAGCGTCGCGCGTCCATCGTTCGACGAGCGAGCGGCGCGCGGCGAGCGCCAACGGCTCGCAGCAGACAAAAGCGTCCGCGCGCTCGAAGAGCTCGGGAGGCAGCACGCTCGTCAGCTGACGACGCAGCGCGTGCATCCGCTGCGATTCATCGATCGCCGGGCGAACACCGAGCGGGGTCTCACGAAAGGCTTCGGCGCCGACGTTGGTTGTGACGACGATGAAGGTGTTGGCCAGGCTGACGAGCTCACCGGCGCCGGTGAAGTACGAGCCAGCGTCCGCGGACTGCATCAGCCAACGCAGCAGGAGCGGATGGGCGCGCTCGACCTCGTCGATCAGCAAGACCGACACAGGCGCGCCGCCGAGGGCCGAGCCGAGCATTCCGCGTCGAAGCTCTGCGCTGCTCGCGCCGACCTGGCCGAGCAGCTGATCGACCTTCCAGTCCTCGGTGAACTCGCCGCCGTGAACGACGACGACGTGATCGTCGTGACCGAGCGTCGCGCGAGCAAATTCTCTGGCGACATGGGACTTGCCGACGCCGGGTGGTCCGGCCAGCAAGACCAACGACGCAGGGCGGGCCTTGGGCGTCGCGCCTTCGCGCCAGAGCGAATATCGGGCGACCAGCACGTCGATCGCCTCCTGCTGGCCGGCCACAGTGCGCTCGAGCGACTCGCGCAGGGACGCCGCGTCCGCGTCGCCGAGGGCGGGAGGCACGTCCACGGTGCGACGCAGCGCTCGGGAAACGAGCTTCGCGGTGAGCGGCTCGGCTGGGTCCGACGCTTCGAGCGCGAGGCTGAGGGCGCGAAACGCGCGACCTGGCAGCGATCGATTGGCGAACGCCCCGCGCGAGACGAGCATCGCGCGTTCGAGCGCGGCGCGGCGAACGACGCGACCGTTGACCGCGAGCCACTCGCGGTACGCCGCCAGGAGCTCTCTCGTCTGCCCCTCGTTGACCTCGGGCATGCGCAGCGGATGGAGCGAGTTGGCGAGCTCGACGTCGTCGAGGCACTGGCGATCGAACGGCGGGAGCGCCTCGCCGATCATTCGAACTCCGCTGCGCTCGAGGAGCAACGCGAGCACAGAATGCACGTCGTACGCGCGCGCGAGGTGCACGTCCGGAATCCAGAGCAAGGGTCGCAGCGGAGAGCGCGCCGCGTCGGCGACGACCTGCGACAGCGCTTGCACGAGCGCGCCGTCTTTGTGCGTCGCGAGGTCGATCGAGCGCATCGATACGCGCCACAGGGCACGCGCTCCGACGGGGCGCGCTCCGCTCGCGATCGCACCGGCGATCGCCCGGACAACGGACGACTTGCCGCAATCGTGCGGGCCCACGAGGACAGGATGGCGCCCGTTTGCCTCCACCAGCCGCAAGACCTCGACGATCACTTCGTCGAGCATGAACACAGGCCCGAGCGCGCGCGGGTCTCGGGCGAGGTCCGCCTCGACGAACGCGGGGAGCGTCGCGACCGAGGCGGTCTTCGAGCGGCCGGCAGGCTTCTTGGGAGCGCGGGGAGTTTTCGTACGAGCTCGCTTGCCAGAGCTGTCGGAGGGATTGCGCGTCTTCATGAATTTCAGCGCGCGGCGCGATCAGCGAGCGCGATCTTGGATCGAGCGGCGGCGCCGCGCGCTAAGGTAGCTTGAGCAGCTCTTTGACCTTCGCGATCACCTGAGGAGCCTGGATGGGCTTGGTGATGTACGCGTTGGCGCCGAGCTGAAGCGCGCGCTGCCGGTCCTCGGCGCTGCCCTCGGTCGTGACGATCATGATCGGAACGTCTTTGTGGACCTCGTCCGAGCGGATCTTCTTCACGAGCTTCAGGCCGTCGAGCACCGGCATGTTGATGTCAGTGATGATCAGGTCGAACTTCGCTGTGGTCAGCTTGCGCAGCGCATCGACGCCGTCGTCAGCCTCGACGACCTTGAGCACCTTGATGCGCGCGAGCGCGAACACGAGGAGCTGCCGCATCATCGGCGAATCTTCGACTACAAGACACAACCGCTCACTCATCCCAGGATTCCTTGTGCGCTCATTCTCGACGGTCTCGATGGTATCGGAGTTGTGTTGGCGATCAGCGATCGCCCAGATTCCACGGAGGGATGGTCCCGCTCGCCGCGGCAGACAATCGCGCGGCGGCGAGCGCCGACGCGCCCTGCGAGCTGACCATGCGCAAGAGCTCATGGTCGAACGGATCGAGCTCGGTCTTTTGCTCGAGCAGCGCGAACACCGCGACCGCCCCGACGATGTGCTCGCCGACCCGCAGCGGCACAACGACCAGCGGGCCGTCGTCGTCGTCGTCGCGCACAACGTACGGAGCGCCTCCGCTGAACGCGCCACCGACGGGGCCCTGGCCGACGATCACATCACTGATCGAATCGACGGGCATTCCTTCGGTGGCGACGGCAACGAGCTTGTCTCCCTCGGCGCTGTAGATCACGTAGGCCCCCGCACCGACGAACTGTAGCAACAGTTGCCCGAGCGTCGCGACCACCTCGCGAGGGTCGAGCGATGCGTGCAGCTGCGAGGTGGCGACGTAGAGGCTCGCGAGGTTCGAAAGCTCGCTCTCGACCGCCATCGCCCGTTCGATTTCGCTGCGCGCCTGCTGCTCGACCTCGCTCGTCCGCGACAGCAGATCGCGGCGCTCGGTCTCGAGCGACTCGATCGTCGTCAGCAGATCGCGGATGGCCGTATCGCTCCTCAACTGCATGCGCAGTCGGGCGTTCTCGTCCTCGACCTCGGCGATTCGCTTTCGGGCAGCGTCGAGCTCCGCGACCAGTTCGCCGGCAATTTGACGGCCATTCTCGAAGTACGTCTCGAGCAGCTCGCGTCGCTTCTCGACGAGGTCAGCCTTCGTTGTGCTGCGAGGAGGCCGATTGCTCGTCCCTCGGGCCGGTCGCTTACGATCCATCCGAACTCCGTTGCCCGTTCGTCAGCGGTGGGTCCCCTGAGAAGGCTGGCGGGACGGTATCACGCCGCGTTTGCGTTCGTGAACCCCAACACAGACGGCGCTCGAATCTCCCCTTCGACGGTCACGATCGGGGATCGAAGCTCGCAATTCGGCTGAGCAGGGCCCCGACCGGCAAGACGAGCGTGGGGCCGATTCTCCGAGAGGCGGCGGGCATCCCGTCGACGACCGCTGTTTCGGCGGACTCCACCCAAACTTCGCCGCCCTTCTCGAGAATGGTCGTGGCTCCAGCGGCGCCATCGTCGCCCATTCCCGTCACGACCACCGCCACCGTGCGGGATCCGAGCGCGGCCGCGCTGCGAAACAGCCGATCGGCCGAAGGCGAATACCGATCAGCGGCGTCGAGGGGGGTGACTCTCAGACGAAGCGCCGCGCCTTCGATCGCGATCTCCGAGCTTCGGTTGCCGGGGCAGATCACGACGGAGCTCGCCGACAGTCGAGCGCCGTCTTCTCCCTCGACGACGCGGAGGGCGCCTTTGCGCGCGAGCCGCTCAGCAAACGACTTCGTGAACCGCTCGGGCATGTGCTGCGCAACCACGATGCAGTGCGGAAAGCCGATCGGCAGGCGCGACACGAGATCGACGATGGCCGGCGGACCGCCGGTCGAAGCAGCGATCACGAACAGTCGTTTCGGCTCGTCTTCGACCGAGGGACGAACTCCGACGACCGGCGTCGCGAGGCGGATGGGCTGCGTCGCGTCCACGCGTGCGCTGCCCGTCAGCGCCGAGCTGACCGAAGCTCGCGGATGGCTGTGGGCGTTGCGAAGGGCAGAGACCTTCTCGCGCACCGCCGCGCGCATCGCGCTGAGGTCGCCTCCAGCGCGGGGAACGAAGTCCACCGCGCCGCACTCCAGGGCGCGGAAGACATTTTCGACGTTGCCGAAGCTCGAGATCACGAGCACCGGGGTGGCCTTGGTCGCCATCACGAGCCGCAAGAACGTGAACCCGTCCATCCTCGGCATCTCGAGGTCGAGCGTCACGAGGTCGGGGTCGAGGAGCGACACCATCCGCAGCGCTTCTTGCCCGTCTGCAGCGCGACCGATGACCTCGATGCCTTCGATCTCTCGCAACAGATCTGCGATGGTCTGCCGATGCAGCACGGAGTCATCGACGACGAGCACCCGAAAGGTCCGGGTCATCGAGTCCCCCTCGCGGGGTCAGCGTCGACGGGTCGCTTCGAGTCATCCGATGGCGACAGCGGCGGAAGCGACTCTGATTGGTGGGCTGATCGCCGATAGACGAGGTCCGAAGAGAGAACCACCGGCTCGAACGCGGTCGTCATCGACAGGAGAGACTCGCTGTGGCCGAGCAGCAGGACTCCGCCCGGAGACAGTCGGCGATAAAACTGATCGACCACGGCGCGCCGCGCGGTGGGCTCGAGGTAGATGAGAACGTTGCGGCAGAAGATCACGTCGAGCTTGCCAATCAACGCCACGCGCGCCGCGTCGACGAGGTTCAGTTGGCCAAAATGGCAGAGCGCGCGCACTTCGCGGCTCAACTCGTGCTGGCCGTCGGCCGTCGGTCGAAAGTAAAGGCTCCGGTATCGCTCTGGGCAAGCGCGAAAGCTCGACGCTCCGTAGGTTCCTCGGCGCGCGTGCGCGATGACTCGACGAGACAAATCACTCCCAAAGATCCGCACGTCCCATCCGCGCGGGATGCCCGCCTCGAGCAAGAGCATCGCGAGCGTGTACGGCTCTTCGCCCGTCGAGCATCCGGCGCTCCACAGCGCGAGCCGCCGCGCCCCAGCGCGAGACTCGTAGAGCGACGAGAGAATTTCGTCGCGAAACGCGCGCAGCTGATACTCCTCGCGAAAGAAGTAGGTCTCGTGGGTCGTGATCGATTCGGCCGCGTCCTCGATCTCTTGCGGACCCGCGGGGTCGAAGCGCAGGTATCGGTAGTACGCGCGATAATCCGAGAGAGAGAGAAAAGCGAGTCGCTCTCGAAGGCGGCGCTCGACGTAGCCTCGCTGATCATCGGTCAGCACGACGCCGCAGTACTTGAGGATCAGCTCACGAATGAGCCTGAACTCCTCGAGACCGAGCGGCACGACAGCCGTCATCGTTCAGCCTCGCTCAGCAAAAGCGCAGCGTCGATCGCCTCTGCGACGAGCTCGTCTCGTTCTGCGGAGCGAGCGCGCTCGAGCCGCGCGCGCGCCGAAGCGCCAGAGCCAACGAGGGCCCGCACGGCTTCGAGCCGCACCGACCAGCTCCCATGCGAGAGCAGGCGCTCGGCCGCCTCTGCGGCGAGGCCGGCGTCGACGAGTCGCAGCGACGCGAGCGCCTGAGTCACCACGTCCGCGTCGGTGTGCGCGCACAGCTGCTCGAGCTCCGACGAACCGAGGGAGCTTCCGAGCGCCTCCATCGTGGCGAGGACCACCGCGGCATCGGGGTCGTCGAGGAGCGGCCGGACTCGGGAGGCGCCGTCGCTCCACCGAGCGATCGCGGAGACTGCTGCGCGCCGAACGCGCGGGTCCGACGCGCCGAGCGACGCGACGAGCAGGTCCCGACCGTCGCCGCGCGCGCCGAGCACATCGGCAGCCGATGCCTGAACCACGGGATCCTCGTCGGCGAGCGCGAACGCAAGCGCGTCCAACGTGCGCGCGGGATCAACGATCGAGAGCGCGCGAAGGGCTCCAGCGCGCAGACGAGGGACCTGTGAGCCGAGCGCGTCGCGCAACGCGAGCTCGTCGACCGCGAGCCCTCCGCGGGCGAGCGATGCCGCGATGACCACTCCGAGCTCCGACTGCACGGGCACCGACGAAAGCCCGACAGCGATGGCAGGAAACCGCTCGACGATTCGCTCGATCGAAGAGGCGACCTCTTGCGAGTCGATCGATGCCGCGCGGGTGCAGATGCGCTGGACCAGCCGCTCGACCGCGCGCTCGTCTCCCCGCGACGCCACGGTCTCCCAGAGCGCAATGCTGCGCGCGCCGCCATCGAGCCCGCTCTCGGCGAGCGCTACGAGCGCGCCCGCGGCGTCGTCCGCAGCTCGGCCGTCGGACCAGCGAAGCAACGAGACGACGCCAGCTCGACCCAACGCCGGGGCGCATCGCAGCGCGACGTTCACGGCGTCTGCGCCGAACGCTTCGAGCACTCCCTCAGCGACGCTCGCGGTCTCGGGCTGATCGATGGCCACGAGCACGACGGCGATGGCGTCGGGCACCGGCGTCACGCGAAGACAGCGCAGGGCAGCGCGTCTGGCCTCTGGGTTGGCCGCGTGATCCGCGAGCTCGACGAGGATCGCGGGCGCGCCCGCGGCGCGCATCTTGGCGCCGGGCTCGACGTCGATCCGCGCGTCGATGCGCTGCGCGAGCGCGATCACCGCGGCGCTGACCAGCGGACCGCCGGCGACGAGCGCGCGCAGGATGGCGTCGAACGCGGCGGGCTCTTCGCAGAGCGCCGCGGCGAGCAGCGCTGCGCGCCGGCAAATCGGGTCTGCGACGAGGGGCTCGACGAGCGCCCAATGCAACGCTCTTCTCCGCGCCGCGAACGCCTGCAGCACGGCGAGGCGCACGACGGCTTCGGGGTTGTCGAGGGCTCGAACGAGCGCCCGCTCTGCAGAGGGCGCTGCGATCCGCGCGAGCGATTCTGCGGCGGCGTGCGCGACGTTGGCGTCCTCGTCGGACAGGAGCTTCTCGAGCGGCTCGACGGCGCTCTCGTCGCCGACGTCCGCGAGGAGCTCGACGAGAAACCTCCTCGCGCCAGCGTCTGCGATCGAGAGCCTCGAGAGCAGCACGGGCGCGACGCTTCGGCCGATCTGGCGAAGGGCCTCCATCGCCGCGTTGCGGCGCGGGACATCCCCGTGCTCCACGGACTCGACGAGCGGAACGACGGCGGCGCGAACGTCGGCGGCCCGCGCGATTGCGATGGCCACCTCGCGACGGACCCTCCAATCGGGATCATCGAGCAGCGCGAGCAGCGCGGTCCGCGCGTTATCGACGTCGACGCCGGTCAGCCCCGCGATGAACTGGCGACGGATCTCAGCGTCGGGGTGACGAAGCGCGGCGAGCATCACGCGGGGCCGTCCTTGCTCGGGGCGTCGAGCGCGGGGAGCGGGGTGATTGTGTTCTCTTCGATCGCGCGCGAGAGCGCCTTGAGGTCGAGCTGCATCACCAGTCGACCGTCGTACGCATACACCTTGGTAAATCCCTGCGCGACGTCGCCCGGTCCGACGCGCGGCGCCGCGCGCTCGTGCGACGCATCGACGCGAAACACCTCTGTGACTTCATCGACGGCGAGGCCGAGCCACCCGGCGCCGCCTTCGACGACGATCCACTTGGCGCGGCGGCCAGCGGCGAGCGCGCCGAACCCGAAGCGCCTCCGCAAGTCCACGATCGGAACGACGTGCCCTCGGTGTTCGATCACCCCGAGGACGATCTTCGCCGCATCAGGGACCGTGACGAGCGGCGTCGGCGCGAGGATCTCTCGCACGATGCTCACCTCGACCGCGAAGGAACCTTCCGCCACGCGAAAGCCAACGAGGCTGAGCTCGGCGATCTGTCGTCCTTGCGGTTGAGCGGCTCGCTTGGGTTGCACGGTGGGCTTTCGTCCTATCGGAGAGTGACTCGAGAGCTGTGGAGCAGCGTGTTTTCTGGCGTCGAAGATCGCAACGAAACGAGCGGACGCGGTTAGCTGAGGAGCGCGGCGAGGTCGAGCAAGATGAGGACCTCGTCCGATGCGTTTTGCACCTCGCCGCGGAGGCCGCGCATTCGGGGTCGGCCGATTCCCGCGACGTGCGAGCCGACGTTGGCGCCGAGCACCGACGTCGCTGGCTCGATCTCGAGCGGCGAGAGCCGGTACACCTGCGTCACCTCGTCGACGAGCAGCCCGAGCACTTCGTCGTTTCCTTGGACGAGGAGGACTCTCGAGGACACCGTCGGATCGTTCGCCCGAAGGTTGAGTCGTCGGCGCAGGTCGATGACGGTCGTGATCTGACCGCGCACCGAGACGATGCCGAGAATGTCTCGTCGGGCTCTCGGGACCTCGGTGATGGGCGGGGGCTTCAAGATCTCGCGGACGAGCGCGAGCGATACGGCGAACATCTCTTTGTCCGCACGAAATCCAAGGTATTCCTCGCGTTCTTCTCCGCTCGGCAACGCGCGCATCCTCGAGCCGCGCGGCGAAAGCTCGCGCGACGATCTACCGCCCGACACTGAACGCCTCCAATCCCCGGCGCTCGCCAGCGGAGAGCACCTCGTCGAGCAACGCCGCGGCGTCGAGCACGAGTCCTACGCGCTGCTCGCCGAGGTCTGTCGCCCCAGCGAAGCCTCGCACCGAAGAGAGCGACGGTCCGAGGGCTTTGATCACGATGTCTTGTTGACCGAAGAGCTCGTCGACGACGATTCCGACGCGCCTGCCGCCGAGCGCGACGACGACGACGTACGAGCGATGGCTGCCCTTGGCAGGGCGCTCGTGGCTGAACAATCGCTCGAGGCGACAGAGCGGAAGAGTCTCACCGCGAAGCGACATGACCTCGCGCCCCTCGACGGTGCGGACCGCGCGAAGGTCGAGCACGGTCGCCTCGGCGACCGAGGATAGCGGCAGCGCGTAGGTTCGGCCCGCGACGCCGAGGAGCAGCGCTCGAAGGATCGCGAGCGTGATCGGCAGCGTGATGGTGAACTTCGTCCCGATTCCACGTTCGCTCTGCACGTCGACGACACCGCCGAGGCGCGCGATGTTCGTCTTGACGACGTCGAGCCCCACGCCGCGTCCTGAGAGATCGGTGACAGCGTCTCGCGTCGAGAAGCCTGGCAAGAACAGGTAGTTGATCGCGTCGCGCGGCGAAATCTCTCGCGCTTGCTCCTCGGTGAGCAGGCCTCTTTTCAGCGCGGTCGCGAGCACCCGATCGTGATCGACGCCCGCGCCGTCGTCCTCGATCTCGATGATCACGTGATTGCCGGCTTGAAACGCGTTGAGCGCGATCGTCCCCTCGATGGGCTTTCCGAGCGCCGCGCGGTTGCCTTGCGGCTCGATGCCGTGGTCGATCGAGTTGCGGACGATGTGCAGCAGCGGGTCCGACAGCTCTTCGACGATGAGCTTGTCGACCTCGGTCTCGGCGCCCGTGACGACGAGCCGAATCTCCTTCTCGTTTTGCCGCGCGATTTGCCGAACCGCGCGCGCCAGCCGCTCGAAGACCTGACCGAGCGGCACCATTCGGACCTCGAGGATCCCCGACTGCATCTCGGCCAGGTTGCGGTCGAACGCTCGGTGCAGTCTGTGGAGCTCCGAGGTCAGGTCGCGAAACGTCGCGTGTTGACGGAGCCGCTCGGTAAGCCGAGCGAGCGAACCGCGCACGATCGCGAGCTCTCCGAGCACGTTCATCAGGTGGTCGAGCCGTCGAATGTCGACTCGGACGGTGTGCGCCATGCGCCCCGCCGCCACGGCTCGCGAGGCTTCGTCCTCGGGCTTGGGCGGGACGGGTGTCTTGATTCCGCCCGCGTGCTTGGACTCACGCAGCGCGGTTCGCTCGTTGGTCGGCGGATCTCCGAACGGCTTGTCCAGCGCGAGCGGGATCGAGTCTCGGTCCGTCGGAGCCCGCGGCGGCGGCGGAAGCGCGGGCGACTGCGGCACCTCCGGCGCGGCCGGAAGACTCGTGTGCGAGCCGGCGTTCTTCCGAGCGATCCGGTGAATCGTGACGTCCTGACCCTCCAGCCGGTTTCGCAGCTGCTCGAGCGGCGAGGCGCTCGCGTACAGGATGTCGAGCTCGAAGAGCGTCCCGTCCGCCGGAAGGTCGCCGGTGGGCAGGTACGCGATGATCTCGCCGAGCGGCTTGGCGAGCTGCTTGAGCTCGTCGAGGGCCTTGTCGATCCGATCGATCGGAAACCGCGCGCGCAGCCGGTACAGCGGCGTGCCGTTGCGAACGTTGGTCCTGAGCCTGTGCTCTTCGTGCTCGGTCAGAACCCGGACGATGTCGGGGTCGAGGTCGAACGGCGCGAGCTCGTCGTCGACCTTTTCTGCCCCCGCCCCGGCGCCGCTCTTCAAGCTCGCGAGCAACGAAGGGAGCTCGGAGTCGTCGTCGGCCTCTCCTCGCCGCGCAGACGCGAGCATCCGGCCCAACAATTCAACGGCGCGAAAGAGCACATCGAGCACCGAGCTCGTGACGCTCACGCGCCCCATGCGCATGTCATCGAGCCGGTTCTCCAGCTCGTGCGTCAGCGTCCCGAGGCGACTGAGTCCGAACAGCCCCGACAGCCCCTTGAGCGTATGAACGCTGCGAAAGATATCGTTGATGAGCTCGGGGTCTTCGCCGCCTCCGCGCGCAGAGGTCTCGAGCGCGAGCAGGTCCCGCGCAAGGGCGTCGATGAGCTCCTGCGCCTCCCCAAAAAACTCGTCCTTCGCGTCTCCTGCGTTCATCGTCAGCGATCCGCCCGTCTGCTCAGCCAGCCGCCTGAATCAACGGTTCGATTGTCGCGAGCAGCGCCGCGGGCGCGAACGGCTTGGTCACGTACGCGTTGGCCCCGAGCGAGAGCCCGCGGGCGCGGTCGCTTTCGCGTCCCTCGGTGCTGATGAGGACGATCGGCGTCGCGCGATGGCTGCTGCGCCGAATCACGCTCACCAGCTCGAGTCCTGACAAGTCCGGCATGTTGATGTCCGTGACGACCGCCGCGTAGGGGCCGCGCGGCAACAACCTCAAGGCGTCGAGCCCCGAGGTCGCTTCGACCACCTCGTGCCCGCCGGCTTCGAGCGCCGCGCGGACGTAGGCCCGCATCGCGGCGGAGTCTTCGACGACAAGTATCGGGTTCACCGTGAGTCGAGTCTAACAGCCCGCTCAGCGCGGCAACACACCTTCTCGTCCAGACCGTTCAGCGTGAGAGCCCAGCCGTCGCAGGTACTCCCACGTGTAGATCCCGGACTCGTGCCCGTCCGCCCAGCGAAAGCACAAAGCGTAATTTCCGACCTCGACGATGTCGTCGATCTCTGCGTTGCCGCCGGCGCGAAACGCGATCGTGCCCGAATGGCCCTGGCACCCCGCGCAGGGGCAATACCCGCGCAGCATCTCGTTGGCGACGCGGGTGACTGTCCCATCGGACCACGCCACTTCGGTCACGTCCGCGCCGCGTGGCGCGCGCACCTCGGTCGGAAACACCTGTCCGTCGCTCACGTTTCGTCGCCAACCATGCCCGAAAACAACGAACGATGCACGCCTGTCGTCGCGCCCAAGCAGGTCACGCACGCGCCGCCCGCGAGGCAGGCATTGGTGAGCAACCGGCGCCACGCTCGATCATCGAGCGCGCTCGGCGGAGAGTCGTAGGCGTCCAGCCCCGCCAGGAGCGCTCCCACGAAGGCGTCCCCTGCCCCCGTCGCGTCGACGAGGGCGACGCTCGGAGCCGCAACCGAAAGCGTTCTGTCGCCGACCCGCGCAGAAGCGCCGCGCTCGGCGCGAGTGAGCACGCACACCGCCGTGGGCGCCAGCAATGCGAGCGATTCGAGCGTCGTCGGCAGACCGAGCAACGCCAGGTCTTCTTCGCTGGCTTTCACGAGCGAGGCGCGCGCGGCGAGCGCGTCGATCGCTGCGCGTAGCGCGTCTTTCGACGCCCACAGGCCGGGTCTCACGTTGAGGTCGAGGGACACCCGAACGCCGCCTGCTTGCGCGCACTCGAGCACGCGCAGCGTCGTGCTCGTCCTCGGCTCGGCGCGCATGCTGCTCGACGCGAGATGGAGCCAGCGCGCCCCATCGAGCGCGTCTGGAACAAGGTGGGCCACGGTCATCGCTCCGTCCGCCCCGCCGGCGCGGTAGGAGAGAAACGCGCGCGTTCCGTCGGCGCGGGTCGTGACAAAGGTCACCGGCGTTCGAGCGGACTCGATCGTCGCGAGGGCGCGCGTGTCGACGCCCTCGCTCACGAGCGACCGCCGCAGGCGATCGGCCCATCGGTCGTTGCCGACCGCGCCAATGAATCGGACGGAAGCCCCGGCCCGAGCGGCCACCACCGCGACGTTGCACGTCGAGCCGCCAACATGCGGATCGAACGCAGTGGCCTCGTCGATTTCGGCCCCCACCGGGACGGCGAACAAATCGATGATCGCGTCGCCGTAACAAGCGATCACGGCGCCCCCTGGGGGGCGGACGCGTCGATTCGTGTCGCACACACAATCATGTTGCGTCCTTTTTCGCTGCCCCTTCAGGCGCGCCGGCCGGCCCCTTTCGGCCGATGCCTACGAGAAAGGCCTCGACGCTCTCGCTCCTCGACGCCTCTGGTTTGATGAGCCGCACCTCGTCGAAGAGCGTTCGCATCCGCGCGCGCAGCGGCTCGAAGCCTTCGCCTCGAAAGATCTTGGCCACCATCGTTCCACCAGGGACGAGCAACCGCTCGGACACATCGAGCACCCGCTCGACGAGCTCTTCGGACCGCGCCGCGTCGGCGAAGGCGATCCCCGAGGTGTGCGGCGCCATGTCGCTCATCACGACGTCGAACGGCCCGTATGGGTCCAGCACCGACAGGTCGCCGAGCGCGTCCATCACGAGCGCGACCACGTTGGGCCCCACCGGAACGCGAAGCGGCTCGAGGTCGACCGCGACGACCTTCCCCTTCGCTCCGACTTTCGGCGCAGCGTATTGGGTCCAGGACCCGGGCGCGGCGCCGAGGTCGAGCACGCGCAGTCCAGGTCGGAGGAGTTTGGTGCGCCGGTCGATCTCTTCGAGCTTGTAAACCGAGCGCGCCGCGAAGCCCTCGGACTTCGCCTTCTTGGTGTACCGGTCAGCGGGACGCTTGTAGGTCACGCAGACTCAGTATCACGCGTGCTTGCCGTTCTTCACGGCGCCGCGGATCGTCACGATTTGATTGCGCGAGCCGGGGACCGAACCCTCGATCAAAACGAGGTTCTTGTCCGCGATCACCTCGGCCACCTTGAGGTTGATCTGCGTCGTCTGCTTGTTGCCGTGCTGTCCCGGCATCTTGAGGCCCGGCAGCGTGCGGCCGGGGGTCATGTTCGTACCGATCGAGCCGCCGTGACGCTTGTACTCGTGCGTACCGTGCGTGGTCACGAAGCCCGCGAAGTTGTGGCGGCGAAACACGCCGGAGAATCCACGGCCGCGCGAGAGGCCCGAGGCGTCGACGAACTGGCCGACCTTGAACACGTCCGCGGCCGTAAGGACCTGGCCGACTTCGAACTTCGCCACTTCGGCGGCCGGAAGGCGGATCTCCTTGAGGACCTCGGGGAGCAGGTCGACCTCGCGGCCCTTGCGGGTGTCCTTGCGGGGCTCGACGCCGTTCTTCGCGAAGTAGCCCTTGAGGGGCTTATTCACGTTCTTCGCGCGCTTCTCACCGAACGAGAGCTGAAGGGCCGAGTAGCCGTCCTTCTCTTCCGTGCGCTTGCGGACGACCTTGCAGGGCCCGACTTCGACGACGGTGACGCGGACAACCGCGCCGCTGTCGGTGAAGAGCTGGGTGCAGCCGAGCTTGCGGCCGATGAGTCCGAGGTTCGTGTTCATTGCTGGTTTCTCCGTTGAATCCGTACTTTGTGTGTCTGCGCCTCGCGGCTCTCGTCTCTCTCGGGCTATTCGCCTTTGACTGTGCAGGACTACAGCGGTTCGTTTGAACGCCTGCTCGGCTTCGATCGTCGCGCGCTCGTTGATCGCTCATCGAGCTCGCTCGCGTCGAAGCGGGGACGCGATCCGCGCTCTCTTTGGTCGCGACGCGCGCGGCAAAGAGAGATTCACGGCTTGAAAGGGTCGCGGAGGGTACAAGACTCCTGTCGCGCGTCAAGCCGTGGATTCGCCCGGCTCGAACACAGGCTCGAGGCCCCTCCCCAAAGCCCTCAAGAGCCCGCTAACGGCGGCGCAACGTCACAGTGCCCGGCTCCCGAGCGCCCGAAGGGCTCGTGTCGCGGTAGCGCAGCGAGCCGTCCGCGACGCAGTACGCCCATCGCTTGCCAATCGTGGACGATACGATCTCGTTGCTCTCGGTCCGATAGCCGTCGCTGTCATCGATGGACGAGCTCGAGCGCGAGGTGCACCGGCAATCACCGGAAGGCGTCGGGACGCAGCTCGACATTGGATTGACCGCGACGAATCCGCGCTCGATCACCGAGCACCCGCCGGCGACCGTCGCGCACAGCGCAGGGACGAACACGTCCACCTGGGCTTCGAACTGCGCGACGCGCCTCGCCACCATCGGCGCGGAGCCGAACACCACGCGCCCCCTCGCCCGCCCGTCGCTGCGGGTAATCATCGCGCCCGGACACATCGCCACCGCGCTCGCGATCGGAACCTCGATGCACGCCCCAGATACGTCCCACGTGCCGACGATGGCACCTCCACAGGGATTGAGCACGGGACACGTTCCGCTCGTGAGCACCGTGATCGGAACCCACGCTGGCTCCCCGAGCGCTCCAGCGTCGGCGAACGGATTCGCAGCATCGCCAGCGGCGCCAGAATCACTCACTCCGCTGTCGGCTGGCGGCATCGCGCTATCGAGCGCGACGCCGCTATCGACGGTGATCGATGAATCCTCGGGCGCGCTGTCTGCAGCGGTGATGTCCGCGGTGATTCCAGTGTCCGTCGACGAGTCCGTTGGCGCAGGAGCGGTCGAGCAGGCCGCGACGCCAGAAAAAATGCAGAGCAATCGAATCGCTTGAATCTTCATAGAGGTAGCCCAGCGTACGGGACCGAGCGCCGCTTCTTCCCCGATGCCACGCGCGCCGAGAATCTCAAGAGAATTCCCAGCAGTGAGCGCAGGTCGCGCGCTCGTCCAGCCGGGCGTCGCGCTTCATCCGCGTGCTATGCTCTCGCGTCATGAAACGCCTTGCCTTCACGCCCATTCTGCTCGCGGCATGCGCTGCGCTCGCGACGGTGTCCGCGTCGACCCGAGCCGAAGCATGCGGTGGCTGCTTCATCCCACCCGAACGCGTTCAAGCCGTCACCGATCACCGCATGGTGTTGTCCGTCGGAACGCGCGAGACCATCCTCTGGGATCAGTTTCGCTACACCGGCGCGGCGACAGAGTTCGCCTGGGTGCTGCCTGTCACCGGCGATGCGCGCGTCGAGGTCGCTTCGGGCGCGTTCTTCGACCTGCTCGACGCGGCGACGGCTGTGACGGTCTCTCCTCCGCAGTGCATGGGCGGCGGAGGCGTCTCGTGCGGCGCGCTTGCGCCGTCCCGAAGCGTGAGCGAGGGCTTCACGAACGGCGAAGGCGTCATGGTTTTGCGCCAGGAGGTCGTGGGTCCCTACGACACCGTGGTGCTTCGGGCGACCGGCGCGGACGTGCTGACGAGCTGGCTTCAGGCCAACGGGTTTTCGATCCCGACGTCCATCAACCCGATCATCGCGCACTACACGTCGATGCGCGCGGATTTCGTCGCGCTCAAGCTGCGCCCGGGCGCGAGCGTCCAGGCGATGGTCCCGGTCCGCGTGCGCATGCAGTCTGCGTCGATGATGCTCCCGTTGCGGATGGTCGCCGCGGGCATCGCCGACAAAGTGGGAATCACGCTCTGGATCTTCGCGCCGGGCCGCTGGGAGGCAGAGAATTTTCCCAACGCCGAGATCCAGCGGTCGCGCGTCGTGTGGGACTGGCCGTCGAACCGAAGCAACTATCGCGCGCTCGCAGACGGGGTCTTCGCGGCCGATCGACGCACCTGGCTGACGGAGATGTCCGAGCCGGCGTCGGACTACACCAACTTCACGCAGCGACCCGCCTTCGGGCGAGGCGGCGCCCCGACGCCGATCCCCGCGGCAGACCAACAAGCGGCGCAGGCGGATTTCGCCGTCGCCACGCAGGGCAACCTCCGTGACTACTGGATCTCGCGCCTTCGCGCGGACTTGCCCGCGACGATGCTCGATCGCGATCTCCAAGTGCGCGCTGCTTCGAGCTCGGTGATACTGCCCGCGGCGTTCACCGTCGTTCGCACGTCGGGTCAGGCGCCAGGCGGCTGTCCCGAGCTCGGCAACGCGGGATGTACCGCGCTTCCCGTGTCGAGCGCGGGTCGAGCGATGCCCGCGCTTCCGTTCGTGCTCGCGAGCGTCGCGTTCGCTGCGCGATCGATCACCCGATCGAGACGCGCGCGCCCGAAGAAGTGACGATCACGTTGCGCGCCGGCGCCTCGAGCCTGGCGCCGTCCCACACAATCGATCGCGAGACCTCTCCGGCGCCCGAGAGCACCGCGTGATCGCCGACGTCGACGTACTCGCCCAGGCGAACACCGTCGCCGATCGACGCGCTCTGCGCGCGGCGCACCGTTGAATTCGTGGGTGGTGCCTGGTCGAGGCGAAGCGACCCGTCCAACATCGCGAAGGTGGCCGCGGCGTAGGTCGCGGTCGTGCCGAGGTCGAGCCACGGTCCGTCGTCGATGATCGCGCTCACGCGATTGCCTCGCGCCAGCCAGCGGCGAAGCGAGTGGCGCACGATGCAGCCGTTTTCGGGCAGATCGTCGCGCACGTCCGGAGAGAGAACGTAGACGCCAGTGAACATGCAGCGCGTCGTAGACACCTCGGGCTCTTCGCCTTCGCCGAGGATTCGTCGGACGCGCCCGTCGTCGTCGACGTCGATCGAGCCGAGCGCGTCGGCGCGCGGGTCCCTGCGAAGAATCATGGTCATGCGCGCGCCGCTGGCCTCGTGCAGCGCGCGGGCGCGACGCAGGTCGGGCGCCGCGAGGATGTCCCCGTTGAAGACGAAGAAGGGCTCGCTCCCGAGCAGCGAGAGCGCGTTGCGGATCCCGCCCCCTGTCCCGAGCAGCACGGTCTCGTGAACAGAGGCGAAGTCCATCCCGAGCGAGCGCGCGATCGGCGCGAGCGCGGGCTCGACGAGCGCCGGGAGGTGAAATGTATTGGCCACGACCGAGCGGACGCCCGCCCCCGCGAGTCGATCGAGCGCGTACGCCGCGATCGGACGGCCGAGCAGCGGAACGAGCGGCTTCGGGCGTTCGTTGGTGAGAGGGCGTAGGCGTGTGCCCAAGCCCGCGCAGAGGAGCATCGCGTGCACGGTGACCGCGAGGCTTACACCAGCGCGAAGCGGCGATCGAGCGCGACGATCGAGTGGTCTCCCGCGCGAGTGCGTCGGACGGGTGGCGGTGCGAACCCTGCTCTCCGCGATGGCGCGGGGCTTGAAGCTGTGGCGTCGGCGTTGTAGCCCATCGCGCCATGCGAATCGCTGTTGTCGGAACAGGGTACGTCGGTCTCGTCGCGGGCGCGTGCTTCGCGGATCTCGGGCACACCGTGGTGGGCATCGACACGGACCCACAGAAGATCGCGAAGCTCGAGCGCAACGAAATCCCCATCTACGAGCCGGGCCTGGACGAGGTCGTTCGCCGCAACGTCGAAGAGCGTCGACTGAGCTTCACGACGGACCTCGCCGAAGGGTCACGGGACGCCGACCTCGCGATCATCGCGGTGGGCACGCCGCAGGGCGGCGACGGCGCCGCGGACATGCGCTACGTGATGCAGGTCGCCGAGCAGCTCGCGTCGGTCCTCACCAAAGAGACCGTCGTGGTGCTGAAGAGCACCGTTCCGGTCGGGACCAACGACCGCGTCCAGGGGTTGATCGACAGCCGATCGAAGCTCAAGCACCGCGTCGTCAACAACCCCGAGTTCTTGAAGGAAGGCGACGCGCTCAACGATTTCATGAAGCCCGATCGCGTGATCCTTGGCGTCCGTGACGACGTAGGTCGCGCCGCGATGACCGCGCTGTACGCGCCGCTCGGTCTGTCCGAAGGGCAGCTGATGTTCATGGATCCGCGCAGCGCAGAGATGGCGAAGTACGTCGCCAACTCGATGCTCGCCGCGCGCATCTCGTTCATGAACGAGGTCGCGCGGCTGTGCGAGGCGGTGTCCGCGGATTTCACCGCCGTTCGCCTCGGCGTGGGCGCGGACGCGCGCATCGGCTCGCAGTTCTTGCTGGCCGGTCCGGGCTTCGGAGGATCGTGCTTTCCCAAGGACATCAAGGCGCTGATGCACCTCGCGAAGGAGCACGGCGTTCAGCTCAAGGTGCTCGACTCGGTCGACGCGGCAAACGAAGACCAGAAGAAGGTGATCTTCGGCAAGCTGTCGCGCGCCCTCGAGGGCGTCGAAGGCAAGAAGATCGCGGTGTGGGGGCTCGCCTTCAAGGCGAAGACCGACGACGTCCGCGAGTCGCCGGCGCTCGCGCTGGTCGAGCAGCTCGTCGCCGCCGGGGCGATCGTGAGCGCGCACGACCCCGAGGCCATCGAGACCGCGAAGCAATCGCTCGGCGCGACGGCCAACAAGGTTCGCTTCGCGAAGGACAAGTACGAAGCCACCGAAGGCGCCGACGCGCTCGTCGTCGTCACCGAATGGAACGACTACCGCAACCCAGACTTCGATCGCCTCGCGTCGAACCTTCGCCGCAAGATCCTGATCGACGGGCGCAACATCTGGCAGGCGCACGCGCCGCACAAGCACGGCTTTCGATACGAGGGCATCGGGCTGCTCGTCCGCTGAGCGAGCGCGAAGCGCCTGGCGTGCTAGAGTCCGGCTCGTGCGCGAGGCTCGAGTCCGCGCGCGAAGGAGAATCGTCGCAGTCATGGGCAGCTCGGTTGCAGAGGCCAAGAAGGCCGAGGCGAAGAAGAAGGGCGCGGTCGCCGCGGCGGCCGCTGGCGTCACAGCCGCGGTCGCGGTCGCAGGCGCGCCGCTCGTCCTGGTAGGAGCCGGCGTCGCTGGCAGCGCGTACCTCGGCTATCGATGGGTCAAGTACCGCATCAAAGAGGGCATTCGCTTCTAACCAATTCGCGCGCGGTCCTTCGAGGGTGGCGAATTCTCGGACGATCGTGTACGTCCCACCGCTCGCAACGATGTCGTCGAAAAGGCCAACCCCTCCGTGGCGCGCGTCCGCGCTCGCTGCTGTCGCGCTCGCCGCGCTCGCGCCTGCGGTCTACGCACAGGCACGCTTCGCCGTAGCCGACCTCAACCGAGCGGTGCTCGAGTCCTCCGAGGGTCAGCGCGCCAATCAATACATCAAGCAGCTGTGGAAGCGCCGGCAAGAGGAGCTCGACCTCCGCCAGAAGGCGCTGAAGCTGATGCGTGACGACATGATTCGCACGCAAGCCACGACGCCCGAAGCGACGCAGCGCGCGCGAACCGAGGAGTACCAGCGGCAGTTTCTGACGTACCAGCAGGTGGCGTTCGAGTACCAGGACGACCTCGCGCAGCGCGAAGCCAAGGTCACCAAGCGGATCTACACCGGCATGCAGACTGTTATCTCGACGCTCGCCGCGCGGCAGAACTACACAGCCGTATTCGAGCGTCAGGGCGTGGTCTACAGCGTTCCGGCGCTCGAGATCACCGATCAGGTCGTGCGGGCGTACAACCAGCAATATCCTTCTTCGACCTGGCCGCCGCTTCCTGCTGATGACTTCGGCGATGCGGGCGTCGCGCCGAACACTCCGCCCACGGCCGCGAGCGCCGACGCGGGCGTTCCTCGCGGATAGCGAGCGCGAAGCAGCCTCGCCGTCGGTCGCGAGGCGGCGCCCTCCGCAGAGAGCGGCGGCGCTGGCCCGAAGCGATCGATTGGCTGTGGCTCAGTACTGCGACGACAGCTCGGTGTACGCGATCCAACCCTGTCGGATCATCGCGCGCTCCTTTTCTTCGAGCGGACGCACAGGCTTCGCGGGGCTGCCGCGACACAGCCAGCCCGAAGGCAAAACGGTCCTCGGCGTCACGAGCGAGCCGGCCGCGAGCAGCACGTCGTCCTCGATGACGGCGAGGTCGAGCACGATCGATCCCATGCCCACCAGGACCCGGTTGCCGATCGAACACGCGTGCAGAATCACTCGGTGACCCACGGTCACTTCGTCACCGATCACCGTTCCCGCGACGTCCGTCGTGACGTGAACGACCGAGTTGTCCTGCACGTTCGAGCGGGCTCCGATGCGGATCGGCATCTGGTCGGCGCGCACCGTCGTGTTGAACCAGATCGAGGACTCCTCACCGATCACGACGTCGCCGATCACCGCGGACTGCTCCGCGAGAAACGCGCTGGGATGAACGATCGGGCGCTTGCCGAGAAACGGCAACACCAGCCCGCGGTGCCTCGGTGAGCGCGGATCGGGTTCTGCGCTCATGACTTCGGCGCCTCGACGAGCGGAAGCGCGATGCGACGATACGCAGATCGCGGCCGCTCTGCGCGAGGAACGCGCACGGACTCGACGCGGCCTTCGAGCGAGTGCTTGTTGGCCCGGATGATCTCGACGACCGCGACCGCGCCCGCGCCGATCGCGCTCGAGACCTCTGACTCTGGCGCTGGCGCTTCGAAGTGCACGATCTCGTTGCGCTGCGTGCGACCAGCCCAGGTCTTGGCGCCGGGCTTCGACGGCCCCTCGACCAGCACCGTCGCTCGCGAGCCGACCAACGTCGCGAGGTGCGCGCGGAGCTGCTCTTCGCTGAGCTCGAACAGCGCCTGCAGACGACGCTGCTTCTCTTCTTCGGGGACGTCGTCGCGGAGCTTGAGCGCCGGCGTATACGGCCGCGGCGAGTACTTGAACCCGAAGAGCCCGCAGAAGCCGACCTCGCGGACGAGCGACAGCGTGTCGTCGAATTCCGCCGCTGTTTCACCAGGAAATCCGACGATCACGTCCGTCGACAACACGAGCCCCGACCGCGCCTTGCGCAGGGCGTCGGCGCGCGCGACGAACTCCGCCCGCGTGTAGCGTCGGATCATCCGCTTCAGCACGCGGTCGTTGCCCGACTGCACCGGGAGGTGAACGTGCTCGGCGAGCGGCGCGAGCTCAGCGTGCGCGCGCAACAGGTCGCTCGTCACGTGCCGAGGATGCGGCGAGGTGTACCGAAGGCGGACGAGCGACGGAGCCCGCTCGACGATTCGGCGCAACAGCGACGCAAACTGCGAGTCGTCCGGGTCGGCGCCCTCGGGCATCGGCACGGCGGGGTCGCGGTAGCTGTTGACGGTCTGGCCGAGCAGGACGACCTCGCGCGCCCCAGCGCTGACGAGCCGCTCGACCTCGGCCACGATGTCTTCGGCCGAGCGATAGCGCTCGGGACCGCGCGTGTACGGGACGATGCAAAAAGAGCAGCGCTCGTTGCAGCCCTTCATCGTGGTGACATACGCGCTCGTGGCCACGGCGCCCGGCGCCGCTTCGTTGACGAGAAAGCGCGGGGCCTCGGTGTCGAACTGCGCGCGCACGAGCGGCGGCGCCCCGCCCTCGAGCTCGCGCAAGACACCGGGCAGCTCGTGGAGGTTGTCTGGGCCGATCACCGCGTCGATGTGCGAAACACGGCTCAGCAGCTTCTCGCCCTCTTGCTGCGCGACGCACCCGGTGACGACCACGAGCGCGTCCAGCCGCTTGAGCCGTCCGACCTCGCTTCGCAGCTTCTGCTCGGCCTTCTCGCGAACTGAACACGTATTCAAGATGATTACGTCCGCGCCCTCGGGCTCAGCGACGAGCTCGAAGCCGTCCGCGCGGAGTAGCTCCTCCATACGCTGCGAGTCGTGGACGTTCATCTGGCACCCGAAGGTGACCAGGCACGCGGTTTTCATGGGTGGCGGAGACTGCGCCCGGCGAAATGCGCGGTCAAGGCTCGTTCAGAAGCCGTCGAACGAGCGCCTCGAGCGCGGTGACGCGCGACGGGTCCATTCCGGCGTACACCTCGCGAACGACCCCGCGGCGATCGATGACCACGAGCGTCGGCAACGAGCTGACGGCCCAGCGGATCGACGCCGTTCGATCGGTGGCGATGGCATAGTGAAGGCCGAGCGAGGACGAGAGGCGCATCGCGACGGCAGCGCTCTCGTCGGTCACGCCGACGACCGACAGCCCTCTGGGACCAAGTCGTTGCTGCAGCCGATCGAGCCAGGGCATCGTCGCTCGACACGGACCGCACCAGCTCGCGAAGAAGTCCACGATCACCACCCGTCCTCGGAGCTGCGCTGGGTCGACCGCGGTGGGACCCGTCACCCACTCGGGCCGCATCGGCGGCGGCGGCTGAGCCCGAAGGTCTTCGAGCGCGGGCTGTGCGCCCAACGTCGCCGCGAGCTGGAGGCGCTGCGCGCCGCGCTGAACGACGATCGACATCGATTGCCCTGGCCGCGAACGGCGGACGACGGCCACGGCCGACTCGGGATCCGACACGGGCAGTCCGTTCAACGAGAGCACCGCGTCACCGTCGCGAACGCTCGCTCGCTCGGCGGGCGAATCGGACACGACCGCGCTCGCACGAACGCCGCCCCCAGAGACGCGCTCGAAAACGATCCCGAGCCACGGCGGGCGCGCAGCAAAGTTCGGGATATTTCTCGCGATCGCCACGCGGTCGCGATCGCCTCGGGCCTCAGAAGGAAGCGCCGTCCATCCGAGGGCGCTGGCGCCCGCGAGCGCGGCGAGCGCGCTTCGTCTCGACAACATCACGTCCGACGCACCGTAGCACCGAACCGCGCCACGCGCGCCCGTCCCCCTCCGCCGCTCG
>LNFM01004255.1_pt1 | contig 26689 bp, 24 predicted proteins | sample 596031 | NCBI WGS metagenome assembly LNFM01 (sample SAMN04254537, study PRJNA301005) | activated carbon metagenome | isolation source: dual media filters at the Ann Arbor, Michigan drinking water treatment plant | place: USA: Ann Arbor | reverse complement strand
TTCGACACACAGGAGAGGTGGCAGAGTGGTCGAATGTACCTGACTCGAAATCAGGCGTGGTAGCAATATCACCGTGGGTTCGAATCCCACCCTCTCCGCCAGTACAAAGGAAACCCCGCTATCAATACGGTAGCGGGGTTTTTCTTTTTGGTGCTCTGGTGACGGATGCCCTGTTGTGGCATCTCGCTGTGGACTTCAGGGTTGGGTCGCGCAGGGTGTCCGGCTCAGCCGGGGTGATTCACTCCGGTGCTCGCGGCAAATCACTTCAAATCGAAGCACTGGGCTTTTTGCCCGCGATGGCATTCAGGCTCCAGCGAACGTTTTTCGCCACTGACTGGGCGATACGCCGACGGATTGCCGGAACTGAAGACGGAAAGCTTCTGCCGAGCCAAAGCCGGATCTTTCGGCCACCTGTTCGATGCTCAGCGGCTCCCGCTCCAGCAGGCGCTGCGCGAACTGCACGCGTTCTGCCTGCAGCCAGGCCTGTACCGATGACCCGGTCAATGCCTTGAATTGCCGCGTGAGGGTTCGGCGGCTCAGGCCAGCCTCCTGTGCCAACGAGTCCAGGCTGTGCTGTTCATGAAGCCGCGCGCGCACCGCGTCCATCAGCCGTCCCAGCCGGGTACCCGTGCGGGCCTTTGGCATGGGTTGCTGGATGAATTGCGCCTGGCCCCCTTCGCGGTGCGGTGGGATCACGAGCCGCCGCGCCAACTGATTGGCGCGTTCGCCTCCCAATTGCTGCCGCACCAGATGCAGGCAGGCATCCAGCCCGGCGGCGGTACCTGCCGAGGTGAGTATGCGCCCCTCCTGTACGTAAAGCACATCAGGCTCCACTTTGATGTCCGCGAAGCGTTGGGCGAACAGCGGGGCGTATTCCCAGTGCGTGGTTGCGCGTCCACCGGCCAGCAGACCCGCCTCGGCCAGCACATGGCTGCCCAGGCAAAGGCCCACGATGAGGGCGCCCCGCGCGTGAGCTGCGCGCAGGGCGCGCAGCAGCGGTTCGGGCGGGCGTTCATTGACGTTGCGCCAGCTCGGCACGATCACCACGTCCGCCTTTTGCAGGGCGCGCAGCGATGGCAGGGCGGTCAAGGCAAAGCCCGCGCTGGTTCGTACGGGGGCCGGGTCCACGCTACACACGACGAGGTCAAAGGGATTGTCTGGCGCCAGACCCTCGCCGAAAACCACACAAGGCACCGACAGATGAAATGGGCTGATGCCGTCGAACGCAACGATGGCAACGCGGCGACGCTGCGTTTGCACTGGGGCTGGTGAGGTCGATGGCATCGATGAAACAGAAGCAGGTGCAAGTTGGCCCGATCTTACCGATGATTGACTTTCAGGCCGATGGTCTGGCGCTCCTCGTCTCGGCAGAATTGACGTTCACCCATTTCTCCGGAGACCTCTTATGTCCCACCCAGCCTTGCTGCTGATCGATCTGCAGAACGACTACTTTCCGGGCGGTGCATTCGCTCTTGCCAACACCGAGGCCACCCTGGCTGCTGTAGAACAGGCGATCCGCGATGCGCGGGCAAGAGGCCTGCCGGTGATCCATGTGCAACACGTGGCCGATGCCGCGCAGGGCATTGCCCCGTTCTTCAACGCCGGTACCGAGGGCGTGAAGATCCATCCGCGCATCGTGGCAGCTGCGCCCGATGCGCCCGTGGTGGTCAAGCATTTCGCCGATAGCTTCGAGGGCACCAACCTGCACGCCACACTGCAGGCGATGGGTGCCACCGAACTCGTGCTCTGCGGAATGATGACCCAGAACTGTGTGACCCACACGGCGTTGTCTCGCCAGGCCGACGCCTACGAGCGCGTGACGGTGCTCACCGACGCATGCACGACCGTCAGCGAGATGCTGCATGCCATCGCCTTGCATGCGTTGTCGACCCGCGTGCGACTGGCAGACACGGCGTCGAGCTGGTGACAGCGTACCGCGGCCATCCGTTCACCATTGCGAAAAAAACTCCCATGAATTCTTTGTCCCGAATCCGTTTCTCATTGGTCTTCCTGGGCGCCCTGGTGGCGATTCCTGCGGCTGCGGAGCAGTCGCCCAAGCAGATCGTGACGGCGTTTTTCGACCTCGCCTTCGTGCAGCGCAAGCCCGTCGAGGCCGCGAACAAGTACATCTCGGCCGATCATTACATCCAGCACAACCCGGGCGGCTCTGATGGCCGCGCTGCGTTCATCGGAGGATTTGCGGCCTATGTCGAGAAGACAAACTTCCGTTGCGACATCAAACGGGTGATTGCCGAAGGCAACCTGGTGGTGGTCCACAACCATTGCAAAGAGAACCCCGCCGACGCCAGTGACCGGGGCAGCGCTGTCGTGGACATCTTTCGTGTGGAGAAGGGGCTGATCGTCGAACACTGGGACGTTGAACAGGCGGTGCCGGCGCAAGCCAAGAACCGCAACACCATGTTCTGACAGTGTCCGTTGTCAATGCCCGGGCAGCGGTGCGTGCCCGGCCCATCCACCACCTCTATGGCATTGAGAGACTGGCAACAATGTCTCAAACGCGAGCTGCCTGCGGGTGCCCCGCAAGCTTGCCGCAGACCGGACCAGTCCCTTGACCGTGGACGCCGTTGAATCTCATTCCGGCAGGTACCGTCTTCGCCAGCATCTGGGCCCGTTGGTTATCTGATCGATAGCGCCGGGCGTTTTTCTGGGGGGCGTTCCGGTGGGGTTTGACCCTGTGGCCACTCCCGTGACCTTACTGCTTGCAACGTGAAAGCAGCATTGTGAGAGCGCCCGCTGGTCCATCTCGCTCTGCCGTGAAGTCCTGTCAAGTCGCGGCGTGCAGCTGCAGCACCCGTTGCCGCAGTGCTTCAGCAGCCGGTCCGAGGGTATGGTCGCGCCGCTGCAAAAGTCCGAGCGTGCGCCAGAGGTCGGGTTCGGTGAGTGGCACCCCACAGACAACGGAGTGATCCGGCGGCAGCGCGAGCTGCGGGACAACCGCCAGCCCGAGTCCGCCTTCTACAAGCGCCAATGCGCCGGCCACATGATTGCACTCGTACCAGGCCACCGGAGGGTCTGGCAGGTCTGCTGTGGCCTGATCCAGCAAAAGCCGGTTGGCGCTATCGCGTGACACCGACACGAGGCGCTGGCCCGCCAGCTCGGACCATGCGATTTCCTTGCGACGCGCCCAGCGGTGACTGCGCTGCATGGCCAGGACATACCTTTCACGCGTCAGCGCTTCAAAACGCAGCGCCGACTCCTGACTGCCGGTAAAGCTCAATCCGAAATCCGCTGCACCCTGCATGACTGCATCCAGCACCTGGCGGGCGCTCTCATCCATGACATGCACCTGCACTTCGGGCTGTGCCACGGCGAACGCGCGCAAGACGCGGGGCAGCACATGGCTGGCGACCGAGGGGATGCAAGCCACGGTCACGCGCCCCCGGCGCAAATGCACCTGGTCGTTGACGCGCTGCACTGCGAGGTCCAGCCCCGCCAGTGCGGACCGCGCTTCCTGCAGAAACTCGTGGCCGACCGCCGTCAGCTCGACACTTCGGGTCGTGCGCTCCAGCAGTCGTACCCCCAGGGCCGACTCCAGCCGCTCGACGCGTCGACTCAGTGCAGGTGCCGACAGGAACAACGCGTCTGCCGCCAGCCGAAAGCTCGATTTTTCGGCGGTCACCACGAACGCCTGTAACTCGCCGAGATCGAATTTGATGCGTGGCATGCAATGGTTCTTCCAAAAGTTGCAATTCCCAGATCATTGTGCCGTACCTAGACTGGCGCTCTTTCGCAAGGCCGACCGTGTTTTGGCCGCTTCTGGAAACCACCATGCAACGACGTTCCCTGATCGCAGCCGCGGCCTTCGCCGCCACTGTCCCACTGGCCCACTCCGCCGCACAGGCTCAGGACTTTCCTCCGAAGAAGCCCGTCACCCTGGTGGTGGGTTTCGCCGCGGGCGGCTCCGCCGACAGCGCTGCACGGGTGATCGCGAAAAAGCTGGGCGAGAACATTGGCCAGAGCGTGGTGGTGGACAACAAACCCGGGGCTGGCGGCAACCTGGCCCATGCCCAGGTGGCCAGTGGCGCTGCGGACGGCTCGGTGTTGTTGTTTGGTTCCATCGGGCCACTCACCATTGCGCCGCACTTCATGAACGTTCGCTACGACCCGCTCAAGGATCTCGCACCCGTCACCATGGGCGTCAGTTTCCCCAACGTGCTGGTGGTGCCGGCCAGCACGGGCATCAAGACACTGGGTGAGTTCGTGGCACGGGCAAAGCGCGAACCCGGCAAGCTGGACTTTGCCTCCACCGGTCCGGGCTCTGCCTCGCACCTGGCCGGGGAACTGCTCAACGACGTGGCAAAGATTGATACGGTGCATGTGCCTTACAAGGGCGGCGCACCGGCGCTGCAGGACCTGCTGGGCGAACGGCTCACTTCCTTCTATGCCGCCCCGCCCACGGCCTTGCCGCACATTGAATCGGGCAAGCTCATCCCCCTGGCCACCACGGGCCTCACCCGGCCCGCCTATCTGCCCAATGTGCCCACGGTGGCGGAAATGTTCCCGGGCTTCAACGCGACCAACTGGTACGCATTCTTGGCGTCGGCCAAGACGCCAAAGCCTTTGCTGGACCGCTGGAACCAGGAGCTGGTGAAAGTCCTGAACACACCCGAAGTGCGCGAAAGCCTGCTCAAGCATGGCCAGACGGCCGCACCGGGAACCCGTGACGAACTCGGCAAATTCATTGCTGCAGAACACGCCAAGTGGGGCCGCATCGTCCGCGAACGCAAGATCACGGCCGACTGACGCCGCCAGACGCCGAACAGATGACAACGATCAGGAGACAACACATGACCGCCATCAAAAACACATCCCTCAATGTCCTTGCCATGCCACGCCGCAGGATGCTCCATGCCTTGCTGGGCACCGCACTGGGCGTGGGGCTTGCGCTGGTGGGTGCCGCGCCCTCCGGCGCAAGTGCCGCAGAGATACGCGTGGTCACATCCGGCGGCTTTTCGGCCGCCTACGATCAGTTGATTCCGCTGTACGAGCAGGCCACTGGACACAAGGTGGTGACGGAGCGGGGCGCGTCGCTGGGCAACGCTCCCGATTCCATTCCCAGCCGCTTCGCCCGCAATGAGCAGTTCGACATCGTCATCCTGGCCGACGCGGGGCTGGAAGCCCTGATGGGCCAGGGCAAGGTGGTGCAGGGCAGTCGCGTGGACCTCGCCCGCTCGATGATCGGCATGAGCGTACGCAAGGGAACACCCAGGCCCGACATCAGCACTGTGGAAGCCCTGAAACAGACCTTGCTGAACGCGAAGTCCATCGCCTACTCGGCCAGCGCAAGCGGCGTGTATCTCTCCACCGAGTTGTTCCCCCGCCTGGGTGTGGCGGAGCAGATCAAGGACAAGGCCACCAAGATCTACAGCGAGCGCGTGGGCGCAGTCGTGCTGCGCGGCGATGCCGAGATCGGTTTCCAGCAGGTCAGCGAGCTGCTGCCGTTCAAGGAGCTCGACTTTGTCGGCCCCTTGCCCGATGCAGTGCAGCAGCGCGTGTTCTTTTCGGCAGGAGTGGCCGCTGGTTCCCGGAGTCCTGATGCGGCACGCCATCTGATCCGCTTTCTCGCGGCGCCGGCGGCAGCGCCGATCGTCCGCAGCACCGGCATGGAGCCTCCGGTCACCCGCTGAGCGTCAGGGCCGCGCGGTCCCGATGCAGGGCGGCGCGCAGTGCGCCAGTCAACGCGCCAGCCGGTGCGGCATCGCACGCTGCCCCCTGCAGGAAAGAAAGCGGCAACGCGCCAGTGCACTGGCAGGGCCCCGCGCGGCCTTGCTCTGCGTGCGCATCACCATCACGACAAAGAAACCCATGACCCGTCAAAATCTTGTCCTGGCTGCTGCGCTGTGCGCGCCGGCCCTTGTACTGGCGCAGGCCAGCCCCACGATCTATGGCGTTGTCGACGCCAGTGTGCGGCATACCTCCGGGCTGACTCAGGCCCACACCCCCAGCGCCGCGGCGTCAACCGGGCTTGCCAGCGGGGTCAATTCCACAAGCCGGCTCGGATTCCGTGCGCGCGAGGACCTGGGTGATGGCCTCTACGCGATCATCAACCTTGAAACCGGGCTGAATATCGACACGGGTGGTACAGCCAACGCCAACAAGTTCTTTGATCGCGCTTCCGTCGTTGGCGTCGGCGACGCCTGGGGGCAGGTGACTGCCGGGCGCCAGACCAACATGCTGGCCGATGCCATCAGCGCTGTGGATGCCGTGGGCATGCGCTTTGCATCCTTCAACCCCAATATCGCCACGGCAGCATTGAGCGCTCACGGACTGGGTCTTGAATATGGCGCTGCCGGATCCGCCACCGGCTCCTACCGCCTTGACAACTCGCTCAAGTACGCCGGGAAGTTCGGTCCTGTCACCGCACGCGTGATGTACAGCTTCGGAGAAAACGTGGGTGCTGGCTCTGCCCAGTCATCGGTGGGCGCCGGCCTGGCGTATGCCGCGGATGGCTGGGTTGTCTCAGGTGCCTACCAGCGCTTCAAGACATCGCGTGAGCTTGCGCTGCAGGCCGCTACCCTGGGCGCTGCCTACCAGCTCGGCAGCGTCCGGCTTGTGGTTAACACAGCCCGCAGCGAAGCAGTCACGTCGGCCACCGCCACCACCGTGCAGCGCGTGCATTCAGCCGGTGCCACCTGGGCAGCGACGGGCGCGGTGGACCTCACGGCTGCCGTGTACCGGCTTGAACGTGCGCGGACCGGCCTGAAGGGCGACGGGTATACCCGCGCCATCCTGTTTGCCGAGTACAAGCTCTCGCGGCGGACCAGGCTGTATGCCGAGCTGGACCGCACCCGCTGGCAGGGCGGCTACCAGGGAGGCGCTGCCAAAACCGGCGGAAGCGGCCTCTCTGGCGGCGTGGTGCATACATTCTAGGCCGTCACCCGGCATTCGCTGTGGCTGCGTGCATGGCCGTCTGGCGAGCATGTCCGGAGCAAGCCGTCTGGCAGATGTTGCTGCCCGGACGGATCGCCACATCGCCGGTGTTTTCCGGGAGCGTCTGGACCCGGTCACAGCCATCGCGCGATGGGGCTGCCTGCTGCAATCACTCCGGCAGGGCGTGCACCTGAGCCACCGGCAGCAACAGCCTGAACTCGGCACCGTGGCCCGGTTCACTGCTCACTTCCAGTGCGCCGCCGTGCCGCACGATCACTGTGCGCACCAGCGCAAGCCCCAGGCCTACCCCGCCGATGGTGGGGTGGCTGCGGTCGTGCAGGCGCTGGAACGGGGTGAAAAGCCGGTCTTGCAGTGCCGGGTCGATTCCAGGACCTTCATCGTGCACGGACACCGCCCATTGGTCCGGCAGGGCCTTGATGGCGCACCGGATGGAACCGCCGTCGGGGCTGAACTTCACGGCGTTGTGCAGCACGTTGGTCAGTGCCCGCCCCAGCAGTGCCCGATCGCCCGTGATGGGGGCGTATTCCGGCGTGCTCTCGATCGTGATGCGCACCGACCGGCTGCGCGCCAGCGCCCACATGTCGTCCACGGTTTCGGCCAGCAGCGCCGTGAGGTCCAGCGGAGCCATGCGGTATTCCTGCGACTGGGCACTGGCCAGCTGCACGAAGTTTTCGGCCATCTCCAGGGATGCGCGCGCGTAGCGCTCGATCCGCAGCATCAGCTCTTCACCGGCCATGCGGTCCGGATAGGCACGCTGCATTTCCAGCAGGGTCAGGATGGATGAGTTCGGGGCGCGGATATCGTGCGAGATGAAGTGCAGTGCTTCGTCGCGCTGGCGCATCGCATTGCGCATTTCAGTCAGGTCCACCAGCGTGATGAGCCAGGCAGCCTGTGCGGATGCGCTGAAGGGCCGGCATTGCACCAGCAGGCTTCTGCCCTGGGCGTCGACGCCATCGCTCTGCTCGGGCATCCCTGGGCCAGCGAAGCGGTCGGCGGTGAAGATCGGCTCGCGCGTGGCAGTGTCCACCAGCGTGTGCAGCACGTCTGCCACCCCGCGGCCGCGCAGGGGGCTCAGCTGGCCGCTGCCGACGTACTGATGGGCCGCCCGGTTGGCCAGCAGGATTCCCCCGCGCTCGTCGCATACCAGCGTGGGCGATGGCAACTGCTGCAGGCTGTCGCTCACGAAGTGGTGCAGCTCCCGCAACTGCCGCGATGCGCGTTCCACCGCGTTGATGCGTCTTTCCAGCAGGTCGCTGGCGTCATCAGGGCGCTTGCGCAGCCGCATGCCAAGGCCTTCCGCCTTCAGGTGGTCCATCTCCATCTGCAGGAAGTCTGCGGCGGCATTGAGCCGGCGCCAGCTCCACAGCGGATAGGCCAGTGCGATGCCTGCCAGCGCGGCGGCCGGGGCAAACTGCACCCCGGCCCAGCGGGCCAGGGCCATGCTCAGCAGCAGGGTTCCCACGGCCAGCAGGGCGCTGCCTGCCAGCGCTGCAAACGGGCCCGCCACCAGCAGCAGCACCATCGCGCACAGCACAGGCACCAGGCTGAACAACAGGTTGCCGACGGTGGTGGCCGGTTGCACATGCAGGCCCGCCAGGCGTGCGTCCAGCACATGGGCCACCACCTCCACCCCGGGCATCAGGCGCGACTGCGCGCTGGTCGGCGTGGCAAACATGTCGCCCAGCCCCGATGCCGATGCCCCCACCAGCACATACTTGTCCTTGAACGCATCTGCCGGGATGGCTCCGCGCAGCACGTCGATGTAGGAATACGCCGTGAAGTGCGATGGTCCGCCCGCGTAGCTGATCAGCGTGCGCCCGGTACGCTGCCAGCCCTTGGCGTCGGCAACCTCCTTTGGGGCGACTGTTGCTGTTTCCTGCTGCTTGCACCGCTGGCCACCAGCGGAATGCTGTCGCGCCACGCACTGCAGGGCGGCGCTGAAGTGCTGCCACGGTGCAGTCGCAGGACCTTCCTGCAGGTACAGGCTGCGCACCACACCGTCGGTGTCAGGCGCCACATGCACATGGCCCAGCGCTGCCGCCGCGTCTGCGAACGCGGGCAGCGGCAGGTCTGACATGTCGCCCGCAGGGCCGTATTCGCGGCGCAATACAGGCAGCACGACCCGGCCACTGGTGCGGATGGCGCCCGCCAGCAGCAAGTCATCCTGCGGGTAGTCCAGGTCTTCGTCATTGAAAAGCACATCGAACCCGATGGCACGCGGGCCCTGGGCGTCGATGCGGCGGATGGTTTCAGCGTGCAGGGCGCGCCGCCACGGCCAGCGGCCGATGGCCGCGATGCTCTGGTCGTCGATCGCCACGACCACGATGTCTGGCTGCGCAGGCCGGGTCAGAAAGCGGGTTCCTGCATCCTGCAGCACATGGTTGGCGCGGTCCAGGTTGCCGGGCAGGCTGAGCCAGGCCACCAGCGCCAGCAATACGGCAGACAGCAGTGTCCATTCCAGGCGGCGCCGGTGACTGCGTGTACGTGCGATGTCCGTCATCGTTCAGGGCCAGGCCTTGGACGATGGGAGTGGCGTAGCCAGGGGCGCGGGGCCGTCATCAGGGCCGCCGTACCGGGTCGCCCCCCTGGGTGGACAGCGGCAGGCCGAAGCCGGTGCTCAGCCCGGTGCCCACGCGGACCTTGCGTGCGGGCGAGAAGTCGCTTTGCAGCCCTGTGGGGTCCAGCACCTGGATGCGCACGAGGTATTCGCCAGCCGGCAGATCGCCTGCCGCCCAGGAGGGGCTGTCCAGCTCGGTATCCTGCACCAGCGTCTTGAAGTCCGGTTGGGCGGCAGGGGCCAGTTGCAGCCGGAACCGCTGGCCAGGCTGCGCGGGCCAGTGCAGGCTCACGCGGGTTCCGCCATCGTTGGCAGCCATGGCATTGGCAGACATCGCGGGCGGGCGGTCGGCCACGGTGAATGCCTGAGCGGGCGCAAACGGCCCTGGGTCGACGGTACCGCCGGGCAGTTCTGCCACGCTGGCTGCGCGCCAGAAGTAGCTGCCTTTGGCCAGCGAATCCAGGCCCAGCCTGCACTCGGCAAGCCGGGGCTCATCGCGCACGATGCTGGAGAACGCGGCGTCCTTGGCCACCTGCAGACGGTACCAGCGGGCGCCCGCCACCTCGGTGCATTCGAGCGCGCTGGCACCGGCTGCCACCACGGCTCCGGGCGCCGGCTGCTGGTAGAGCGGCGGCGCAGGCTGGGTTTTCACGGTGAATGCGCGCGTGGCCGGCAGGCCTGCAATGCCAGCATCATCGAGCGCACGCACCATCAGGTGATAGCGTCCGTCTTCCAGTGCCCTAAACCGCAGTTCACCGTGGGTGAAGCGGCCCTGGCGCAGCACTTGCCGGAAGGCTTCGTCCCGCGCCACCTGGGCCTCGTAGCGCAGCGCGCCCGGCATCGCCGGCACGCTGAGGGCGAGGATTCCGGCATCGCTCACCATCTCGGGAATCTGCGATACGTCGGGCGCGGCCAGCAGCGGCCGGGGCAGGCCCAGCGTGCCGTCGGCAGCCACTGCCAGACCCTGGCCACTGGCCAGTGCGACGCCGGCCGAAGTGTCGGTCGGGCGGCCTGCGGGTGCTGCAGCGTCGCGCGCCTGCACGCCCACGGCGCCTTCAAGAACCGATGCAATCGTCTGGCCCGATTCCCCCATGGCGATCCCGAAGCGGGTGCCGCGCACGCTGGTGATGGCCAGGGGCGTGCGGACCTCAAAGCGCCGCGGGCCTGCGGCGGGCTGCACGGCTGACTCCACGGCGCCGCTGCGCATCTCCAGTACGGCCTGCACACTGCCCGCGCGGCCACGCCGCCGCAACTGGCGCAGCACGACATCCGACTGCGACTGGATGCGTACCACCGTGCCGTCGGCCAGGGTCACGGTCACGAAGGCATCTGGTGCCACGGTCAATGCGGTGCCTTCTTCAAGCTTCTGGCCCGCAGCAAGTGCTGCTGCAGAGGCGGCCCCGGGGCCACGCGCTGTCGCGGTGCCCTGTACAAAATCCACGGTGGCCGAGGACTGCGGCTGCAGCCGCACCGGGATCCACACGACCGAGCCCGGCTTCAGGCGGCGTGCATCGGCCAGCTTGTTGCGCGCCTGCAGCAGCGGCCACAGGCGCGGGGCATCCAGGTACGTGGCTGCCAGCCCTTCCAGCGTATCGCCGGGCCTCACGACATGCGCGATTTCGTCCGTTTGCACCACGCCGGTGGTGGCTTGGGCTGGTGAGGCCGTTGCCCACGCAGCGGAGGTCAGAAACACCGCGGCGGCGGCGAGCAAGGGCCAGGGGGGCCGGCCAGGGGAGTGGACTGCCAACTCGAATCTCCTTCATGCCGCGGGGCGGCAAGTGGGCGGCTGGACGGGCAGGGGTGCCGTGCGAATGCCTGTTTGTGGTTGTGTCTGATGTTAGGGCCTGTTGGGTACGTTCAGCCAACACGGCGTACGAGAACGCCAGTCGTGCCGGCAGTCAGGCGGATGCCGCTGCCGTTGCCGCGGGTGGGCCGAACCCCTTGCATGCCGGCGGGCCGCCAGGCCCCAGGGTCACAACGCCTCCACCTCCTCAAACCGGTAGCCCACGCCATACACGGCGGTGACGATGTAGCCGTTGCCCGGGCGCAGGTCCAGCAGCGTCCGCAGGCGGGAAATGTGGGTGTCCAGCGATCGCGACATCACATCGGCCGTCTGTCCCCACACGATTTCGCGCAGATGGTCGCGTGACAGCAACCGGCCCATGTTCTGGAACAGGAAGAGAGCCAGTTCGTATTCGCGGTTCTTCAGCTCTACGGGTGCACCGTCCATCTCGATGGAGCGGGTCTCGGGCAGGAAGCGGTATCGGCCAAAATCCACCACCCCGCCGGTGTTTTCGGGGTAGGCGCGGCGCAGCAGTGCCGTCACGCGCGCCTTGAGCTCGCCGATGCGGACGGGTTTGACCATGAAATCGTCGGCACCGCTGCCCAGCCCTTCGACGATGTCGCGTTCTTCCTGGCGATGGGTCACGAAGAGGATGGGCAGCTTCGCATCGACATGCTGGCGCACCCATCGCACCACTTCCGGCCCCGTGGTGTCAGGCAGCTGCCAGTCGATGATGAGCAGATCAAAGGTCTGGCGACGAAGCTCGCGCAGCAGCTCGGCGCCACTGCAATGGGTATGGCAGATATGGCCCATCGCTTCAGTGGCCTGCCTGATCAAGTCCAGCTGAAGCGCATCGTCGTCCAGTGCGGCTATGCGCATGTTCTCCCCCTCGGAATGCAATCGCGGATTATTGCGACGTGCCCGCGCTGCGTCGCCATGGCGAGCGCGGTTTGACAGTTGTTGACGCTGTATCGTGGCAGAACCGCATGCAAACCTATTGGCCCCATGGTGCCAATAGTCCCGCTCATGCCATGGGGATTGCTGGCGGGGCTACCGGTGCGGTGGCGCGGCGGGCACTGCCGGCGCGACCGCGGCCTCGCGCAGCAGCCGGATGCCGACCAGCGTGTAGCGGGTTCTCGGGCTGTTCCAGTTGCGATAGCCGCAACGGGCATAGAACGCCCAGGTGTGCCACGAGCCGCCGCGGCGCACCCGCACCGAGCCATCGGCCGGGCCCTGGGGGTCGGCGGCTGGCGATTCGGCGTACCAGGTGTCGCCATGCCAGTCCGACACCCATTCCCAGGCATTGCCCAGCATGTCGTGCAGGCCAAAGGCATTGGGCGCGTAGCTGCCCACCGGGGCGGTGAAGGCATGGCCGTCGCTGGCGGCCAGGGCATGCTGCTGCCAGCGCGGCCAGAAGGGTACGGCTTCGCGGTCGAACGTGTTGCCGTACCGGGTCAGCGCCTGCGGATCGTCGCCATGGGGGTAGCGCGAGCGGGTTCCGGCGCGGCAGGCGTACTCCCACTCGGCCTCGGTGGGCAGGCGGTACCGGTGGCCCTCGGTGCGGCCGAGCCAGTCCGCCAGGGCCTGGGCGTCGTTCCAGGTCACGTTGACCACCGGATGGTCGTCGGTCTGCGCAAACCCCGGGTTGGCCCATGAGTAGCGCGTGTCGCGGCCCTCGAAAGCATCGCCGCGTGCCGAGGCGGCAGGGTCGTACTGTGCGTTGTAGCCGTAGCCCCCTGTGCCGTCGGCCACCGATTCGGGCTGGTAGCCCGAGGCCGCCAGAAACCGGCGGAACTGCCCCACCGTGACCTCGTGCTGGCCCAGGTAGAAGGGGCGGCTGATGCGTACCGTGTGCGCCGGGCCTTCGTCGGTCAGCTCGGTAAAACGCTGGCTCTCCAGCAGCGGGAAGGCCTGCGCCAGCACCTGCGGGCTTTCGGGGCCGCCCATGGTGAAGCTGCCCGCGGGTACCCACACAAATCGCATGCCCAGGGAATTGGTCCAGGTGCCCGCCTGCGCTGCCGCCGCAGCAGACGCGACGGGTGCAGCAGGTGCACCCTGCGCGGGCTGCGTCGTTGCCAGCCCTGCCTGCTGTGCCAGCGTGGCCGCAGGGCAGGTGGCCAGTGCCAGCGCCGCCGGAAGGGCTGCACGCAGGCAGGCAGAACGCAAGGGGCCGGCCCGCTGGTGGCGGGGCGCCTTCACGGCCGGCGGTCTGGCGCTTCGCTCACGCATTCAAAGACCAGCCGGGAGCCATCGTCGCGCAGCAGCTTGGGAAACAGCGCCAGCGGCTGGCATTCGCGGGTGGCCGCTGCATAGGCGGGGGCGGTGTCACGACCATACACGGGCACGCTGAAGGTGCGATCGCGCCCGGAAGCCATGGGCCCCGACGGGTAGTGCCCGCCCGAGGCATTGCAGCCCGCCAGCAAGGCAGATACACACAGCAGGGATGACAGGGTCAGCAGTTTCATGGGCAGCTCCGGTAGATGGCGGCGAGTTTACGCACAAGCGGGGCGGGGACTCCGCCGACGAGCGATTCTTGGCAGCGACAGCGACAGCGACAGCGACAGCGACAGCGACAGCGACAGCGCCGGTGCCAGGGCCTGCGGGTACGCAGCGAGGCCGTAACCCGCCCCGGCGGCCTGCGGCGAGGGCTGCACAATGCGGTCGGCGGGGCGGCAGACGGGCCTTCGCCGGGCTTGGGGCCGCATTTTCAAGCGTTTTAGCCCGCTGGTCCTTGATTTATTTGCCTGTATTGCTATACAAAATATAGCAAAACAGGATCAGGCGGCAGATGCCGCGTCCGCCAGGGCCTGCAGCGCAGCCAGGACATCGGCCTGTGCCACGCCGTCCACCGGGGCCAGGCGCGGGGCCAGCGCCTGCAGTGCGCCAGCGCCATCCTTTTGCAGCTGGCCAATGGCTTGGCCGGCGTCCTTGGGGGCGTCGAAACCGGTGCTTTGCAGCAGCAGCCGCCCGTCGGCCGCCACCAGCTTGAAATGGAACTTGCCGTCGGCCTCGCGGTACTGCTTGAACGACGGAAGCGCCGCCTTGACCGCCTTCGCAGGCTTGGCTGCTGCACTGGACTGCACCAGGCTGCGCAGGCCCACGGCGCTGCGCAGGTCACGCATGAACGGGGTGGCCAGCGTGCGTGCGCGTTCGGCGCCAGCCAGCAGCGTCTGTTCGATGCGGGCGGGGTTGTGGATCAGTTCTTCGTACTGCGCGCGCATGGGGGCAATCACCTGGTCCACGCGCTCCAGCAGCAGTTCCTTGGCATCGCCCCAGGCAATGCCGTCGGCGTACGCCTGGCGCAGGGCCGTGGTCTCGCCGGGTGTGGCAAAGGCCTGGTAGATCTGGAACAGCGCCGAGCCCTCGACCTCCTTGGGCTCGCCGGGCGCACGCGAGTCGGTCAGGATGCCGCCGATCAGCTTCTTGAGCTGCGCGCGCGAGCTGAACAGCGGGATCGTGTTGTCGTAGCTCTTGCTCATCTTGCGGCCATCGAGCCCCGGCAGGGTGGCCACGTGGTCGTCAATGGCGGCCTCGGGCAGCACGAAGTGCTCGCCGTACAGGTGGTTGAAGCTGGCGGCCATGTCGCGCGCCATTTCGATGTGCTGGATCTGGTCGCGGCCCACGGGCACCTTGTGCGCCTTGAACATCAGGATGTCCGCACCCATCAGCACGGGGTACATGAACAGGCCTGCCGTCACGCCGTCGTCCTGCTCGCGGCCCGCGGCGGTGTTCTTGTCCACGCTGGCCTTGTAGGCGTGGGCGCGGTTGAGCACGCCCTTGCCGGTCACGCAGGTGAGCAGCCAGGTCAGTTCGGGGATTTCGGGGATGTCGGACTGGCGGTAGAAGGTGACCTTTTCGGGGTCAAGCCCGGCGGCCAGCCAGCTGGCGGCGATCTCCAGCGTGGAGCGCTGGATGCGCACCGGGTCCTCGCACTTGATGAGCGCGTGGTAGTCGGCCAGGAAGTAAAAGCTCTGCACGCCGGGCGACAGGCTGGCGGCCACGGAGGGGCGGATGGAGCCGACGAAGTTGCCCAGGTGGGGCGTGCCGGTGGTGGTGATGCCGGTGAGAAAGCGCGTGGTACTCATGGAAACAGGGGCAGTAGTCAGTCAGCAGAAAAGAAGCAGCGGTGGCGTGCGCAGGCCTTGTGGGGCATCAGCGCAGCAGGGCCGTGATGGGCGTGAGCAGCACGTTGATCACGCCATAGCCCAGGCTCATCAGCGGGCGCAGCCACAGTGTGCCCACCACGCCGGCAATCACGAGGCCCATCACGATGAAAAAGCCCCAGGGCTCGATGCGCGACACCATGTGCGCCTGCTTCCAGGGCAGCAGCCCCACCAGAATGCGGCCGCCATCGAGCGGCGGCAGCGGAAACAGGTTGAACGCCCACATCACCAGGTTGACCAGCACACCGGCGCGCGCCATCTCGACAAAGAAGCGCTCGTCCACGCCGAAACCCACCAGCGACACCAGCACGACGGCCCACGCAATCGCCTGGATGAAGTTGGACGCCGGTCCGGCCAGGGCCACCCACACCATGTCGCGCTTGGGGTTGCGAAGGTTGCCGAAGTTGACCGGCACCGGCTTGGCATAGCCGAACAGGAAAGCGCCCGACGTGGCGAAATACAGCACGATGGGCATCAGGATGGTGCCGATGGGGTCGATGTGCCTGATGGGGTTGAGCGTGATGCGCCCCAGCATGTACGCCGTGTTGTCGCCAAAGTGTCGCGCGGCGTAGCCATGGGCGGCCTCGTGCACGGTAATGGCGAACAGCACGGGCAGTGCGTAGATGAGAACGGTCTGGATGAGGTTGGATGTGTCCACACAGGGATTGTCTCAGACGCCCGGCGCGGCCACGGCGCGGGCGGGCTTTGGCGCCCTGTGGCGCTGCGCTGCTGGTTTTGCGCAGGGTCCACGGCCCTTGTCGCCACCATGATCTGCCGTGTGCCTGCTGGCGGCTACAGTGTGACCACTGCCGAAGCACGCCCGGTGCTGAGCCGGCCGTCCGCGGTCTGGCCGCGGACGGCGGTACGGGCATTTACACACATTGCGGGAGATACCGGTGTTGAACCATCTGAAAATCGGAACGCGGCTGACGCTGGCGTTTGGCAGCCTGGCGCTGCTGGTGGCCCTGATGATGGGCACGGCGCTGTCGGGCATCGGAGAGGCCGAGCGAGCGCTTTCCCAGGGCAGGGCCTCCGCGACGGCGGCGGCACCGCAGGCCCTGGTGGCCGAACTGCAGGGTACGCGGCTCTGGGTCATCGGCACTGGCTGCGCCGTGTTTGCGCTGGCCTTGTTCGCCGTGGTCAGCCTGCGCAGCAGCATCGTCGCCCCGCTCGACCAGGCCCTGCTGATTGCCGAAACCGTGGCCTCGGGCGACCTGAGCCAGGAATTCGACTCGGACCTCAAGGGTGACTTTGGCCGGCTTCTCACGGCGCTGGGCACCATGGAAGACACGCTGACCGACCTGGTCTCGCGCATCAAGCAGAGCACCGATGCCATCAGTGCATCGGCAGTGGACATTGACCACGGCAATTCCGACCTTTCGCGCCGCGCCGAAGACCAGGTGGCCTCGCTCACCGAAACGGCCACCAGCATGGGGCAGCTCACGGCCACCGTGCGCGAGAACGCCGAGCGCGCCAGTTCGGCCAGCGGCCTGGCCGTCAAGGCATCGGCCATTGCAGAGCAGGGTGGTGAGGCGGTGGGCGCGGTGGTGCAGACCATGCAGGCCATCAGCAGCAGCTCGCGCAAGATCGTGGACATCATCCAGGTCATCGAGGGCATCGCCTTTCAGACCAATATCCTCGCGCTGAACGCCGCCGTGGAAGCCGCGCGGGCCGGTGAGCAGGGCCGCGGATTTGCCGTGGTGGCCAGCGAAGTGCGCAGCCTGGCGCAGCGCAGCGCTGTGGCCGCGCGCGAGATCAAGGCGCTGATCAGCGCATCGGTCGAGCAGGTGGAAAGTGGCGCGGGCCAGGTCGGCCAGGCAGGCCGCACCATGCAGGAAATCGTCACGGCAGTGGGGCAGGTCAGCGGCCTGCTGGGCGAAATCTCCACCGCGCTGCGCGAGCAGAGCAGCGCCATCGGCCATGTCAACGATTCCGTCGCGCACATGGACGGCACCACGCAGGAGACAGCGGCGCTGGTGCAGCATGCGGTGGGCACCGCCACGGCCTTGTCCGCACAGGCGCGCGAGCTGCAGCAGGCAGTGGGCGCGTTCCGCCTTTGAAGACGTCGACACGTTCCAGGGCCGCAACGAACCGGCCATCGGATCGGGCCGGGGGAATGCGTGGCCTTACAGCCCCAGTGCCTGCAGGCTCCCGCGGCCTTCGCGCACCACCAGCGGGTCGTCGCCCGTGCCCATGGGCGTGAGGTCGATCACGGTGGTGGGCTCCAGCGGGCAGGCGCCGGCATCGACGATGCCGTCCAGCAGCTTTTCATAGCGCGCACGGATCTCCTGCGGGTCGTTCAGTGGCTCGGTCTCGTTGGCGGGGATGAGCGTGGTGGCCAGCAGCGGCGCGCCATGCAGCTCCAGCAGCAGTTGCAGGCCCTTGCGGTCGGGCACCCGCAGGCCGATGGTCTTGCGCGAAGGGTGGCTCACGCGGCGCGGGACTTCCTTGGTGGCCTCCAGGATGAAGGTGTAGGGCCCTGGCGTGCCGAGCTTGAGCAGGCGGTACTGCCGGTTGTCCACCCGCGCATAGTTGGCCAGCTCAGACAAGTCACGGCACAGCAGCGTGAGGTGGTGGCGGTCATCCACCTGGCGGATGCGGCGCAGCCGGTCTACGGCGTCCTTGTCGTCCAGGTGGCACACCAGTGCGTAGCTGGAGTCGGTGGGCACGGCCATGATGCCGCCCTTTTGCAGCAACACGGCTGCCTGCTTGAGCAGGCGCGGCTGCGGGTTTTCGGGGTGAACTTCAAAGTACTGGGCCATGGCAGAAGGGTAGCGGTTTTCACACAGGTGGCGTGTCGGCCGCCATCCACGGAGCGGTCGCGGAAGGCAGCTCCGTTGCGGCACGCCCGGATCGAGGTCGGTGCCGGATTGCGTTGTGTGCAAGGTCACGCATTTTCCGCTGCCGGGCAGGGCGGGCAGGTTGCCACGCCTCGCCCCGGGCTCAATGGCGGATGCGGTCCTGCAGCAGTTCCCACACCGGGGTGAGCGTGCCGGGTAGCAGGGGCAACTGGCCCAGGTCGGTGTGCGATTCGTCGGGGCTGTGAAAGTCGCTGCCGCGCGATGCCGCCAGGCCGAACTCCTGCGCCATCGCGGCATACGTCACGTATTCGGCCGCCGTGTGGCTGCCGGTGACCACCTCCACGCCGTGGCCGCCGTGCTGCTTGAACTCTGAAAACAGCGCGAACTCCTCATTGGCGCTGAACTTGTAGCGCGCAGGGTGGGCAATGATGGCCATGCCACCCGCCTGCGTGATCCAGCGCACGGCATCGCCCAGCGCGGCCCAGCGGTGCTCCACATAGCCGGGCTTGCCTTCGGTCAGGTACTTGCGAAACACCTCGGGCGTGTCGCGGCAGACGCCCGTTTCCACCAGAAACCGCGCAAAGTGCGTGCGCGAAATGAGGGCCGGGTTGCCCACGAACTGCAGCGCGCCTTCGTAGGCACCCTGGATGCCCACCTGCGCCAGCTGCTGGGCCATGTCCTTGGCGCGCTCCCCGCGGCCGCCGCGCGTGGCGGCCAGGCCTGCCGCCATCTGTGCGTTGTCCGGATCAAACCCCAGCCCCACGATGTGCACCGTGGTGTTGGCAAAAGTCACGGAGATTTCGGTACCCGTCAGGTAGGGCAGGCCCTGCGCCCTGGCGGCCTCGGCTGCCCGGTGCTGCCCGCTGATTTCATCGTGGTCCGTCAGGGCCCACAGCTCGACGCCGTTGGCCTTGGCGCGCTTTGCCAGTTCCTCGGGCGTGAGGGTTCCGTCAGACACCACAGAGTGGCAATGCAGGTCGGCGTTGAGGTAGCTGGGCACGCTGCCGATTCTACGGGGGTCGGGTTGCCCCGCACCCCAACGTGGCTGTTGCTGCGGTAACGTGGGCGGCGGCGGCAGCCATTGCCTTGCAGTCCTGCAGCAAGTTGCCGGGGGGTGGCGCGCGCCGGCCCCACAGCAGCGGCCGCCATGCGCGGCCCGATGGGCATCGGGCGTACGATGTAAGTTATTTGTAATTAAAGGTATCTGACTCGGTTGGTTGGCATGACCGCCGGGCTTTCGACGAGGTAAACCATGCAACTAGACAACATCCGCGTTTCGCGAAAGCTGTGGGGCGCCTTCATTGCGCTGATGCTGGCCATGATGGTGATTTCGGGCTTCCAGCAGTACCGGGCCAACACGTCCATGTCGGGCGCGATGGACCAGGTGGTCGAGATCGAGCAGCGCATTTCCACGGCAGTGCGCTGGCGGGGGTCCACCGAAACGGCGGTCAACATGGTCATGGGCGCCGCCGTGACCACCGATGCCGTGCTGGCCGAACAGTACGGCGCGCGGGTCAAGGAGATCATCGGCGCGGTCAACAAGATCCAGGAAGGCATCGTTGCTGCTGCCAGCACGCCCGAGGAAAAAGCCGCGCTGGACAAGGTGCTGGCCGAGCGCAAGGTCGTGCTGGACGCTACCGCCAAGACATGGGAGCTCAAGGCTGCAGGCGACGCCGTGGCCACGCAGCGCTTTGCAGATACCGAGCTCACGCCCATGGCCGCCCGCTACCTCAAGGCCCAGGACGACTTCGTATCCGTGCTGCAAAAGCGGCGCGACCAGATCCGTGCCGAGGCCACCTAGCGGCGCATCGACTACGGCGTGCAGGGCCTGCTGGCCTCGGCCGCGCTCATCGCCGTGATGCTGCTGCTGGCGCGCCGCCTGGTGCGATCCATCACCGTGCCGCTGGACGAAGCTGTGGCTACGCTTGATGCCATTGCCGCCGGCGATCTCACGCGCGAACTGCAGTCGTCGCGCAAGGACGAGTTCGGTCACATGCTGCGCGCCCTGGGCGCCATGTCGGACCGCCTGCGCGGCGTGGTGAGCGAGGTGCGCCTGGGTGTGGATTCTGTGTCGTCGGCGTCGGTGGAGATTGCCAGCGGCAACCACGACCTGTCGGCCCGCACCGAGCAGGCTGCATCCAGCCTGCAGCAGACAGCGGCCAGCATGGAAGAGCTGACCGCCACGGTGTCGCAGTCGGCCGACACGGCGCGCCAGGCCAACCAGCTGGCCGGCAGCGCCGCCGAGGCAGCGGCCCGCGGCGGCGAAGTGGTGGGCCAGGTCGTGGCCAGCATGCAGCAGATCACCGACAGCTCGCGCAAGATCAACGACATCATCGGCGTGATCGACGGCATCGCCTTCCAGACCAACATCCTGGCGCTGAATGCTGCCGTGGAAGCTGCCCGGGCCGGCGAGCAGGGCCGGGGGTTTGCCGTGGTGGCCAGCGAAGTGCGCAGCCTGGCCGGCCGCAGCGCCGAGGCCGCCAAGGAGATCAAGTCCCTGATCGGTGCATCGGTTCAAAACGTGGAATCGGGCTCGGCCCAGGTCGCACAGGCCGGGCAGAGCATGGAAGAAATCGTCTCCAGCGTGCGCCGCGTGAGTGACCTCATTGGCGAGATCACCGCTTCATCCACCGAGCAGCGCGACGGCATTGCCCAGGTCAACCAGGCCGTCTCGCAGCTCGACCAGATGACGCAGCAAAACGCCGCGCTGGTCGAGGAATCCACCGCCGCCGCCGCCTCCATGCGCGACCAGGCCCAGCGCCTGTCCGAGGTGGTGTCGGTGTTCAACGTGGGCGGCGTGGCCGTGCGCGCTGCAGCACCGGCACCGGCACGCGCGCCTGCACCCACTGCACGTCCTGTGCGCCCGGCACCGGCCGTGTCTTCCAGCCGGGCCGGCACGCCAGCCCGCCAGATTGCCGCCAAGCCTGCGGCCAAGGCAGGCACCGCACCCGCTGCCGCACGCATTGCGTCCACCCCGTCGGCTGCCTCTGCGGCACCGCCGAAGGCCGCCAAGGCTGCCGGGCCTGCACCGTCACCGGCACCACGCCCGGCAGGCGGTGAGGACGAGTGGGAAAGTTTCTGAGCCTGACATCGGCACGTCAGGTTTAGTTTGCTATGTTAATAATAGCTAAAGGGGCAATTAAAACGGGGGCTTGAACCCGTTTTGGCCTGAAATCCGTCGTTCAGGCCGGTTTGGATGCCCGGCGGGGCCGCGAGGCGGCCACCGGGCCCGGTCAGGGGGCGCCTGCTCTGCTGCGCTACCCATTCGCACCGGCTTGCCGTTGCTACAGCTGGGCCCCCTCCACCAGAAACTGCACCTTGCGCTCGCCCTTCCACTCGTTCACATCGAGGCGGAAGGCCAGCAGCACGCGCGCTGGCAGTTGCTCGGTGTGACCGAACCAGATGGCATCGACCGGGTTGCCCTGGTGGATGATCTTGATGGACAGGTGGTTCTTGGCCTCGCCCACCAGGCGCTGGCTGAGCACTTGCACTTCTTCGCTGAAGGTGGGCGGCGCGAAGCCCTGGCCCCAGACCTCGCGGTGCAGGGTGTCCACCATGTCGGCGCGGCAGTATTCGGGTGCCAGGGGCCCGTCGGTCTCGATGCGGCGCGTGAGGGTGGACGCGTCCAGCCATTCCTGCGCCACCTGGGCCAGTGCTTTTTCAAACACCTCGAAGCCATCGGCCGCCACCGTGCAGCCGGCAGCCATGGCATGCCCGCCAAACTTCAGGATCACGCCGGGGTGGCGCTTGGCCACCAGGTCCAGCGCGTCGCGCAAATGAAAGCCGGGGATGGAGCGGCCCGAGCCTTTGAGCTCGTGCGCCTTGCCGGGCGCGCTGCTGGCGGCAAATACAAATGTGGGGCGGTGCAGCTTGTCCTTGATGCGGCTGGCCACGATGCCGACCACACCTTCGTGAAAATCGGGGTCAAACACGCTGATGGCGGGCGGCGGGTCTTCGTCTTCCTGAAAAAGGCTTTCGGCCATCAGCATGGCCTGCTCGCGCATGCCGCCCTCGATCTCGCGGCGCTCGCGGTTGATGGCGTCGAGCTGACCGGCCAGCTCGGCCGCGCGGCCAGCATCGTCGGTCAGCAGGCATTCGATGCCCAGCGTCATGTCGGCCAGGCGGCCTGCGGCGTTGATGCGTGGGCCCAAGGCAAAGCCAAAGTCAAACGTGGTGGCCACGTTGGCCTTGCGGCCTGCGGCGTGGAACAGGGCCGCAATGCCTGCAGGCATCTGCCCGGCGCGGATGCGGCGCAGGCCCTGGGCCACCAGGCGGCGGTTGTTGGCATCCAACCTGACCACATCGGCCACGGTGCCCAGGGCCACCAGTGTGAGCAGCGGGTCGAGCTTGGGCTGGGTGGCCTGGTCCCACAGGCCGCGCGCGCGCAGTTCGGCGCGCAGTGCCAGCAGCACATAAAACATCACGCCCACACCGGCAATCGACTTGCTGTTGAACGTGCAGCCGGGCTGGTTGGGGTTGACGATGGCATCGGCCGTGGGCAGTTCGGGCCCGGGCAGGTGGTGGTCGGTCACCACCACCGTCAGGCCCAGCGCCTTGGCCTCGGCCACGCCGTCCACGCTGGCGATGCCGTTGTCCACCGTGATCAGTACATCGGCCCCGCGCTCCTTCACGCGCCGGGCGATGGAGGCCGTGAGGCCATAGCCGTCGGTGATGCGGTCGGGCACCAGGTAATCGACATGGCGGCCGCCCAGCATGCGCAGGCCGCGCACACCCACGGCGCAGGCGGTGGCGCCGTCACAGTCGTAGTCGGCCACGATGACCATGCGCCGGTGGTGCTGCACGGCATCGGCCAGCAAGCGCGCGGCTTCGTCAATGCCTTTCAGCCCGGCGGGTGGCAGCAGCCGGGCCAGGCCGTCGTCCAGCTCGTCCTTGCCCAGCACGCCGCGGGCGGCGTACAGCCGGGCCAGCAGCGGGTGCACGCCCGCCTGCTCCAGCGCCCAGGCGGCGCGGGGCGGGATGTCTCTTGCTACGATTTTCATAGCTTGCTGTGCAGATCGGAAAAGCGCTGCGGCCTGAAAAGGCTTTGAACGCGCTGCATCAGGCCGCGCGGAGCACTGCTGCCAAAAGCCAGTGCGTTGCGATCGCCGCACAGCGTGAGCTGCACTGCCGCCCCGCGCTCGGCCTGGCGCAGCAGGTCGGCCACGGGGCCTGCGTCGATAGTGTCCCAGGCCGCAGCCCAGGCGCGCCAGTCTTCATGCAGCGCGGCATCGCGCAGGCCGGTGGGCATGGCGGGTAGCGCAGGTGCAGCGTCTGCCGCATCCCCTGCAGGCAGCGTGCCCGCACCATGCACCCAGAACGAGTTGACGACCGGCAGGCCGCGTTCGCTGCGCGCGTCGTTGAAGGCATGCGTGTACAGCAGCATCTGCATTTCGCTGTGCAGCCGGTGCAGCGTGCGTGCGGCGGCGGGGTCGGTGGAATGCGGCATCCAGGCGCGCACATCGCGCAGCAGCACGCGTTCGAGGGATGCGGTGGAAAGCTGTGCAAACACATCGCCGCTGGCCAGCCAGCGCGTGGGCTGGTCGTAGTGCAGGGTGATGCCGTCTTCGGCAAACCAGGGCGACACGATGGCCAGCAGCGCGCGCGATGCCGCTTCGTCCAGGCCCAGGGCCTCGGGGTCGCGAAGCGTGACGTGGTCGGTGCTGACCTGCCACTGGCAGGGCGTGACAAAGGCCCAGGCCATAGCGTCAGCAGGCGCGCCCTGCTGGTGGCGGTGCCACGCGGCCCAGGGGATGCGGCCGTCCTCGGCAGGCAGGCCCAGCAGGTGTGCCAGCACGCGTTCGTGCGGGGGGGAGAAACTGGTTTCCTCGCCTTCGATGGCTTTGGCGCCGACGGGGGCGGGCAGGGCGCCCAGCCGCGCCAGCAGCCGGTCCAGGTGGGGCAGGGCCAGGGCCTGCAGGGCTTGCTGGCATCCCTCGGAGGCGCTTGCAGCGTGGGGAATGAGCAAATGGTGGGTGTCCGACATCCCGGTATTTTGCGGGATGCCACAATCGGCGCGGCCCCCGGGGAGACATTCCGTCACGCCCGGGCTGGCGATCCCCTTTTTTCCGATCCATGCAAATCCCCTACGAACTGGCCCTGGGCTGGCGCTACACGCGCGCCGGCCGCGCCACGCGGCGCAACGGCTTCATCTCGTTCATCTCGGGCGTGTCCATGCTGGGCATCGCGCTCGGCGTGGCGGCGCTCATCATCGTGCTCAGCGTGATGAACGGTTTTCAGAAGGAAGTGCGCGACCGCATGCTCAGCGTGGTCTCGCACATCGAGATCTTCGCACCGCAGGGCGCAGCGCTGCCCGACCCCGCCCGCACGCTGGCCGAAGCGCGGCAAAACCCCAACGTGGTCGGTGCCGCGCCTTTTGTGGCCGCGCAGGCGCTGCTCGCACGCGGCGAGGACATGAAGGGCACGCTGGTGCGCGGCATCGACCCGGCCCTGGAAGGCGCCGTGACCGACCTGGCCGCCACCAACGAGCAGGTGCTGAACATGCTGGTGCCGGGCGAGTTCCGCGTGGTGCTGGGCGGCGAGCTGGCGCGCTCGCTGGGCGTGCGCACGGGTGACGTGATCACCCTGATCGCCCCGGCCGGGCAGGTGACGCCTGCGGGCGTGGTGCCACGGCTCAAGCAGATGACGGTGGCGGGCACGTTTGACTCGGGCCACTATGAATATGACTCGGCGCTGGTGATGCTGCACCACGAGGACGCGCAGCGCATCTTCCGCCTGGAGGGACCCACCGGCGTGCGCCTGAAGCTCAAGGACCTGCACCAGGCCCGCGAGGTGGCGATGGAGCTGGCCCGCACGCTCAGCGGGCAACTGCTGATCCGCGACTGGACGCAGCAGAACCGCACCTGGTTTGCCGCCGTGCAGTTGGAAAAACGCATGATGTTCATCATCCTCACGCTGATCGTGGCAGTGGCGGCGTTCAACCTGGTGAGCACGCTGGTGATGACGGTGACCGACAAGCGCGCCGACATCGCCATCCTGCGCACACTGGGCGCCAGCCCGAAAAGCATCATGGGCATCTTCGTGGTGCAGGGCGCCATGGTGGGCGTGATCGGCACGTGCGTGGGCCTGCTGCTGGGCCTGGGCGTGGCGTTCAACATCGACGTGATCGTGCCCGCCATCGAGCGGGCGCTGAACGCGAGCTTTTTGCCCAAGGACATCTACCTCATCAGCAAGATGCCCAGCGAGCCGCAAAGCAGCGACATCGTGCCCATCGGCGTCATCTCGCTCGTGCTGTCCTTTGTGGCCACCCTCTACCCCAGCTGGCGCGCCAGCCGCGTGAACCCTGCCGAGGCGCTTCGCTATGAATAAGAAGAAATACCCCCCTGAGACGCTGCGCGTCTTCCCACCGCTCTTGCATTGCTGCGCAATGCGGGCAGAGGGACGCAGCCAGCGCCCGCAAGTGGAACGCCGCATCCGCGGCGGGGCGGCCCTTGCGCGGCTGCCCGTGCCTCGCGAGCGCCAGTTTCACGACAGGGATGACTGAGATGAACGCAGAAAAAAACGCCGTGGTGCTGGAAGCCCAGGGCCTGACCAAGCGCTTTACCGAAGGCCGCCTGGATGTGACCGTGCTCAAGGGCGTGGACCTGCAGATCCGTGCTGGCGAAACGCTGGCCATCGTCGGCGCGTCGGGCTCGGGCAAGAGCACGCTGCTGCACCTGCTGGGCGGGCTGGATGCACCCACGGCCGGCACGGTGCGCCTCAAGGGCGAGCTGATGTCCACGCTCTCGGCCGAGCGGCAGGGGCAGCTGCGCAACCAGCACCTGGGTTTCATCTACCAATTCCACCACCTGCTGCCCGAGTTCAGCGCGCTGGACAACGTCGCCATGCCCCTGCGCATCCGCCGCATGCCCCTGGCCGAATGCCACGCCGAGGCCGAGCGCGTGCTCACGTCGGTGGGCTTGAAGGACCGCCTGCACCACCGGCCGGCCGAGCTGTCGGGCGGCGAGCGCCAGCGCGTGGCGATTGCGCGTGCGCTGGTCACGCGGCCTGCCTGTGTGCTGGCGGATGAGCCTACCGGCAATCTGGACCGGTCTACGGCGGATGGCGTGTTCGATCTGATGCTGCAGCTGGCGCGAGACCAGGGGACGGCGTTTGTGATGGTGACGCACGACGGGGCGCTGGCAGCGCGGTGTGATCGGGTGGTGAGGTTGGTTTCTGGGGTTTTGGGGTGATTTGAGGCTGGAGCGCTTGTTTTACAAGCGCTGGTAGCTATGGATTTGATAGTGATTCAGCAGTCGGATTGGGTGCGGGCTGAGTCTGTTTACATTCATTCCGACCGTTCTGGCTGAGCTTGTCGAAGTCTGGCTTGTCGGTGGCTACCCCGTGCTTGTGTTCAGGGCGGGAGCCGGGAGTCGCCCGGCCAGCGACTCACTTTCTTTTGCTTCGCCAAAAGAAAGTAAGCAAAGAAAAGGCGACCCTCAGTCTGCGACCCCTTCGCGGTGCGAAGGGGCAGACC
>LNFM01004254.1_pt1 | contig 26690 bp, 26 predicted proteins | sample 596031 | NCBI WGS metagenome assembly LNFM01 (sample SAMN04254537, study PRJNA301005) | activated carbon metagenome | isolation source: dual media filters at the Ann Arbor, Michigan drinking water treatment plant | place: USA: Ann Arbor | reverse complement strand
TGCTGTCAGCGCCGCCGAGGGCGCCACCGGCGCAGGCAATGGCCGTGCGGATGATGTTGGTCCACGGGTCGCGCTTGGCCAGCATGCGCCAAGATGTGACGGCGTCGAAGCGGACGGACTTGGCGGCGTCGCCGGCTCCTGATGCTTCGGCGATGCGCCAGACGAGGCGGCGGGCGGCGCGCAGCTTGGCGATGCCGAGGAACTGGTCGGCATCGACGGCGAGGTTGACGGCGATCTTGGGCAGCGCGTCGGCGGGGGCGATGCCGGCTTTGTCGGCGGCGCGCAGGTAGGCGACGAGGGTTGCCAGCGTTGCGGCCAGTTCCTGGGCTTCGGTGGCGCCGGCGCAGTGATAGGCATTGCCATCGGCGAGGAGTGCTGTGACGCCCGGCATATCTTTGGTCTTGCCGATGAGGGCGATGGCCTCGGCGAGGGCGGCGTCGAGTGGGGTGGAGAGGTTTCCGGTGGTTGCGAGGACGCCGAGCGGATCGGCGTTGAGGTGGCCGCGGCGATCGGCGGGCGCGATGCCTTTGGAGGACCAGAGCGCAATGAGCTGGTCAGCGGCGGCGGCAGTTTTTTCGCCGGCGAGAAGTGACACGGGGCAAATATCGAGCAGCACGCCATCGAGGGCTTTGGAGAAAACGCCGTCGGTCAGCGGCAGACCCGATGGGCCGACGAGCAGCGTGATCGATGTGGTGCCGCCGTTCAAGTCTTCGAGGATGGCGGTGTTGATGGCCTTCACGTCAGCGCCGGCGTGGAACTGGCGAATGTCCCAGCCGAGACCGTTGGGGGTGGCGTGCGTGCCGCGCGTCAGAGGCGCGGCGCCGGGTACGCTGCCGGCTGCATGGGGCAGCGCGTCGGCGGGCGTGTAGATCGGCTCGATGCGCAGGCCGTCGGCGGTTTTGCCGATCATTTTCTTTTCGAACTCGGCGCCCTTGATCGCCTTGTCGACGAGGGCGAGCCAGGCATCGCGGGTGGCTTCGGTGAAGCCGGTGGCGAGCGGCATGACGGGCGCGTCGGACGAGGTGGGTGCGGTCATCGGCGGGTGTCCATCAGTGGGAGTGGAAAAGCGCGCTGGGCGCTGCGCTGCGCCCGATCAATGCTTGGGCAGTCTATAGGGGCAAGGCTCGGGTTCTGCATTCAAAAAACGGTCACATGGGGCTCGGCGTGACGCCGCAGCGAAGCGGAAAGTGTTTCATGCAGATGGGTATCAGTGAGCCATGCAACCAGGGTTTGCAATGGCTGGGTTTGCGTGCCAAGAGGGTTCCCAATGACGGGGCCGCCCGAGTCGACCTCAGCGGGCGGCATCGTCCCGATTTTAGCCCTTGGACCACGGAGTGGCGGACCCATGAGCGAGCAGGTTTTGCAAGACGGCAAGATCTTCGTCGGCAAAAGCATCAAGCCGGAATATCTCGATCTGAAACTCGCCAACCGGCATGGGCTGATCACGGGGGCCACGGGCACGGGTAAGACCGTGACCCTGCAAGTGCTGGCGGAAGGGTTTTCGGCGGCTGGTGTGCCGGTATTTGCGGCCGACATCAAGGGTGACCTTTCGGGCATAGCGGCGGTGGGTGAGCCGAAGGACTTTCTCGTCAAGCGCGCGGGCGAAGTCGGGCTGGGGGACACCTACCAGCAACGCGCTTATCCGTCGATTTTCTGGGACGTGTTCGGCGAGCAGGGTCATCCGATCCGTGCCACCGTGCAGGACATGGGGCCGCTGTTGCTGTCGCGTTTGTTGGAACTCAACGAGGTTCAAGAAGGCGTCTTAAACATCGCGTTCCGGGTGGCGGCGGATGAGAAAATGCCGCTCGTCGATCTGAAAGATCTGCGCTCGCTGATGAACAACATCTCGGAGCGGTCGAAAGAGATCGGCACGCAATACGGGAACGTGGCGGCGACGTCGGTGGGATCGATCCAGCGGCGGTTCCTGGTGCTGGAAGAGCAGGGCGCCAATCAGTTTTTTGGCGAACCGGCGCTCGACATCATGGATTTCATGCGCGTGGCCCCGGATGGGCGCGGCGTGATCAACTTGCTTGCCGCCGACAGGCTGATGGAAAAGCCGCGTCTTTACGCGACGTTCCTGCTTTGGATGCTGTCGAAGCTTTGGATGACGCTGCCGGAAGTGGGCGATCAGCCCAAGCCGAAGCTCGTGTTCTTTTTCGACGAGGCGCATCTGTTGTTCAATGACGCGCCGAAAGCACTGTTGGAGCGCATCGAGCAGGTGGCGCGCCTCATTCGTTCGAAGGGCGTCGGCGTCTATTTCATTACGCAGAACCCGATGGATGTGCCCAATACTGTTTCGGCGCAGCTTGGCAATCGCGTGCAGCATGCGTTGCGCGCGTTCACGCCGCAGGAGCAGAAGGCGGTGAAGGCGGCGGCAACGACGTTCCGCAAGAACCCGGATCTCGACACCGAAAAGGTGATCATGGAGCTGAAGGTCGGCGAAGCGCTGGTCTCGATGCTGGAGAACAAGGGCGAGCCGTCGATGGTGCAGCGGACGTTCATTCGGCCGCCGGAAGCGCGCCTTGGGCCGGTGTCGAAGGACGAGCGGTTGAGCGTGATCGAATACAGCCCCGTTTACGGGAAGTATGAAGAGGCGGTTGACCGGGAGAGCGCACACGAGATCCTGACTAAGCGTACGGAAGCCGCTGCGCAGCAGGCCAATGCGGGCGAGGGCGGGAGCTGGGCGGATGTGATTTTGGGTGGCGGCGGGGCAGCCGGCGGCAAGACCGGAACCAAGCGCGGTCAGCAGGGCATGGGCGAGATGATCGGCAAGGAACTGCAACGTTCGATCTCGCGCACGATTGCAACGACGATCAAGAACATCATCGTGGGATCGATCAAGGGGGGCAAGCGTTGACCATTGGCCGACTTTCAGTCCTGGTGATCCTGTGCGGTGTGAGCGTTGCGTCTCCGGCGTTGGCCGGAGATGAAGCTATGATCGCTGAGGGCAAAGCGCTGGTCGAAGAAAAGTGCGCGCGGTGCCATGCGACCGGGCGCGACGACAAGAGCCCGCACGAGAAGGCGCCGCCGTTCCGAGACGTGGTCGAGATCTATCCCAGCGAGAATCTGGCCGAAGCGTTGGCCGAGGGCATTGTCTCGGGGCATCCGGATATGCCTGTGTTCAAGTTTGAGCCGCCGCAAATCGAGGCATTTCTGGGCTATTTGAACAGCTTATCCGAGAAGCCGTGACCTAAACGGGGGATGAACGGCGGGTTCAGAGGCAATTCAGGCGGCAGGCGGCACAGTTGGTCTCATCGCAACGTCGAGACCGGAGACAGCCCCCATGAAACTTCTGATCGGTGCCATCGCAGCTGCAGCCCTCATGTCCGTGACGATGGCGCCTGCCAAGGCTGCGAGCTTCAGCTGCATGGAACTGGAGGGACGGCCGGCGGCGGAGGTGCGCGTTTGCCAGAGCCGTTGGCTGGGTAGCCTCGATGAGCGCATGGATAGCTGGTATCGCCGGGCCCTGGAACGGGCGCGGTATTTCGATCAGACGGGCAAGGTGCGCTCCGAGCAGCGCGATTGGATGGCTGCGCGCAATGCCTGCGGGACCGGTTTCTTCTGCATCCGCCGCGCGTATCTCAACCGCATTCGCGATTTGAAAAACTATGTGGAACACGTGTGAGCGGGCGGCCCGCGTTGCCCTTCGTAATCCTCGTTGACCGCAGTTGATCTGCGTCGGCTTGCCGGGTCCCCGCCTTCGCGGGGATGACGGTGGGGCGGGACGTGTGGTGGGCTGCGGTTAGCGCATTATTGCGTGGCGCTGGTCTCGAGGTCTGAGATGCGGTCCATGGCAACGGGCTGGCCGGGTGGTTTGGGTGCTGCGGGCTCGGTGTCGCCGGGTTCTAGGGGTGTGGCGGCCGGTGCTTCTGGCGTAGCCGGAGCGGGTGAAGCCGGTTCCGGCTTGGGCTTTGCAACGCGCGCGGGCCGTTCTTCCGGGAGATCACTGGGCTTCTTTCGCCAGTCCTTGGCTTTGCCGATCCGGATGCCTTCCTCATACAGCGCGCGCTGATAGCCGAGGTCGAACTTTTCCGTATAGGCGTGATTGAACTCCGGCGGGATGGCAATGGAGTTGAAGTTGGCACCCGCATCCTTGGCCATGCGGTAGATTCGGTAGTTGTCGCCCTTGTGCTGATAGAGCATCAGCGCGTTGATGCTTTCGCCGGCGATCTCGAACGTAGTGGGCTTCACGGCGCCGAACTGCGGGTTCATTTTGCCATTGTGGACGAGCCAGAGGTGGCGCTGCGGCGGCTTGGGATAGAGGACGTCGAAAGCCTGGAACGGTAGGTTGACGGGCGTGACGTAGATCTGGCGCGTGACGCCGCCGTCCACGTGCATTTCATCGTAGAGCTTACCGTCAACCTTGACCTTGATGTTGACGGGCGGGAAGAGGCCGGGAATCGCGGCGGAGGCGACGATGACGTCGCGGAAGAGTTGGACGGCTTCCGGGTTGTCGTAGTGGCGGGCGATGGCGCCCATGTTCCAGACGACGGGCCGCTTGGCGTCGAGGTTGGTGGTGCCGACGGTGAGTAGGCGGCCGCGCTGGTATTCCTTGGAGACGGCGATGAGGAATTCGCGGTCGATGTATTTGGCGACGAGTTTGCGCAGTGGCCCCGTGTCGGTGAGCGCTTGACCGCCGAGGAGGCCGTTGACGATCTGGGGGACGACGAGTTCGTCGGTTTTGTATTCGGTCCAGATTTCGCGCAACTGCGGATCGTACTTCGGTCCGAGGAAGGCGAAGGGCGCGATGATGGAGCCGGCGGAGACGCCGGTGACGTGTTCGAATTCGGGGCGGTCGCCGCGGGCGGTCCAGCCGGTCAGGACGCCGGCGCCGAACGCGCCATCGGAGCCGCCGCCCGAGAGGGCCAAAACGTCGATCTGCATACGGCCGTTGACGAGCGGTGCGCTGGCACCGAGCTTGGGCACGCCCTGGAGATGCTCCGCGTACGCCTTTTTTAGGTCTTTGGGGGCTTCGTCGGCCCAAAAGCGGGCGCCGGGAATGTTGGGGACGTTAGCCTTTTCGGCGGCCATGGCGGTCGGGACGGGGGTGCGCTCGATCGCGCCGGCGCAACCACCAACGACGCTCGCAACGATCACAACACTCGCGATGGCACGCAACGCGCGCAAGGTTTCCCCCCAAACCAAACCCAATCCTCGCTCCTAGCATAGGCGCGAAAGGTAACAAATTAGATGAAGGGGGCCGATGTGCGGCGCTGGGGTAAGGGTGCAAAAAAGCCACCCGTGTGCGGCGGATGGCTTTTTCTATGTTCTAACGAGGTCTGAAGGATCAGCCCATCATTTCGTCGACGTACTCCCAGTTCACGAGATTATCGAACCAGGCCTCGAGATACTTGGGACGGGCGTTGCGATAGTCGATGTAATAGCTGTGCTCCCAGACGTCGACGCCGAGGATCGGCTGGGCGCCGTGCATCAGCGGGTTTTCGCCGTTGGGGGTCTTCGTCACCTCCAGCTTGCCGTCGCGGATGGCGAGCCAGGCCCAGCCAGAGCCGAACTGCGTGGTGCCGGCGGCCAGGAAGTCGGCGCGGACCTTGTCGAAGCCCCCGATTTCCTCGACCAGTTTTTCCAGGCGGCCGGGCAGTTTTTTGCCGCCGCCGTTGGGCTTCATCCACTTCCAGAAGTGGATGTGATTGTAGTGCTGGCCGATGTTGTTTACGAGGCCGGCGTTTTTGCCGTTGAAAGCTGCGACGCAGATTTCTTCGATGGATTTGCCTTCGAGTCCAGAGCCGACGATAAGCTTGTTGCCGTTGTCGACGTAGGCCTGGTGGTGCTTGTCGTGATGGAACTGCAACGTTTCGGCGGACATGTAGGGCTGGAGGGCGTCGTAGGCGTAGGGGAGGTCGGGGAGCTTGAAGGTCATGGTCGTCTCCAATGTCTGGGGAGGCCGGTTCTCAAGGGAGGCCGGTTCGCGGCGCGCAACCTAGCGGCGGGGCACCGTTGAAACAAGTGTGCGGACGATTGGGTTCCCGGCCGGGGGGAGGGGCGTTAACCGGTCAACTCGATCAGATACTCGTTTCGCCGCAAAAAGGGCAGCGACCAAGGCGGATTATAGAAGGCGGCGACGGGTGGCCCGGCGGCGGGCAGGGCTTTGGACTTGACCCAGGCTACGAGCAGGTCGCGATGCTCAGCGAGGTTCGCCTCGCTCGACCAGCCCGAGAAGCGGATCACGGCGAAGCGCTTGGGTGGTTCGGCGACGATGCGGACGGCTGTGTTATTAGGAACAGGCAACGTCTCGGCGGTGTACTGCGCCGGCATGATGAAGCGGACTTTCCATTCGTTGCCGGACGCCTGTTGCGTGACGGGAACCGTCATGGCGATTTTTTCGCTCGGCTGCTGGGTGACGGGGGCTGTCATTTCAATTTTGGTCTTCGAAGTGTTGTTGCCGAAAATGAAGTCAGCGAGCAGACGGAAGCCCTGGCTGATGGCAGCGCTGCGCTCGCCTCCCACCGTGACTTCGGCGGCGAGCAGCGGCTCGTAACGGCGGATTTCGAAATCGCCGTCTTTCAACTCAACTGAGTAGGCGGGCTCGTCAGAGGCCATGGCGATCACTGTGGGCGCGAGTGCGGCAGCGATTGTGAGGAGGGCGAGGATCGCCAGCAGTTTGAATTTTGAGAGGCGCCGCACCGGCATTGAACATCCTAACTGATTGGGTCGATATCGCGTAAACGCACCAAGACGACATCTTGGATCAATGACCGGTACCGCCCCGGATGCAATTATTGCGCTTGCGAGGTAACGTCCAACAGATGGCGCGTGCCGATGTGAAGCAGGATGCGCGCAAAAGGTTCCGGCGCCGCAAATGAGTGAGGGCGCCCCGACCCTGAGCGGAGCGCCCTCATAGATCACGCCGGGGAAGCGTAGGGTTCAGGGTAGGGGCAGATTGCCCGGAGGCCACTGAACCCGTTCTGAATGGGCCATTCATCTCCGGTTCATCTTTTGGCGCGCGAGAAAGTAAAGCGGATACGGCGGACCGGCTTGTTCACCGTCAAAGTGAAACCTTTATGTCCCGGCGATATAATGCATTGCCTCGGCGGCCGGGGTATCGCCAACTGGCGCGCCTTCCGGCCGGCTGGTCCGAGGCCGGGCGGGGGCCGTTCGCATTCCAGGAGCGACAGGCTAGGTCCGACGGGCCAGGTGCGACGGGTTTTGGCCCGCGCAGCGTTGATGACCGTGCCCACCGATCCGTTGTTGACCTGAAAGATCTTGACCCATATGCGCCTCAGCCGACTGTTCACTCTTGCCATTCCTGTCGCGCTTGCGACCGCGGGTGCTGCCTGGTTTCTCAACCTCGGGCAGCCGACGGAACCGCGACTAGAGTACGAGACGGCCGTCATCGAAAAGGGGACCATCCGGCGGATTGTCTCAACGTCGGGGCCGGTGCGGGCGCTGGTGACGGTGAGTGTTGGCTCGTATCTCTCGGGGCCCGTTGAATCCGTCAATGCCGATTTCAATTCGGAAGTGAAACCCGGCGACGTTCTGGCCAAGCTCGACCGGCGGACATTCGCCGCAAAGGTCGCGGAGGCGGAAGCAAACCTGCTGGCGGCGAAGGCGGCGCTGGCCAATCAGAAGGCGGCGCTGATCAAGGCAGAGGCGGTGCTACTTAATTCGGAGCGGACGATCGAACGGCAGCGGTCATTGGCGCAGAAGAAGTTCGCCAGCGAGCAGTCGCTCGATAATGCGATCCGCGATCGCGACGTGGCACGGGCCGAGATCGCCGTGGTGAAATCTCTGATTGAAACGGCAGACGCCCAGATCGTGCAGCGGCAGGCGGTGTTGGAGAGTGCGCGCGTCGATCTGGAGCGGTCGGAGATCAAGTCGCCGATTGCCGGGACCGTCATCTCGCGGTCGGTCGATCCGGGGCAGACGGTGGCGTCCAGCTTCCAGGCGCCGGAACTGTTCAAGATCGCGCAGGATCTGTCGCGGATCCGCATTGAGGCGCAGGTGAACGAGGCCGATGTCGGTTCGATCGCGGAAGGCAACCCGGTGACGTTTTCTGTCGACGCCTATCCCGACCGTGAATTCGAGGGGCGGGTGACGCAGATCCGGCTGGCGGCAACGGAAATCAACAACGTCGTCACGTACACGGTGATCATCGAGGCGAAGAACGAGGACCGGCGGCTGTTTCCCGGTATGACGGCGAACGTGCGCATCGAGAGCGCGCGGCGCGATGGCGTGCTGCGCGTGTCGAACGATGCGCTGCGCTTCCGTCCGCGCGGTGAGATAGCGGGATCGGACGGCGGCACAAAGGGCGGCGGAGATCGCTCGGCGCGCACGGTTGAGCGGTTGAAGGGTGAATTGGCGCTGACGGATAGCCAAGCGGAAAAGCTTAAAGCCGAGGTGCAGGCCATTGGGGCGGAAGCGCGGGCGGACTCCCAAGGCGGGGGCTTCGCGGCCGCCCGTCCCGATCCGTCGGCCTTTCGTATGAAGCTCAATATGCGCATCGAGCAGGTGATCGTGCCGACGATGAGCGAGGAACAGCGCAAGATCTACGAGCGCTGGAAGAAGGGCCGGGAAAGCACGCGGGCCGCGGCGCTCTGGGCGCTCGATGCAGCAGGTAAGCCCGAGCGGCGCATGGCGCGCGTGGGTCTTGCGGACGACCAGTTCACGGAGATCGTTGGCGGCGACGTGAAGGAGGGAGATAAGCTGATCGTGCGGGTTCGCGAGGCCAAGAAGTGACCGCGGTGGCGAAGACCGGCTCCGAGCAAGGCGGCGCGATCATTCAAGCGCGCGACGTGGTGAAGCTGTACACGATCGGCGATCAGGAGTTGCGTGCGCTGGATGGCGTCTCGCTCGAGATCGAAGCGGGCGATTTCGTTGCCATCATGGGGGCATCGGGTTCGGGCAAATCGACCATGATGAACCTGATCGGCGGGCTCGATACGCCGACGTCGGGCCGCTTGCTGATCGACGGACGGGACATCTCACAGCTTGATGCCGATGAACTGGCGGACTTGCGCAACAGGGCCATCGGCTTCGTGTTCCAGCAATTCAACCTGCTCCCGCGGACGCCGGCGTTCCGGCAGGTGATGCTGCCGTTGCTTTATGCCCATCCCCGTCCGGACGATATGGAGGCGGAGGCGCGGCGGCGGCTCGATCAGGTGGGGCTTGGCAACCGGATGGAGCACTTGCCGCGGCAGCTTTCAGGCGGACAGCAGCAGCGCGTCGCCATTGCACGCGCGCTCGTCAATAATCCGAAGATCCTTCTGGCCGACGAGCCGACGGGGGCGCTGGACAGCCGGACATCGGAAGAGATCATGCGGTTGTTTTCCGAACTCAACGCGCAGGGGATCACTTTGGTGATCGTCACGCACGAGCCGGACATCGCGGAGTGGGCCCGGCGGCGGATTACGTTTCGCGACGGGCAAATCATTTCGGATGAACGGCAATCTCCCCGCGTGCGGGAGGCGGCCCAGTGACCATTCTGGATAGCATTCTGGTGGCGTTGACGGCGCTGCGCTCGAACTTGATGCGATCAATTCTGACGACGCTCGGCATTGTGATCGGCGTGGCTTCCGTGATTATTCTGGTGGCGGTCGGCAACGGGGCGGCGGGCGAAGTGAACCGCCAGATATCGACGTTGGGGACTAACATGCTCGTGGTATTTCCCGACGCGATGCGCGTCATGGGCCGTTCAGGCGGCGCGGGAACGGCGTTGCCCCTATCGGAGAGCGATCTTGCGGCGCTGCGCGATAAGATTCCCGGCGTCATTGGTGTATCGGGGCAAATCGACGAGTCGGCGCCTGTGGTGCGCGGCAATCTGAACTGGACCACGGCGGTTAGCGGGGTGCATCCAGACTATACGGCGGTTCGAGACTGGCCGGTGGCGGAGGGCCGCGAGATCACGGCACAGGACGTGCAGTCCGCCGCGCGGGTTGCGCTCATCGGGCCGACTGTGGCGAAGCAGCTTTTTCCCGGTGAAAATCCGGTGGGCGCTGAAATCCGCATCAAGAACGTTCCGTTTCAGATTGTCGGTTTGCTGTCGGTCAAGGGGCAGTCGGCCATGGGTCGGGACCAAGATGACGTGATGCTCATTCCGATTACAACGGCGCGGAACCGGGTGGTGGGCAAAAGCGATGTGCAAGTCGATCAGGTCGGGCGCATCTATCTAAAACTCGACGAACAGACTGATATGAAGACGGCGCAGGAGGATATTGAGACGCTGCTGCGCCAGAGGCGCAAGAGCGGTCCGAACAGCGAAGACACGTTCTCGGTTCGCAATTTGGCTGAGTTCATGCGCGCGCGCACGGAAGTGCTTTCGACGATGAGCTATTTGCTGGGAGCGACGTCCGCGATCTCGCTCATTGTGGGCGGGATCGGGATCATGAATATCATGCTGGTGTCGGTCACCGAACGGACCCGCGAGATCGGATTGCGCATGGCGGTGGGCGGCCGTAAACGGGATATTATGCGGCAGTTTCTCGTGGAGGCTGTGACGCTGTGCCTTTTCGGCGGGCTGATCGGCGTTGCGCTGGGCATTGGGATTGCGTGGCTGATTGCCTATTTCGCCAGCTGGCCAGTGGACGTGAGTGTGAGCGTTATCGGGTTGGCGATGGGTGCTGCTGCAATCACAGGTATCGTATTTGGCTTTTTCCCCGCGCGACGGGCGGCGGGCCTCAACCCGATTGACGCTCTGCGCAGCGAATAGGCCCGAAAAATTACGTGTGACGCCATAATTGGCTGTGTTCTGCCTTTTCCCCGATATGGCATGCATTTTGAAATTGATTTTTTGAGTAAAGTGGGTTGTCAAATGGCGATTAACGGATTATCGGCATTTGGTGCGTCAAAAAAACTATGACCAGATGCGCTCTGAATGATATAGGGCGCGATTAGGGCAACTCGAAATAACCCGTACTCTTACGGGCTGCAAATAAAGGGACTGCACCATGGCTGCTGTAAACGTCGACCGGATGACGTTGAGAGAAATCAACGACCTCGAAGCTAAAATCGCGAAAGCGAAATCGGCTGCTCGCGAAAAGGCGAAGTCGGATTTGAAGGATAAAATCGATCGTCTCGTGGACGGCTCCGGTTTTACGATCGCGGAGCTTTATGGGTTTGCCGCGCGCGGACGCGGCCGCTCGAAGTCGGCGGCGAAGTATGCCAACCCGGAGAACAAGAGCGAGACCTGGACGGGCCGTGGACGCAAGCCGAACTGGTTGGTGGCCCGCCTCAAGAAGGGTGCGAAGATGGACGACTTCGCGATCTGATTGCGCACGACGCTGCAATCCATGTTCACGACTTTACGACCGCAGCGGACAATGCTGCGGTCGTTTTTCTTTTCTGGGCTTGGAAAGATGGGTTGCCGGGTGGGGTTGACGATCGGGAGGTGGCAGCCCACGTCTCTGTAACGTGAAGTCACGGACGAGGAGGCGGCGATGTTGGCTCTCGACGTTCAAGAACAGGCGCGTCTGCTGATGGCTGCGCGCGGACCCAAGGCCATTGCGGATGCTGCGCAGAAGGCCGTTCAGTTTGAACAGGAAGGCCGCGAGAGCGATGCGCGCGCCTGGCGGCGGATTGAGGCCGCGCTCATTCAGCTTGCCGGACCGCGCGCCAAGTGAGGCGCGCTTAGTCTTTGGCCGAGTAAATGCGTTCCCACACGAACAAGCAGAGCGCGTAAGCGGCTGCGAGCACGAGGAACGTGTCGGCGATGCGCCGCGGTTCGGCGTCGGCGAGTGCCAACAGTTCGGGCGCATGGTGGGCCGTCAGGGCGAGGCCTGCGAAGAGCACCGTGAAGAAGCAGAAGACGATCTGCACGAACTTGTGCGAGCGAAGCCGTGCATCGGCGAGCACGTCATCGGTATTGGAGTGTTCATCGTCGAAACGCATGTCCGGACCTACGCGATACAAATGGGCCGGCGTGGGAAACGCCGATTAACGGAACACTAACTGTGATGCGGCGCAGGGGGAAGCGGGGATTTACGCGTTCTTAAGGTTGACGAGCGCGCGGAGCCGTTCGCGCACGGTGGCCTCGTCGGCGGGAAAGCCGGCGGTCATCCACCAGTGCTCGAAGAGTTCGAGGATGTGTCCCACTTCGGGACCGGCGGGCACGCCGAGCGCCATGACGTCCTTGCCGGACATGGGCAGCTTGGGGGCGGTCCAGCGATCGGGGAGCGTCAGAAGTTGGCGGTGGGGGCCGCTTGACGGATCGGCTGCCAGATCGCGCGCCCAGGAGATCAAGACGCCATCGCAGAATGTGCCGCCGCCATGGCGGTAGATGAAGCAGCGGGCGCGGTCTTCGTTCGTATCGGGTTCGACGGCGCGGTCGGGCAGCGTGAGATCGGCTAAGCGCTCGTATTCGGATTTGGAGAGGCGTAGGCGGTCGCGCAGGTGAGCAGCATCAGCCGGCTGGACGACGGCAAGCGCGTAGAGACGGCGGATGGGGTCGGGCGCGATGCCGTTGGCGGATTCGATGGCGGCGAGGCGGGCGAAGGTGATGACGTCGGCGGGGGCACCGAGGGTACGCGTCAGCAGTCCGGTTTCGTCCATTTCGGAAACGGTGATCGCGGCATAGGGGGCGGCGAGGAGCTTTAGCAATTCAGAGCGGATGCGTTCGGCCGAAATGCCGTCGAGTCCGTCTTGCATAGCGGCGCAGGCTTCATGGCCTTCGCGGTCGATGCGGCCGGCGCCGTAGTGCGCGGTGAAGCGATAGAAGCGGAGAATGCGCAGATAGTCCTCGGTGATGCGATCCTCGGGCCGGCCAATGAAGCGGACGCGGTTGGCGGACAGATCGGCGAGGCCGCCGGTGGCGTCGAACAGACGGCCGCCGGCGTCGCAATACAGGGCATTGATTGTGAAGTCGCGGCGATGGGCGTCGGTGGACCAGTCTTCGGTGAACGCCACGGTGGCGTGGCGGCCATGTGTTTCGACATCGCGGCGTAGCGTCGTGACCTCGAAGGGTTTGTGGTCCGCGATGACAGTGACGGTGCCGTGCGCGAGGCCGGTGGGGATGGCCTGGAGGCCGGCGTGTTCGGCGCGGGTGATGACGTCTTCGGGGCGGACGGTGGTGGCGATGTCGATGTCGGTAACGGGGTAGCCCAGCAGCGTGTTGCGGACGGCGCCGCCGACAATGCGGGCGTCGCCGCCGCCGGCGGTGATCGCTTTTAGAACGGATTGCGTGGCCGGCGCGGTGAGCCAGGGGGCGGTGGCGAGCCGTGGATTGGGGACGGGCGCGGTTGGGTCAGCGGCGGTCACGGTCAGCGTCCGTTGCTCATTCGATGTGGCCCGGCTGGATCTTGCCGTCTTTGAAGACGGGCGGGCTGTAGGTTTGGTCGGGGCGGCCGCCCGACGTTTTACCGAAGGCGACAAGGACGACAATCAGCAGGATCGTGCCGGATGCGGCGAGCCAGAGGAGGGGGGCGTCGTTGAGAACACGCATGGGGCGGATGCGGCCGCCGGGCGTGCGCTCGAGCGTTTCGGGACGCGCGATCAGGACCCAGCCAAGGTAGGCGAGGGTGGGGAGGAGGAAGAGCAGAATATTCTCAATGACGATGCGGATCATGTGACCTTGATATCGGCGCCACTTATGGCGCGGAAAAGAGCTTGTCGTGCATGTTTCGGAGGATACCCGCTGTTGCGCCCCAGATATAGCGTTCGCCGTAAGGCATCGCGTAGAAGCGCCGGTCGCGGCCGCCGAGGGTGCGGGCATCGATGCGATGATTGGCCGGGTCCATCAGGAAGGCAAGCGGCACTTCAAAGGCGGCTGCAACTTCATTGGTGTTGAGCGACAATGCGAAGTCCGGACGGATAAGGGCAACCACGGGGGTGACGGCGAAGCCCGTGCCGGTGCGATAGATGTCGAGGAAACCTAGGGGTTCGACGAAACTGCGGCAGATGCCGATTTCTTCTTCAGCCTCGCGCAAGGCGGTGTCGATGGGTCCCGTGTCGCCGGGATCGGGTTTGCCGCCGGGGAATGCGATCTGGCCGGCGTGGGCGGCGAGGTGGGGCGTGCGTTCGGTGAGGAGAACCGTGAGGCCGTCACGGGCGACGATTGGAACCAGGACGGCTGCCGGGCGGACGGGGGCGGGGCCGTTCCATTCGGCGAAGGCTGACGGATTGAGGTCGAAGTCGCTTGGCGGGGGGACGGGCCCGACGGGCGTGGCGCTGGGCAAAGTCGGCGAGGCGAGCAGGCGCGTTGCTGCAGCGGCGCGGAAAGCGTCGAGGCCGAACGGGTCCTGGTCTGGCAGTCCGTGCATGGGCTTAAGGTGTGTTCCGGGTCATACTTGATCGCGCGCGACCATACTCCCTCTGCCGCATTTCGCGCGACTTCGCATGACCAAATCCGAGCGAATCGTGAGCAATACAGTCGTGGGCGGACGGTTTTTCAGGTGAAGATCGATATGAGTGTGGGTCTTTGGCAGATCGGCCGTGTGATGATCGCGGTTGTTGCCCTGGTGTTGGTGGCGTTGGCGACGGCTGCCCCCTCGCCGGCCGTGGCGTCGCCCGAGCGCAATTTCGCTGCGGGGCTTTCGGCGTCCGAGCGGCGGACGTTCGAGACGTACATGTCGGCCCGGCGCTTCTACAACCTGACGCTCGATGAGTTCTGGGACGAGGTTAGCGAGAAGCGTGCGGCGCGGCGCAAAAAGCGGGCTGCCGATCAGGCGATCACCGCGAAAGACTATGCGAAGGGCTTTCCGCCGGACTACACGGGCCCGAAGTTGTCCGCTGATCTCGCGAAGCGCTGGGCGAAATTCCAAGAGGCGCAGGCGGAAAAGAAGCCGCCACGTGAGCCGCTTCCCGGCGTTGATGATTTTCTAGCCCATGCGCGGGAGCAATTCGGGTTCGTGCCGGAGCGCATTGCCGAGCGCGAATTCAAGCGGCGGTATGCGCGGGAGGCGTTGCGCGTTGGGCTGACGAAAGAACAGGTCGTGCGCGTCTATGCGCTGGAGACCAGCGGGCTTGGCACGGCGGATATGGTGGCGGGCATCCATCCCATCACCAAAAAGGGCACGCCGATTTCGACGGCGATTGGATATGCGCAGCTGCTGTCGGCCAATTCGACGAGCGAACTCGTCAAACATGGGCCGGGGTTCATCGCGCGACTAAAGGACATGGCGGCTCGTGCGCGGACGGAGGACGCTCGTAAAAAATATCAGCGCAAGGCGCAGATTCTAACGCGTATGCTGGCGGTGTCGAAGTCGGTGCCGAACGAGTGGAGCCGGCATCAGGCGCTGGGCCGGACCGCCAAAGGCTATGGCATTCACGCCATTAACATCGACGGCGATATTGGACCGTGGTTGCAGGTTCTCAAACTTCTCGGTCTGAAGGAGCTGGCCGACAAGCGTGGCAAGACGCGCCTGTCGGGGGCGGAGATCGAGCTGATGAATCTGGCCGGGCCGGCAACGGGGCTGGAGATGATGACGCCGGCGGGACGGGCGGCCACGACGCCGAACTTTTTCGAGCGTGGGGCCTATGGGCGCAACACGATCGTTCGCGGCAAGACGGGGGCGGAATTGCTCAAGGCGCTCGACGAGCGGATGGATACGAACGTCAAGAATGACGGCGCGGTTCTGTTTGCGCAGGTGTTCGACGAGGTCGCGGCTGAAATGGCGCGAGACTAGGAAAAGCCGGCGGCGTCGCGTGAGGAAGCCGCCGGCTGAATCTAGGCAATAATCGCAATACTGGCCAATACTCCGCCAGCCTGCGGCTGTACTGTTGCAGCGGCGTCTGACAGTTTGACGACAGTTGGGGCCGTTTAAGGCCACTTCACGACGGGGGGCATGGAGGAGAGTATGCTCTCGACGTTGCCGCCGGTCTTAAGGCCGAACATGGTGCCGCGGTCGTAGAGCAGATTGTATTCCACGTAGCGGCCACGGCGGATCAACTGCTCTTCGCGGTCGGCTTCGGTCCACGGCGTCGTCCAGTTGCCGCGCACGAGCATGGGATAGACGTTGCGGAAGGCGCGGCCGACATCTTGCGTGAAGGCGAGCGCCGCATCGAAGCCGCCGTCCTCTTCCGATGGCGTCAGGTAATCGTAGAAGATGCCGCCGATGCCGCGCATTTCCTTGCGGTGGGGCAGATAGAAATACTCGTCGCACCATTCCTTGTAGCGCTTGTAGTCGGCGATCTTGTGGGCTTCGCAGGCCTGATACATGGCGGCGTGGAAGGCCAGCGTGTCGGCGTCCTTCTGCGTGCGGCGGCGGTCGAGAACGGGGGTGAGATCGGCGCCGCCGCCGAACCACCATTTCGACGTTACGACCATGCGCGTGTTCATGTGGACGGCGGGGACGTGCGGGTTGTGCATGTGGGCGATGAGTGAGATGCCGGACGCCCAAAAGCGCGGGTCTTCCTCGGCGCCGGGGATCTGCTTGCGGAATTCGGGGGCGAACTCGCCGTGAACCGTGGAGGTGTGGACGCCGACTTTTTCGAAGACGCGGCCGTGCATGATGGACATCACCCCGCCGCCGAGGTCGGCTGAGGGATCGGTGCCAGTATGTTCGGCGCGGTTCCAGGGGGTGCGGACAAAGCGGCCGGGCTTCTGGTCCGAGGTTGGCCCGCCGGCGGGAAGATCGTCCTCGAGTTTTTCGAAGGCCGCACAGATGTCGTCGCGCAGGGTTTCAAACCAGGCACGGGCTTTAGCCTTGCGTTCGGGTAGGAGATCGGTTTTGGCATCCATCGGGACCGGTCTTTCGTATCGGTGTGGCGTTTGGGCTCGTTCGCGCCACGGTTCTGGCACGACCTTGCCCCAGCCGATAGTGTATTCCGGGCCCGCCGTGAAGGGCCGGGACGCACCCATCGTGAACGGGTTTGCCGCCCGTACGTTCTCCCCACACTCGCCCGCATCCCAGCAGCAGAAAGCGATCCCCTTTTGTCCCGGCTGTTCGAACGCTTTGAAAAACATATCGATCCCTTTGCCGGGGATGTCACGCAGCGGCCACCGGGGACACTGGCTGCGTTTTATTGGCACTTCGTCGGCCAGAGCTGGCCGGTATTCGCGTTGCTCTTGTTCATGGGGTTCTGCGCGGGGGTGCTGGAGGCGTCGCTGTTTGCTTTCGTCGGGTCGCTCGTCGACCGGATGCGGGAGGCGGCCAATCCGGAGACGTTCATTGCCGACAACGGGCGGCTTCTTTTGTTCATGGCGTTCGTGGCGGCCGTTCTGAGGCCTGCCGTCTCGTTCGTGCACGATCTCGTCAAGCATCAGATGATCGGGGGATCGTTCACCACGCTGATCCGGTGGCAGAGCCATGCCTATGTGCTGCGGCAGAGTTTGGGCTTCTTCCAGAACGATTTCGCAGGCCGTGTCGCCAACAAGGTGATGCAGGCGGGGCCGGCGGTGCGCGAGAGCGTCGTGCAGTCCATCGACGCGGTGTGGTTCGTGGCGGTCTACTGGCTGACGGCATTGGTTCTGTTCGCGCAGGCCGATCTGCGGTTGGTTGGTCCGCTGGTGGTGTGGTTCGCGGCCTATGTGTTCGTGCTGCGCTATTTCATTCCGCGGTTGAAGGCGCGGGCGATCGAGACCAGCGAAGCACGCTCCATGCTGACCGGGCGGATTGTCGACAGCTACACGAACATTCTGACGGTGAAGCTCTTTGCGCATACGGAGCGCGAGGATGCATATGCGAAGTCGGCGATGCAGGAGCAGCTTGACAAGCTGCAGGTGCAATTGCGGCTGACGACGCTGATGGAGACGTCACTGTTTGCGCTGAACGGGCTGTTGCTGGTGGGCATGTCGGCACTTGCTATATCGCTCTGGAGCACGCAGGCGGTGACGATTGGCGCCATCGCGCTGGTGATGGGGCTTACGATCCGGATTGTGAACATGTCCGGCTGGGTGATGTGGACGGTGGCCGGGATCTTCGAAAACCTTGGCATTGCGTACGAGAGCATGGAGACGATCTCGCGGCCGTGGACGGTTCTCGATAAGTCAAAGGCGGCGGCGCTGACGGTGCCGAAGGGCGAGATCGCGTTCGAGGACGTGACGTTCCGCTATGGACGGGTAAAGTCGTACGGCGACACGCGGCGCGGAGGCGTCATCGACGGGTTGTCGCTGACGATTGCGCCGGGTGAGAAAGTCGGGCTCGTGGGGCGGTCGGGGGCAGGCAAGTCGACGCTCGTCAGTCTGCTGATGCGGTTCTACGATCTGGAGAGGGGGCGTATTCTGATCGACGGGCAGGATATCGCGGATGTGACGCAGGAGAGCCTCAGGTCGCAGATCGGGCTCGTGACGCAGGATACGTCGCTGCTGCATCGCTCGGTGCTGGACAACATCATGTACGGGCGGCCGGAGGCGGGACTTGAGGCGGCGAAGCTCGCGGCCAAGCGCGCGCACGCGGATCATTTCATTCCGGATCTTGAAGATCTGGCGGGGCGGCGGGGGCTTTCGGCGCATGTGGGCGAACGGGGCGTGAAGCTATCCGGCGGGCAGCGGCAGCGGATCGCGATTGCCCGCGTGCTCCTGAAGAACGCGCCGATCCTCATTCTCGACGAGGCGACGAGTGCGCTCGACAGTGAAGTGGAAGCGGCGATTCAGGAGAGTTTGCGCGAGCTGATGGCGGATAAGACCGTGATCGCGATTGCGCACAGGCTGTCGACGATCGCGGCGATGGACCGGCTGGTGATCATGGACCAGGGGCGGATCGTGGAAGAGGGTTCACACACGGATCTGTTGCGGCGCGGCGGGCTTTATTCCGATCTGTGGAAGCGGCAATCCGGCGGGTTCCTGGGGCAGGAAGCGGCGGAGTAATTGCCGGGTTGTGGCCGCGGTTTGAATTACCAGCGGCTTATGTCATACGGCGGTCCCGGTTTATGCTTAAGGCGTGCCGTTATGTTTTCATTTTTTGAGAGGCTGATCGATCCCTATCGGGCGGTGCCACTGGCGCCGCCGCCTGAAGGGTTGCCCGCGTTCTTCTGGCATTACGTCAAGCCGGTGTGGCCGATTGTGCTCGGCATTGCGCTTTTGACGGCGGCGATTGCGGCGCTCGAGATCGTGATGCTCGATTATGTCGGGCGGTTCGTCGATCTGATGTCGACGGCGGACCGGGCGACGTTTTTCGAGGTGCACGGCGGTGACGTGTGGCGCATGGCGCTGCTGGCGCTCGTGGTTCTGCCAATCCTGGCGGTGACGTGGGAGTTCATCTTCCACCAGTCGTTTGCCGGCAATTTTCCGATGATGATCCGCTGGCAGGGGCATCGATACATGCTGCGCCAGTCGCTGTCGTTCTATCAGGACGATTTCGCTGGGCGGATCGCGAATACGCTGATGCAGACGGCGCTTGCGGTGCGCGACAGTGTGGAGCGGGTGATCAACACCATCGTTTACGCCATCGTTTATGTGGCGAGCGCGATGGTGGTTCTGGTTTCGGCGGACTGGCGGTTGGCTATTCCGCTGGCGGTTTGGATCGCGTCGTACATTGCGGCGGGGACGTATTTCATGCCGCGGCTGGCGCGGTTGTCGGAGGCTCAGGCGGATGCGCGCTCGGTGATGACGGGGCGCGTGATCGACAGCTACACGAACATCACATCGGTGAAGCTTTTCGCGCATACGGCGGCGGAGGATGCCTACGCGAAGGAGAGTATGGCGGCTTTTATGGAGACGGTGCACGCGCAGATGCGTCTCGTGACGCAGATGAATGTGTGCCTGCGGCTTTTGAACTACGGCCTGATGGCGGTGACGCTGATCGTCTCGATTTTTCTTTGGCAAGCGGCGCTGGTGACGGTGGGGGCGATTGCGGTGGCGACGAGCCTCGCGATGCGGCTCGATGCGCTTTCCGATTGGGTGCTGTGGCAGGTGGCGGGGCTATTTGAGAGCATGGGCGTGGTGCGAGACGGTGCCAACACGCTGTCGAAGCCGTTGGGGATCGAGGACAAGCCGGGGGCGCCGGCGCTGATCGTGCGGAAGGGGGAGATCGCGTTCGACAAGGTGACGTTCCACTACGGCAAAGGCCGGGGCGTTATTCAGGATTTGAACTTGCGGATCGCGCCGGGTGAGAAGGTCGGCATCGTCGGGCGGTCGGGGGCGGGAAAGTCAACGCTGGTCAATCTGCTCTTGCGGTTCTTCGAGCCGGAGGCGGGGCGCGTTGTGATCGACGGGCAGGATATCCGCGACGTGACGCAGGAGAGCCTGCGGCAGGCGATCGGTGTCGTGACGCAGGATACGGCGCTGCTGCACCGCTCTGTCGGGGACAATCTGCTGTATGGCCGGCCGGATGCCAGCCCGGAGGAGGTGGCGCGCGCGATGCAGCAGGCGTCGGCGGATCAGTTCATCGCTGGGCTGAATGACGGGCGGGGGCGTGCGGGGCTCAGCGCGATGGTTGGTGAGCGGGGTGTGAAGCTTTCGGGCGGGCAGCGGCAGCGGATCGCGATCGCGCGGGTGCTTTTGAAGAATGCGCCGATCCTGGTTCTGGATGAAGCGACGAGCGCGCTCGATAGCGAGGTGGAGGCGGCGATCCAGGAGAGCCTCAACGATCTGATGGCGGGCAAAACGGTGATCGCGATTGCGCACCGGCTGTCGACGATCGCGGCGATGGACCGGCTGGTGATCATGGATCAGGGGCGGATCGTGGAGGAGGGGAGCCACGCGGATCTCATTGCGCAGGGCGGCCTCTATGCGGCGCTGTGGAAGCGGCAGTCCGGTGGGTTCCTGGCGGACGGGGCGGCCGACTAGGGGGCGCGCGCTGTCGCATTTGTCGTGGATCAATGACGCGGGCAGTGGGCGTGGCAGGTTTCATGGCAACGCAATTCATGGTGCGTGTCCGGCGACGGCACGCCAGGGAGGCCTGTCATGCCTAAACTCGCAGTATTGATGTGGATTGTTACCGGCATCGTGTTCGCCGGAGTATTCGGTCTCGTGGTTCTGGCGACGCCGGCGCTTTCGAACGAGGCGGCGGAATTGTTGCCGTGGGCTGCGCTGGCGGGTTTCATTGTCGCCATTCCGGCGTCGGTGGTGATCGCGCGCAAAATCCTGGCGGTGAGCGGTAACCGGTGACCCGTCAAAGGGCCGGGTAGCCGCCGGTCTGGCGGAGCGCTTCGCCCAAGACCATGGCGGCGGCGATGGCCACATTGAGCGACCGAAGCGGGGGCCGGATCGGGATGACGACCGCGGCCTCACAGGCGTCGCGGACGGCATCGGGGACGCCGGCGCTCTCGCGGCCTAAAAGCAGAGTGTCGGACTCGGAAAATGTGAAGGCGGTGAGCGGCGTCGCGGCCTTGGACGAAAGCAGCACGAGACGGGCGGCGCCTTGGGCCCGGTGGGCGGATATAAAACTTTCCCAGGAGAGATGACGCGTCAGGTCGACATGGGCGATGTAGTCGAGGCCGGCGCGGCGGAGATTGCGGTCGGACATGTCGAAGCCGGCCGGGCCGATGATGTCGACGGGGACGCCAAGGCAGGCGGCAAGGCGCAGAATCGTGCCGGTGTTCTGCGGGATGTCGGGCTGGTAAAGGGCGAGGCGCATGCGACGGACCTGGGTTTTTCTGGCCCAAAACGGCGGCGGGTGTGACATGGATGAGCACCTCTTCGGTCCCACCGATCAAACGCACCCCAAAGAGCCTGTTAAAACCTATCAAAAGGGTGCGGCCAAACGATGCAAGACTTCAGGACGCGAACCGCGCGCACCGACATAGCAGTATAAGGGGCGCCGGTTTATCTAAAAGCTCAGCACCGATTCGCCGGCGTGGAAACACTCGATCACGTACAGGTCAACGCCGTGCACGGGGTGGTTCGCTGAGACATCGACCACCCGAACATATCTGGAGGACCAAGTGGCTTCGTCAGCAGAAGAAGAGCCCAACCGCAGAGACTTTCTCGTTATTGCCGGCGGCGCGTTCGCGGCCGTGGGCGGCGCGATTACGCTCTGGCCGTTCGTTGCGCAGATGAACCCCGACTCCAGCGCGCAGGCGCTGGCTTCGGTGGAACTCGATCTCGCGCCGGTGAAAGAGGGTCAGGCGATCACAGCGATGTGGCGCGGCAAGCCGATCTTTATTCGCAATCGCACGAAGGCCGAGATCGAAGCGGCGAAAGCTGTCGATTTGGCTGCACTGCCCGACAACTCGGCCCGCAATCTGGCGCTGCCAGAGTCGGATCCCGCGACGGACGAGAACCGGACCAAAGCCGGACATGAGAACTACCTGATCCTTATCGGGATCTGCACGCACTTGGGCTGCATTCCCAAGGGGCAGGCCATCGGCGACAGCCGGGGTGAATTCGGTGGCTGGTTCTGTCCGTGCCACGGTTCGCATTACGACACGGCAGGACGCATCCGAAAGGGCCCCGCCCCGCGTAACCTCGATGTACCGCCGTATACATTCGTCAACGATAGCAAAATCAAGATCGGCTAAGGGAGCACCAGCATGTCGGCTCACGAGTCGAATTACACGCCTACATCGCCCATCGGTAAGTGGTTCGACGAGCGTTTGCCCGTCGCACGCCTCATGCATGGGCAGTTCGTCGACTTTCCGACCCCGCGCAACCTCAACTATGCGTGGACTTTCGGGGGCATTTTGACCTTCTGTCTCGTGGCGCAGATCGTGACGGGCATCGTGCTCGCCATGCACTATCAGCCCACCGCGGAAGGCGCGTTCGCGTCCGTCGACCATATCCGCCGGAACGTGAACTTCGGTTGGTTGATCCAGCCGATGCACGCTGTGGGCGCGTCGATGTTCTTCATCGCCGTCTACATCCACATCTTCCGCGGTCTCTATTACGGGTCTTACAAGGCGCCGCGCGAAGTGCTCTGGATCCTCGGCGTGTTCATCCTGCTCGCCATGATGGCCACGGCTTTCATGGGCTACGCACTTCCCTGGGGCCAGATGAGCTTCTGGGGCGTGACCGTGATCACCAACCTGTTCTCGGCGCTGGATAGCATCTGGGCCGGGCTTGGGACCGCGATCACCGAGTGGCTGTGGGGCGGGTATGCGGTGACGGGCGTGACGCTCAACCGCTTCTTCTCGCTGCACTACCTCTTGCCGTTCGTGATCTTCGGCTTGGTTGTGTTGCACATCTGGGCGCTGCACGTGGCCGGTCAAAACAACCCGACGGGTCTCGACATCAAGTCGAAGTCGGATTCGGTGCCGATGTATCCTTATGCAGTCGCAAAGGATGCTGTGGGCTTGTTCGCCTTCCTGATCGTGTTCGCCTGGTTCGTGCTGATCATGCCGGACTATCTGGGCCATGCCGACAACTTTACGCCGGCTAATCCGCTGGTGACGCCGCCGCACATCGTGCCGGAATGGTACTTCTTGCCGTTCTACGCGATCCTGCGTGCCGTTCCGGACAAGCTTGGTGGCGTGATCGCGATGTTCGCAGCCGTGCTCGTGCTGGTCTTCGTGCCCTGGCTCGATACCAGCCGCGTGCGTTCGGCGAAGTACCGTCCGTACTACAAGATTGCGTTCTGGTTCTTCGTGTTCACCTGCATCGCGCTGGGATGGCTAGGTTCGAAGCCTGCCGAACAGCCTTACGTGTTCTGGTCGCAGTTCTTCACGGTTGCCTACTTTGCATTCTTCCTCGTCGCGCTGCCGGTGCTGGGGCTTATTGAAACGCCCAAGCAGTTGCCGCGGTCCATCACCGAGTCGGTGTTGGGCAGGAGTGGAGGTGGCGGAGCGCCGCTGCCTGCGGGTGCGGCTGCCGCACCTGAGAAGCGCTAAGGGGGACCGAGCCATGACACGCAAGACCACGGCTTCGGCCTTTGTATCGAAGAGTTTCGTCGCGGCGGGTCTCGCCGCGGCGGTCCTCGCCTCCGCAGCGCCCGCACACGCGGCCGGCGGCGGTCCGGAGATCCCTCGCATCGGCTGGTCGTTCGACGGGCTGACGGGTCAATTCGACCGGGCGCAGCTGCAGCGCGGTTTCCAGGTTTACCAGAACGTCTGCTCGGCCTGTCACGGGCTGGAGCGGCTGTCCTGGCGTAACCTGGTGCAGCCGGGCGGGCCGGAGTTTCCGGAGGAGGCCGTCAAGGCGCTCGCCAAGGATTGGCCGAACAAGATTCCGGACGGTCCCAATGATGCGGGCGAGATGTTCGAGCGCGACGCTTTGCTCTCGGATCGTATCCTTGGGCCCTACAAGAACGAAAAGGCCGCGCGGGCTGCACAGAACGGCGCCTATCCGCCGGACCTGTCGCTGATCGCACGGGCTCGCAACCCCGAGTATAAGGGCTCGGCGCTGGGTCATGGCCCGCACATGCTCAAGGACATTCTGACCGGCTATCAGGCGGGCGGCGAAGATTATCTCTACGCCTTGCTGACCGGCTACACGGATGTTCCCTCGTATGTGCGTGAGGAGAACGGTCACCTCAAGCTTGTCGGCGCAGAAGGCGCTGGCGACAAGCCGGTCGAGCAGTGCGCTTCGGTTACGCCCGGCGAAGATGGCAAGCCGGACGTGTGCAATGCGCTCGCCGACGGCATGAATTACAACGCGGCATTCCCGGGTCATCAGATCGCCATGCCGGCCATTCTGGCCGACGGGGCGGTTGATTATCCCAAGGATGCCAACGGGGTTGCGCTGGTTCCTGCGACGCTTGACCAGCACGCCCGCGACGTGGCCGCGTTCCTGGCATGGGCCGCCGACCCGCATCTGAACCAGCGCAAGGCGACCGGCTGGCAGGCCCTTCTGTTCCTGCTGGTGACGACGGTGCTGCTGTTCCTGGGCAAGAAGCGGATCTGGTCGCGCATCGAGCACTGATGCTATAGCGATTAACGATGGGGAGCGGGCGCGGAGCTGGTATCCGCGCCCGCTTTCGTTTGCGGACAACGAACACGAGGAGACAGCCGTGACGGCATCGGTTCTGGGAATTGTCGGCGGCAGCGGGTTTTACAATCTGCCGGGGCTGTCCAACGCGCGCTGGGAGCGGGTGGAGAGCCCGTTCGGAAAGCCGTCGGACGACATTCTGTTTGCCGAAATGGACGGGCTGCCGGTGCGGTTTCTGCCGCGGCACGGGCGGGGACATAAAGTGCCGCCGTCGGCCATCAATTACCGGGCAAACATCGATGCGATGAAGCGGGCCGGTGTGACCGATCTCGTCTCGGTGTCGGCATGCGGGTCGTTGAAGGAAGAGTACGCGCCGGGTCATTTTGTGCTGGTGGACCAATTCATCGACCGGACGTTTGCGCGGGAGAAATCTTTCTTCGGGCCGGGGCTCGTGGCGCATGTGTCGGTGGCCGATCCCGTCAGCCCCTTGCTCGCCGATGCGTTGCAGGCGGCCGCCACAGCGGAGGGTATCGCGCACACGCGGGGCGGGACGTATCTCGTCATGGAAGGCCCGCAGTTTTCGACGCGGGCGGAATCGAACCTCTACCGGAGCTGGGGTTGCGATGTGATCGGCATGACGAACATGCCGGAGGCGAAGCTCGCACGCGAAGCGGAGATCTGTTACGCGACGGTCGCGATGGTGACGGATTACGACTGCTGGCATGACGATCATGCCGCCGTGGATGTCGCCTCCATCATCGCTGTCATGCATGCGAACACGGAAAAGGCGCAGCGGCTGGTCACGCGGCTCGCGCGCGATTTCCCACGCGAACATCCGGCGTGTCCGATCGGGTCGGACCGGGCGCTGGACGTTGCTCTCATCACGGCGCCGGAGGCGCGCGATGCGGCCTTGCTGGCGCGGCTCGATGCGGTGGCGGGGCGGGTGTTGAAGGCGTGAGGCTAGGCGCCGTAGAGGCCCATTCGGGATAGGATGGCCAAGCCGATTTCTTGGCGCTTTGGCAGGTCGGAATCAGAGGCCACATCGATGTTGAGGGCGAATGTGTCGATGCGGCCGTCGCCCTCGACCCAGCCGACCCACCAACCGATTTGAGGTGTGGCTGCGGTCAGCCAGCCCGTTTTTGCATAAAGGCTGCGGCTGCCGCGGGTTTCCCGATGGAGCATGCCTTTCACGGCCGCTTGGGCCGCCTTCGACATGGGCAATTCTTGCAAAGCAAGCGCGGCGAGGAAGCTCGTTTGTTCGATCGCGCTGATCGTCAATGGGCCGTCGAGCCAGAAGCGATCGACGGCCGAACCGGGATTAGCGTTGCCGTAGCCGAGCCGGTCGAGCCAGTCCTCGTAGGCTTTCAACCCGACGCTGCGGGCGATCTCCTGGTAGACCGGGACGTTGGAGACGCGGATCGCGTCGGCGAGCGTCATATCGCGTTCCCAATCCTTCATAAGGGCGGGCTGGCCGTTCCATGAGAAGACGTCGCCGGGTCCTTTGACCGCGCCGGTCTCAATGGCGATGAGACTGTTGGCGATCTTGAATGTCGAGGCGGGGACATAGCGCTTCTGGGCGCGGGCCTCATTGATGAGCGTGACGCGGTCGGTAGCGATCTCGAGGCGGACAAACGTCCCCATTACGCCGCGCTGTAGAAACTCGGCCTCGAAATCGGATGCCGCGGCTTCAGACGCGTCAGCGGGGGGCAATGCACACGCAGCGGTTACGGCCATGGCTCCCGTGAGCATCGAGCGGCGGTCTAGTCGGACGGGAGGCGACATCGGGCAGCCGTCGCGTTCAGCTATTGGGGAAGGTGATGAGGATCTTCGCCTTCAGGAGTTCGGGGAAGGCGGCTTCGAGAGCCTGACCGCCGAGCCAGAGCAGAACGCCCAGAATGATGATCGCCGGAATGGCGGCGAACACTGCTTTGATGAAAAACAACATCAGGCGAAAGAACGGCACATCGATGGAGCGGACCGCGGCGGGGTAGGCTTCGTCGGCCGGGTAGCCCGCATAGGTGGCGGCGGACGCATAGGGCGCCGGTTCGGGCTGGTGGGCGTA
>LNFM01006354.1_pt1 | contig 26695 bp, 24 predicted proteins | sample 596031 | NCBI WGS metagenome assembly LNFM01 (sample SAMN04254537, study PRJNA301005) | activated carbon metagenome | isolation source: dual media filters at the Ann Arbor, Michigan drinking water treatment plant | place: USA: Ann Arbor | reverse complement strand
TCGTCTTCGGTGTCTTGATGGGCGTAGATCGTGTCGTAGCCGATGGTCCAGGCGACGGCGCCGATATAGAGCGCGATGGGCGCCCAATCGAGAGAGCCTTCATCTGCGGCCCAGCCGACGAGCGCACCCCAATTAAAGGCGAGGCCGAGGACGACCTGGGGCCAATAGGTGAAGCGCTTCATGAACGGGTAGATGAGGACGAGCAGCAGCGAGGACGCGCCGAGGAAGACCGTGAACCAGTTGAACTGGAGGAGGACTGCGAGGCCGATGAAGCCCAATACGCCGACGAGGACGAGAGCGTCTTCGGGTGTCACTTGGCCTGAAGGAATGGGGCGCGACGCGGTGCGGGCGACCTGGGCGTCGAAGTCGCGATCGACGTAGTCGTTATAGGCGCAACCGGCGCCGCGCATGACGAGCGCGCCGATGGCGAAGAGCAGCATGTACCAGAGGGATGGATAGGGCAGGCCTTCGTCGATCTCGGCGAGCGCCAGCGACCACCAGCACGGGAAGAGCAGCAGCCACGTGCCGATGGGGCGGTCGAGGCGCATGAGGCGCAGGTAAGGGCGCACGCTCTCGGGGGCAAAGCGGTCGACCCAATTGTCGCGCGGGGCGTCGGCGACCGGCGGTATGACGGTGGAGGGGTTGGGCGTGGTCGTGTCGCTCATGACGTGCCGGCTTTTTGCTGTGGCTTGGGTTGGGCGCACCGTAGCCGCCCGCCTCAGGCGGTGCAACGGCAGCAGACGGGACCCAGACCCGCGTTGCGAGCGCTGCCGTTTCGGGTCATGACTGCGGGCCTCACTATGGGGTGCGTGGGGGAGCCATGGCCATTCACGATTTCGCATCGCAACGTGTGTTTGTTGATGCGCCGCTTAGCGCAGGGGTGGGCATTGCTTGTTCGCCGGAGCAGGTCAATTATCTCGTTAACGTTCTTCGGATGAGCACGGGGGCGGCGTTGCTCGTTTTCAACGGGCGGGACGGCGAGTGGCGGGCCGTTCTGGAGCCGGTGAGTAAAAAGTCGGTCGTGCTGAGGGTCGAGGCGCAAACGCGGGCGCAGAGCGATGGTCCCGATGTCGACTATCTCTTCGCGCCGTTGAAGCACGCGCGCCTGGACTACATGGTGCAAAAGGCGACCGAGATGGGCGTGAAGCGGTTGAGGCCGGTGATCACGCGGCGGACGATTGCAGAGCGGGTCAATCTCGACCGGATGCGGGCGAACGTGATCGAGGCAGCGGAGCAATGTGGGATTTTGCGCGTGCCGGAGGTGGCCGAACCGCAAAAACTCGGCGCTGTTCTGGAGGGGTGGGACGCGGCGCGGACGCTCATCTTCTGCGATGAAGGTGCTGACATTCTCAATCCGGTGGAGGGATTGCGGGATGTGCCGCCGGGGCCGGTCGGGGTGCTGATCGGGCCGGAGGGTGGATTTGCGGAGGAGGAACGCAAGCTTATCCGGGGGCGGCCGTTCGTGCGCACGATTTCGCTGGGGCCGCGGATCCTGCGGGCCGACACGGCTGCGGTCGCGGCGTTGGCGGTCGTGAATGCAGCGCTTGGGGATTGGCATTGAACTGGTGCTGTAGAAAGGCATCCATCCGCCGCTAGGCAGCGTTTAACGGACGGGTTGTCTGGGCACTTGTACGTAGCAGGTCTCACCGTCATAAGCATTTGAACGGCGTGGGCGATGCCTCCGTCGCTACCGCTTTGCCGTTTTTCAAGGATCTCGATGTCCACCCGCCAATCCGGTCAAGCAAGCCCGATCGTGACGTCGCGGGCCGATCTCGTCGGCTGGATTGCGGCCGGCGAGAAGCCGAAGGCGCAATGGCGCATCGGCACCGAACACGAAAAGTTCGTTTTTTACACCTGCTGTCTGACGCCGGTGCCTTACGGGGGTCCCGATGGCATCCGTGCGCTCATGGAGGCGCTGATCCGGCGGTATGGGTGGGAGCCGATCATGGAAGGCGCCAACATTATTGCGCTGAAGCGGCCCGATAGCGAGACGCAAGGCGGGATCGGCGGGACAATCAGTCTGGAGCCCGGCGGGCAATTCGAGCTTTCGGGCGCGCCGCTTGAAAATCTCCATCAGACGGCGGCGGAAACGCAGGAACACTTACGCGAAGTGATCGATGTGGGTGAAAAGCTGGGGATCGGGTTTTTCGGTCTGGGATTTTCGCCGAAATGGGCGCTCGAAGAGACGCCGCAGATGCCCAAAGAGCGCTACGGCGTGATGACGCGCTACATGCCGCAAGTCGGCAAGCGCGGTCTCGACATGATGTACCGGACGGCGACGATCCAAGTGAACCTCGATTTCGCCAACGAAGCTGACATGGTGAAAAAGCTGCGCGTGTCGCTGGCACTGCAGCCGATCGCCACCGCGCTGTTTGCATCCTCGCCGTTCACGGAAGGCAAGCCGAACGGATTTAAATCGCTCCGAAGCGAAGTGTGGCGCGATACCGATCCGAACCGGACGGGGATGCTGCCGTTCGTGTTCGAAGAGGGTATGGGATACGAGCGGTACGTCGACTATGCGCTCGATGTGCCGATGTATTTTGTCTATCGCGATGGCCAATACATCGATGTCGCTGGCGCCTCGTTCCGGACGTTCATGGCCGGCAAGCTCGACGCGCAGCCGGGGATGCTGCCGACGCTGGACGATTGGTCGGATCATCTGACGACGCTGTTCCCAGAAGTGCGGTTGAAGCGGTTCTTGGAAATGCGCGGGGCGGATGGCGGCCGGTGGCGGCGGATTTGCGCTTTGCCGGCGTTCTGGGTTGGCTTGCTCTATGACGAGCAGGCGCTGGAGGATGCGTGGCAGTACGTGAAGGGCTGGTCGGCGGAGGAGCGGCAGGGGCTGCGCAACGAGGTTCCGCGATTGGCATTCGAGACGCCATTCCGCGATACAACCGTGTGGCAAATGTCGCTGGATGTGCTGCACATTGCGCGCGGCGGTTTGCGCCGGCGGGCGCAGGTGAACCCCTTCGGCCAGGACGAAACCATTTACCTTGAGCCGTTGTTCGAACTTGTTCACGACCGGAAAACCGTGGCGGATTATCTGCTTGAGCGGTATCACGGGCGGTGGAATGGGTCGGTTGATCCGATTTTTGTGGAGCTGGCGTTTTAGCGGCGCGTTTAGGGGGCAGTCGAATGGGGTCAGACCCCTGAGAATGGGTCAGACCCCGGTCTTGCCGGTGTGGGGCTTGATCCCGGTTCAGGTCGCGTTCATTCTCGAACGGGTAGAACTGGCATAACGAGGCGGGAAGCTTCGGATGCAAGCTGGTTTGAAGCCCGAATGGGCGCGGAGGATGACTGTGACATTCAAGACCTGGACCTTTGCCCTCTTGGCGACGGGGATCGCCTATGTGGCGCTGGCCGCTGGCGGCCATCTGACGGGCGCCGGTACGGCGTTCGCCAATCAGTGCGCGGCGCAGTGCTATGCGCAGGAAAATGCGTGCCGGAAAGCCAAGGCTGGCGATCCGAGCTGCGATGCGGACCTGACCAAGTGTTTGCAGAGCTGCCGGGGCAAGTAACGCTCGGCTGATGGACTGATCCATGGAGGGTGCCGGTGACGGCACCCTTTTCTTTTTTTTGCGCCGATGCTGCCCCTCTCCCCGGTGCGCTTTCGCGCTGCGGAGAGAGGGGGCAGTCGGCGGTCAGATGATGAAAACGAAAAGCTGGCGCGGTCCGTGGGCACCTTGGACGATGCGGCCGCCTATGTCGCCGGTACGGGAGGCGCCGGAGATGATGTTGATCGCACGCGGGAGGTTATCGGCGTAGCGCGTGTGGAGGATGGCGAGCGCGTCCTCGAAGGTGCCGACGATGTTGGATCGCGCGATAGCGACGAGGTGCGTTTCAGGCAGAAAGGCGAGGGCACAAGGATTGTCCGGGCCTGACCCCAGAACAAGCGATCCTGTCTCGGCGACGGCTGCCAACGCACTGGATAGCGTCAGCGTGTCGAGCGGGTCCGCAGCGCCGCGCGCGATCGCGAGGGATGCGTCGTGCCATGGTAGTTCGCAGAGCTTGGGATCGTTGACGCGAATGGTATCGGCGCGGAGGTTTGTGGCTGTGAGCGTGCGCGCGACGGCAAGGGGGAGAGCTGCGGGTTTATCGACGTCGACGACGGTGACGCCTTTGGCCACGGCGGTGGTGCGGAAGCGGCCGATCGCGCCGGCGCCGGACGAGTTGAGGCTTGCTGGTGCGGCGTGTGGTTTGAGTGGCGGTTGCGCGGGCGCCGTGTTGGCGGCGCGGATGCGGGTGAGGATGGACTCGCGGCTCATCGAGGAACCCCGCGTTCGGTTTCTTTCCAGAGTTGCTGGAACGTGCGGCCTTGCGGGGCGGGGAGATCGCGGTGTTTCAGCCAGCCGCGGGGAAAGGGAAGCGTGCGAAAGTGGCCCTTGCGGCGGCCAAACGCGCTGGCGATGGCGATGCCGAAACGGGCGAGCAGATGGTAGAGCGCGGGGCGCGTGGCGGCATAGGCCCACGTGCCGGACCAAAGGCGCGCGGTCCGTGTGCGCGCACCTTGGTCGTGCGCGCGGTCGCGCCAGGAGCGCATGAGGGAGACAAGCGGGATTTTGACGGGGCAAACGGTTTCGCAGCTGCCGCAGAAGGTTGAGGCGTTCGGCAGGTGACTCGTCTCTGTGATGCCGAGAAGGGCGGGTGTGAGGACGGCACCGATGGGTCCAGGGTAGACCCAGCCATACGCATGGCCGCCGATGGCGTTGTAGACCGGGCAGTGGTTCATGCACGCGCCGCAGCGGATGCAGCGCAGGGCCTCGCGCATCCCGGAGCTAAGCATCTCCGTGCGGCCGTTATCGATGAGGACGATGTGGCATTCGGAGGGGCCGTCGAGATCGTCCGCCCGGCGCGGGCCAGTGGCGATCGTGGTGTAGGCTGTCATGTCCTGGCCGGTGGCTGAACGGGCGAGGACGCGCAGGAGCGTGATCGCTTGGTCAAGCGTGGGGACGACCTTGTCGATCGTGGCGACAACGATGTGGACGCGAGGCAAGATTTGCGTGAGGTCGCCGTTGCCTTCGTTGGTGACGATGATGGAGGAGCCGGTTTCAGAGATCAGGAAGTTGGCGCCGGTGATGCCGACGTCGGCTGTGAGGAATTTTTGGCGCAGGACGGCGCGGGCTTCGGCGACGAGACTTTCAGGGGTGCCGAGTGTGCGGTCGGGATTGAGGTGCGTGTGGTAGGAGCGGAAGTCGGCTTCGACGTCGGCTTCGGTGAGGTGGATGGCGGGGGCGATAATGTGGCTTGGGGCCTCGCCGCGCTTCTGGATGATGTATTCGCCCAAATCGCTTTCGACGACGTCGATGCCGTTGCCCTCAAGATGGGCGTTGAGGCCGATTTCTTCCGTCACCATCGACTTGCCCTTGATGACAAGGCGGGCGTTGGCGCTGCGGCAAACATCATAGATTTTGAGGCGTGCTTCGGCTGCGTCGACCGCCCAATGGACGTGCGATCCCATCGCGGTGGCTTTAGCTTCGAAGGCTTCGAGGTGGTTTGCCAGGTCGCTCAGCGTGGCGTCACGGATGGCGCGCGCTTCCTCGCGCAAGGCTTCAAATTCGGGCACGGCTGCGACGGCTGCGCGGCGCTGCGCGACGAGGCCGCCGGGCAGTTTGGCGAGGGCGGATTGCAGGCGGGGGTTGGCGAGAGCCGCCGCCGCATTGGCAGGAAAGTGGGCGGTGTCCAGTTTCACGGGGTTGCCACCGTGGCGTGGCCGATGGGTGGGTCGGTGAGTTCGCCGGCCAGGATTTCGGCGACGTGGCGGCAGGCGAGCGGGTGCCCGTTACGGGTCAGTTTGCCGGCCATGTTCATGAGGCAGCCGAGATCACCGGCGAGAATGAGATCTGCGTCAACGGTAGCCGCGTTGTCGGTCTTTCGCGTCAGAATCGCGTTCGAGATGTTGGCGTACTTTTCGGCGAAGAGACCGCCGAAGCCGCAGCATGCTTCGGCTTCCGGCATCTCGGTGAGTTGGAGGCCATCGACGGTGGAAAGCAGACGGCGGGGTGCGGATTTGATGCCGAGTTCGCGAAGTCCTGAGCAGCTGTCGTGATAGGTGACGCGACCACTGTAGCGGCCGGGGACTTTGCCGATGGGGCAAATGTTGGTGAGGAAGGTGCAGAGTTCGTGGACTTTGGCGGCGAAGGCGCGGGCTTCGGTTTCAAGGTCCGGTTCGCTTGCAAAGAGGTGAGGAAAGTGGACCTTCAGCATCGCGGCGCAGGAGCCTGAGGGGACGACGACATAGTCGCAATCGGTGAAGGCGCGGATGGTTTGGAGGGCGAGTGTTTTTGTGGTGGCGCGGTCGCCGGAATTGTAGGCGGGTTGTCCGCAACAGGTTTGCCGATCGGGGACGACGACGGTGCAGCCCGCCGCTTCGATCAGACGTGCGGCGGCAAAGCCGACCGACGGCCGCATGAGATCGACGAGGCAGGTCACGAAGAGACCGGCGCGGGGTGACGGCACGAGAGATATCCCCTCAGAGCGACATGGGTCTCAAGGGATAGGCGAGTGGGATGAGGATGGCAACGGACGCCGGGTGAGAGCGGTTAGACCGCTCCACCGACTCGCTTGGCGGGCGCTTTCGCGGATCGCGCGGGGGCTTTGGCAACCGTGGCGGGTTTGGCGCCGAGATCCAGGCTCTTGTCCCAATAGGGATCGGGGCCGAAGTGCTGGCCTAAGAAGTCGAGGAAGACATCGACTTTTGCCGGCATGAAGTCGCGCGAGGGATAGACGGCAAAGACGGCCATCTTCGACGAGCCGCGGTATTGCGGGAGGATGATTTTCAGTTTGCCACTGTGGATGTCGGGGCCAATCTCCCATGTGCCGCGCAGGCCGATGCCAAGCCCGCCGATGAGCGCTTCACGAATGAGATCGGCCGAGTTTGAGCGGATGTTGCCCTTGACGCGCACTTCTTGCAGGCCGCCGGGTCCATCGAGCGCCCATGCATCCTGAGCGCCAGCGCTCAGGCAATTGTGGTTCTCGAGATCCTTCAACGATTTGGGCGTGCCGTTTTTGTCGAGATACGCGGGCGAGGCTACGATGACGCGCGTGTCGGGGGAGAGTTTGCGGGCGACGAGTGAGGAATCCTGGAGTTCGCCGATGCGGATGGCGAGGTCGAAGCCGTCGCGGATGATGTCGACGTAGTTGTCGGTGAGGTGAAGGTCGAGGTGGATCTCAGGGTAGGCTTCGAGAAACTTCGACAGGTAGGGAGCCAGGTGGTAGCGGCTGAAGGTGGTGGGTGCGGTGACCTTCAGCTGGCCCCGGGGACTGGTGTTGCGGCGACTTACGAAGTCGTCGGCTTCAGCGATGAGGCTCAGGATGTCGACGACGCGGCGGAAGTAGCCTTCGCCGGTCTCGGTGAGCGTGAGTTGGCGGGTTGTGCGCTGGAACAGGCGGGCACCGAGGCGTTCTTCCAGCAAGCTCACGCGCTTCGACACAACGGCCGGGGACAGGCCCATTTCGCGGCCTGCTGCGGACATGTTGCCGGTGCGGGCGACGCGTGCGAAAATGTCAAAATCACTGATTGCCGTCACGTAGGAGCCTCGTTCAAAAATTCGACGCGGAATTGCCTTAGGACTTTCAACGTGGCGTTGATTGTCAGTTTGGGCGTGTTGGGATTGTGACGTAGCGGCCTTTAGGACGTGAATCACCTATTCTAGAACGTTGAAAATAGGTCTCGGAGCACCGGTTTTGCCTAATCGCTTGGCAGATCAGCCGGTTAACCATAAGCTCGAATGGCGCGGGGCGTTCTCGCCGGCCCCCTGAAAAGAACCCAATGACCGCGATCCGTCTGCCCGAGCCCGAATCTGCCGTCGTCGCGCGCCGCGACGTGATCGTGAAGGATCTCGTTGCGATGCTGGGTGCGACCTCGGTCATCGCCGATGAGGACGGTCGGCGGGCTTACGAAACGGATGCCTTTACCGCCTATCGGTGTATGCCGCTGGCGGTCGTTCTGCCGGACACGACGGATGGCGTGGCGCAGGTGATGGCGTATTGCCATCGCAATGGCATCAAGGTCATTCCGCGCGGCGCGGGCACGTCTCTTTGTGGCGGCGCGTTACCGGCGGAGGATGCGATCGTCATCGGTGTGTCGCGGATGAACAAGGTGCTTGAGATCGATACGCCGGCGCGGTTCGCGCGGGTGGAGACGGGGATCACCAATCTCGCTATTTCGGCTGCCGCCGGTCCGTTGGATTTTTTCTATGCGCCCGATCCGTCGAGCCAGTTGGCGTGCACGCTGGCTGGAAACATCGCCATGAATTCCGGCGGCGCGCATTGCCTGAAATATGGTGTGACGACGAACAACGTGCTTGGCGTCAAGATGGTGATGATCGACGGAACGGTGGTTGAGGTCGGGGGCGCGCATCTGGATGCCGATGGATACGATCTGCTCGCTTTGATCATCGGGTCGGAGGGCCAGTTGGGCATCGTGACGGAGGCCACAGTGCGCATTTTGCCGATGGCTGAGGGCGCGCGGCCGATGCTGATCGGGTTCGAATCGACTGCTAAGGCCAGCATTTGCGTGTCGCGGATCATCGCATCGGGCATTGTGCCGGTGGCGATCGAGTTCATGGACCGGCCGGCAATCGAGGTGTGCGAGGCGTTTGCCAAAGCCGGCTATCCGCTGGATGTGGATGCGCTGCTGATTGTGGAAGTGGAGGGATCGGAGGAAGAGATCGCCGACCGTCTTGGGTATATTGCCGGCATTGCGCAGGAGTTGGGGCCGTCGTCATTGATCATCAGTGCGGACGATGCTCAGAGCGCGAAAATCTGGAAAGGCCGCAAGAGCGCATTCGGTGCGATCGGGCGCAAGGCTGACTATTTGTGCATGGATGGTACTATCCCGCTGTCGCAATTGACCTATGTGCTCGAAGAGATCTCTAACATTTGCAAGCGGTATGGTTTGGGTGTTGCGAACGTGTTTCATGCGGGCGATGGCAATTTGCATCCGCTCATCATGTATGATGCCAACAATGCGCGGCAGGCTGAACGGGCGGAACAGGCTGGTGCCGATATACTGAAGCTGTGCGTCGCGGCGGGCGGGTGCCTGACGGGGGAACATGGCGTTGGTATTGAGAAGCGTGATCTGATGCGGGTGCAATTTTCCGATGTGGACTTAGCTCAGCAGATGCGGATCAAGTCGCTATTCGATCCACAGTGGCTTTTGAATCCGGCCAAGGTTTTTCCGCTTGATGGACGTCCCGAATTGACGGCGGGTGTCGCCGATCCTGCCGTAGCGGCCGAGTGAGGCTGGCGCACCGTGAGCGAACTCCTGAGACCCGCCGCCGACTGGGAATTGAAAAGCATGCTGGCGCAGTTCGGCGCGCAGAATCTGGCTGTCGAGATTGTCGGTGCGGGATCGAAGCGTGCGATCGGTCATCCGGTGCAGGCGGCAGCCCTTCTCACCACGGCCAGTTTGCGTGGCATTACGCTTTATGAGCCAACCGAACTCGTGATGTCGGCGCGGGCGGGCACGCCCGTTTCACAGATCGAGGTGGAGTTGGCATCGCGCGGGCAGATGCTGCCGTTCGAGCCGTTGGACTTTGGCGCGGCACTCGCGGCGCCGGTGGGGTTGCAGACCATCGGTGCTGTCTTCGCCACGAACAATTCGGGCGCGCGGCGGATTAGCGTGGGGTCGGCGCGGGACCACCTGATTGGGTTGCGCGGTGTGAACGGGCGGGCGGAGATTTTCAAATCCGGTGGACGTGTGATGAAGAACGTCACCGGGTATGATGTGGCGCGCGCGTTGACGGGAAGCTGGGGAACGCTGGCTGTGATGACGGAAGTGACCTTCAAGGTCGCACCGCTACCGGACGATATCGCGACGCTTGTTTATACCGGGCTTCCGGAAGATCTCGCGGTGGAGATGATGTCGCTCGCGATGGGTACGCCGTTTGAAATTTCTGGCACTGTTCACTTGACGCCGAAGCACGCAGCACGGATCGCAACGGCCCCAGTTGGGGGACGGGCAACCTCAATCACGGCCCTGCGTATTGAGAACTTCATGAAGTCGGTCCGCTATCGCAAGGGACGCATCATGGAGGCGTTGAAAGCCTACGGTCAGCCGATGGAACTTGATCTGGAGGCGTCCTTGGGGTTCTGGGCCGAGATGCGGCGTCTGGTGCCGGTGAGGTTCTCGGATGACATTCTCTGGCGGGTTTCCACGTCGCCGCGCAAGGCGGCCGATCTGGTCGCGACGCTCAGGCGGCATATGCCGGTCGAGGCGACGTATGATTGGTCGGGCGGGTTGGTGTGGATCGAGATTCCCGATTGTGCCGATGCGGGCGCGGCCGATATCCGCCGTGCGGTGGCGATTGCGGGCGGGCATGCGACGCTGATCCGGGCGCGTGAGGCGGTGCGGCGCGAGGTTGAAGTGTTTCAGCCGCAGGCGCCTGCGTTGGAGAAACTGTCGCGTGGATTGAAGGATGTCTTCGATCCGCAAGGACTTCTCAATCCCGGCCGGATGTATCAGACGATGTGAGGGCCGCGTTCGCGCGCGGTCGCAGCAGGAGACGGCATGCAGACGAATTTCACGGCCGAGCAGCTTGCCGATCCGCGGTTGGCGGAGGCGGATCGCATTTTGCGCCGGTGCGTGCATTGCGGGCTGTGTACGGCTGTGTGCTCGACCTACGTGGTGCTGGGGGATGAGCGCGACAGCCCGCGTGGGCGCATCTACTTGATGAAGGATATGTTCGAGGGCGGGCGCGATCCGAGTGTGGAGGTGCGCCGGCATATCGATCGGTGCCTGTCGTGTTTGTCATGCATGACGACGTGCCCCTCGGGCGTCGACTACATGCATCTTGTCGATCATGCGCGGGCGTATATCGAAGAGAAGGCGCCGCGACCTGCGAAGGCGCGGTTCATGCGTGAATTGCTGGCGCGGATCGTTCCCTATCCGCGCCGGTTCCGGTGGGCGCTGAGGGCGGCACCGTTGGCGCGGCCGTTTCGCGGAATTATGCGGCGGATCGGTTTCAAAGAGCTGGCGACCATGATCGACATGGCGCCGGCCGTTTTGCCAAAGGCTGCGCATTATTCCGGTCCGGGCACGGCGGCCACAAAGGCAGAGCGGCGGGCGCGGGTGATTTTGTTAGCTGGTTGCGCTCAGCAGGTGCTGCGGCCGGCGATCAACGATGCGACGATCCGGTTGCTGGCGCGGCGCGGGATCGATGTCGTGGTGGCACCTGGGGCTGGCTGCTGCGGGGCGCTCGTGCACCATTTGGGACGCGAAGCGGACGCGAAGGAGCAGGCGCGGCGGAATATCGACTCGTGGATGAAGGAGATCGGCAAGGGGCCGGTCGATGCGGTGATCGTGAATGCTTCGGGTTGCGGAACCATGGTGAAAGACTACGGGCATCTCTTGGCGGATGATCCCGCGTATGCCGGCAAGGCCACGCAGATCGCGGACATGGCGCGCGACGTGAGCGAGTTTGTGGCCGGCGTTGGGATCGGTGCGCCGGTCCGGTGGTCATCCATCAAGGTGGCCTATCACTCGGCGTGTTCACTGCAGCACGGACAAGGCATTACGGATGAGCCGAAGGCGCTGCTCATGCAGGCGGGGTTCAGCGTGGTGGATGTGCCCGAGGGGCACATCTGCTGCGGGTCGGCCGGGACGTACAATATCTTGCAGCCGGAGATCGCGACGCAGTTGCGCGACCGCAAAGTGCAGAACATCAAGACGACGCGGCCGGATGTGGTGGCGGCCGGCAATATTGGCTGCATCACCCAGCTGGCCGGGGGCATGAAAATTCCCGTCGTGCATACGGTCGAGCTTCTGGATTGGGCCTACGGCGGGCCGGTGCCGGGCGGGTTGGAAGCGCTCGAAACGTTCATCACGGATGTGCCGAAGCCGAGGCGCGTGGACGACTATATCGACGCTTGAGCCGGGCTGCGATCAGCGGAAGGCTTTGTCGATATTTTTGGCTGTGGAGAGACCTTTGACGAACTCGAGACCGCGGGCGCCGACGAGATTGGCACCATCAAGATCGGCTTCTGTGAAATCGGCACCGGAAAGATCGGCGCCCTGGAAATCGACCTTGGAGAGATCGGCATGCGCGAAATTGGCGTCTCGGAGATCGGCGCCGGTCATGCGCGAAAACGTGAGAACGGATTCGGAGAAGTCGGCGCGCAGAAGCGTGGCGCCGGAGAAGTCGCAGGACTTAACGACGTTCTTGCGCAGCGTGGTCAGCGTGCCCTCGCCGGCCCGTTGTTCGAGGGGATGGAAGTCGGCGTCGGTCAGATCGGCGCCACGAAAATCGGCGCCGGAGAGTTCGGCTTGCACCTTGATGCCGCGCAGGTTGGCGCCAGAAAAGCGGGGTGCGTCGGCCAAGTGGTTGTTCATGTCGGAGTAGATCGTTGGGCGGAGGATGGTGGCACCAGCGAGGTTGGCTCCGGACAAGTCCGCGCGGATGAGAACGGCGCGGTCGAGTCGGGTGGATGAGAGATCCGCGCCTTTGAGGTTGGCGCCGGTGAAGTCAGCGCCGTAAAGGTCGGTGCGGGCGAGGCTGGCGCCTTTGAAGTCGATGGTGGCGAGGTCGAGATAGGTGAGGTCGCGGCCGGAGAAGTCGATACGCTCGCCGGCTTTCGCTTTGTAGAGTCGCTCGGTGATGTCGCGGGCCGTCATGTCGGCTTCGGGTGTGACGAGCGTGAAGACGAATGGTTCGATGACATCGCCAAGCTTCTGGGCGACGGCGGGCGTGGCCAGGATCGTGGCGAGAACGAACGTGGCTGCTGCCCTTAGCATCCGTTGGGCTCCATCGACACGGCATCCGATAAAATGCGACGCGTGGGATTTGTTCCCGATCATGCCCGATTCTAGACGCGCGGCAAGCGGCGGGGACGAGCCGCAGCATTTTCTGCCGTCAAGGGCCGTCGCGATGTGATGGGATAACATTGCGTGGTGATCAGGGAGCGCCGAAGCCGCCGCCGGTCGGGGTTTCGATGATGAGGACATCGCCGGGCGCGAGATCGGCTTCGCCGCAACCGCCCATGTCGTCGATGGTTCCGTTGGTGCGATGGACAATGTTGCGGCCGCGTTCGCCGGGCGCCCCACCGTCGAGACCGGAGGGTGGCAATGTGCGGTAACCAGACAGTATGGAGACGTGCACCGGAGCGCGGAAGCGGAGTGCGCGCCGGGTGCCGTCGCCGCTGGTGTGACGTCCTCTGCCACCTGAACCGCGGCGGATTGAGAAGTCTTCGACCACGACGGGGTAGCGCTGTTCGAGGATTTCGGCGTCGGTCATGCGCGTGTTGGTCATGTGCGCGTGGACGCCTGCGGTGCCATCGAACGTGGGACCAGCGGGGGAGCCCGAGGCGATGGTTTCGTAATACTGCACGCGCGCATCGCCGAAGGTGAGGTTGTTCATCGTGCCTTGCGTGGGTGCCAGTTGGCCAAGTGCTGCGAAGAGCGCGTTGGTGACGATCTGGCTTGTCTCGGTGTTGCCGGCGACGACGGCGGCGGGATAGCGGGGGCTCAGCATTGAGGCATCGGGGATGCGGATTTCAATAGGGCGCAGGCAGCCGGCGTTGAGCGGGATGGGTACCCCGCAGAGTACGCGGACAGCATAGAGGACAGCGGCGCGGGTGATGGGGGCGGGGGCGTTGAAGCTGGTGGGTTGTTGCGGTGATGTGCCTGTGAAGTCGATGACGGCTGAGCGGGCCGCGTTGTCGATGGTGATGGTGACTTCGACGGCGGTGCCTTGATCGGTTTCGATGCGGGCGTGGCCGCCTTTGAGGGTTGCGAGAAGGTTGCGGATGGCTGTTTCGCCGTTGTCGAGGACGTGGGCCATGTAGCGGGTCACTGTGGCAGCGCCGAATTCGCCGGCGAGCTTTGTGAGTTCGGTCGCGCCGCGTGTGTTGGCGGCGAGTTGGGCTTTCAGGTCGGCGATGTTTTCATCAGGGTTGCGGGCGGGGTGGCGTGCGGTGGTGAGAAGGGCGCGGGTTTCTTGTTCGAGGAAGCGGCTGGCGGTGACAAGGTGGGTGGGTTCGATGAGGACACCTTCTTCGTCCACCGTGGTTGCGCGGGGGCTCATGGAGCCGGGGGAGAGGCCGCCGATGTCGGCGTGGTGGCCGCGGCTGGCGACGAAAAAGGCGGGCGATCTTTCGGCGTCGATGTAGACGGGCGTGACCACGGTGATGTCCGGGAGGTGGGTGCCGCCGGTGTAGGGGGCGTTGAGCATGAAGGAGTCGCCGGGGCGCATCGTGTCATGGAAGGCCTCGCGCACGGCTGAGACCGCGCTGTCCATACTGCCGAGATGGACGGGGACGTGAGGCGCGTTGGCGACGAGTTCGCCGTTGGCAGTGAATAGCGCGCAGGAGAAGTCGAGGCGTTGCTTGATGTTGACGGAGCGGGCGGTGGCGCGGAGGGCTTCGCCCATGTCTTCGGCAATGGACTTGAAGCGGTTGGCGAAGACTTCGAGGAGAATGGGATCGGGCGTGGCGGATGAGGCTGATGGGCGGTCGGTGGCGCGCGGGGTGGTGCGGGTGAGGATCAGGTCGGCGCGTTGGTTGAGGGTTGCGGTCCAGCCGGGTTCAACGACGACGGATTGGTGCGGCTCCAAGATGATGGCGGGGCCGTGGATGAGTTGGCCGGGTTCGAGATTGGCGCGGGCGTAGACGATGGCGTCGTGCCACTGGCCGGCGGAAAAGACGCGGCGCGTTGACGATAGGTGCGGGGCTGGTTCGGCGGCGATGGTTGCGCTGGGCGGGGCGGTGGTGCTGATGGCTTCGACTTCGATGGTTGCGATGCGGAGCGGCTTGTCCGATGCGGTGAAGCCGAAGCGGCGCTGGTGGGCGGCTTCGAAGTCGGCGCGCATGATGGCTGGTTCGGAGAGGTCGACGGGGATGGCGGTGTCGGTGCCGGCGTAGGCGAGGTGCAGGCGCGTTGTGAGCGCGATGTCGTCGAGGTCGATGTTCTGATCGAGAAGTGTTTCGGTCGCGTCGTTGCCCAGGTCCCAGGCGGTTTCTTCGATGGCGCGGAGAGCGGCCTCGTCGAAGGGGAGTTCGAGGGAGCGTTCGCGGCTGGCGCGGGCGGGGGCGAGCGCCATGCCCCAGGCGGAGAGGACGCCGGAGAGTGGGTGGACGAGGATCGTTTCCATGCCGAGGGCGTCGGCGATGAGGCAGGCATGCTGGCCGCCAGCGGAGCCGAAGCATTGTAGCGCGTAAGCCGTCACGTCGTAGCCACGTTCGATGGAGATACGGCGAATGGCGGCGGCCATGCTTTCGATGCCAACGCGAATCGCGCCGTCGGCTGCATCGTGGGGGGAGAGGTTGCCGCCCATGTGTTGTGCGAGATCAGCAAAGGCCACTTCGACGGCGGCGCGGTCGGGTGGGAGATTGCCATTTGGGCCAAAGATGTGGGGGAAACTCGCGGGATCGAGTTTGCCGAGCATCATGTTGGCGTCGGTCAGTGTGAGCGGTCCGCCGTTGCGGTAGCAGAGGGGGCCCGGTGATGAGCCGGCGCTTTCGGGGCCGACGCGGAGGCGATGGTCCGCGAAGCTGATGATGGAGCCACCGCCGGCTGCGACCGTGTGGATGTCGAGCATGGGGACGCGCAGGCGAACTCCGGCGACTTCGGTTTCGAAGGTGCGTTCGAAGGTGCCGGCGAAGTGGGAGACGTCGGTGGAGGTGCCGCCCATATCGAAGCCAATGACGCAGTCGAAGCCGGCGAGGCGCGCGGTTTCCGCCATGGCGACGATGCCGCCAGCGGGGCCGGAAAGGATCGCGTCACGGGCGCGGAATTGATCCGCTTGGGTGAGGCCGCCGGAGGAGGTCATGAACATGAGGGGCGGGGATTTGCCGTCATCGTTTGCAATGTTGGATGCGACGGAGGCGACGTAGCGGTCGAGTACGGGGGAGAGATAGGCGTCAGCGACGGTGGTGTCGCCGCGGCCGACGAGTTTGATCAGGGGGGAGATTTCGTGGCTGACCGAGACGTGGCCGAAGCCGAGGCCGCGGGCGATTTCGGCGGCGCGGATTTCGTGATCGGGGAAAGCCCAGGCGTGGACGAAGACGATGGCGACGGAGGCGATGCCGTTTGATTTGGCTTCTTGAAGCGCGGTGGTGAGGGCGTCTTCGTCGAGGGGCGTGTCGATTGTTCCGTCGGCCAGTATGCGTTCATCGGCTTCGATGACGTGCGTGTAGAGCATTTGCGGTTTGACGATGCGTTTGGCGAAGATGTCGGGGCGGGCCTGGGTGCCAATTTCGAGGGCGTCGGCGAAGCCGCGCGTGATGACGAGGGCGGTGGGGACGCCTTTGCGTTCGAGGAGTGCGTTGGTGGCGACCGTGGTGCCCATCTTGATGGCGCTGACGCGAGATGCGGGGATGGGGGGGCCGGCCGGGAGATTAAGGAACTGGCGGATGGCGTGGAGGGCCGCATCGTCATAGGCGCCTGGATTGACGGACAGGACTTTGCGGACGAGCAATTGGCCGGCTGGATCGCGGGCGACGACATCGGTGAAGGTGCCGCCGCGGTCGATGAAGAATTGCCATTTTTGATGGTCCGCTAAGGCGGGTGGCATGACGGGTGCCTGCCGTTGATCGTTGCGTGGCGAGGGTTCTAGGGTGAGCTAATCGACGAACGAGAATTGCTTCATAACCGCGCCCGAAGCGTCCGTCATAACGTCGGTTGAGCCGAGAAGGTCTACATGCCAATACCGCGTCACAAATCAACGTAAGACAATTTTGAGATGCCTAATAGGGATCGAATTAGTTCCTAGGGGGTGATTTTCCAGATGGCTCCCTCCCCACAATTCACACATCAAGTGAATGTGTTCAGTCTCACAATCCTTCAAAAAGCTGAGTTGCGCTAGGAATGTCTCAAGCCCTTTTTGATCGAGATAAATCTCCACTTCATCAGGCTCGAGGCCAGGGTCCGGTCGCTTTAATTCTACGCTGATCATGGTCCGCTGCTCATGGGATGGGTCGGCGAGGGTGGAGGCATTGGGTGGTTCTGCTTGTTTTTGGCGGAGGCAATAGCGTCAGCTAGCGGACAGCAGGGTGGGGATGCAAGCCGCAGCTACCAAGGGAACGTCGATTGGTCCCCTCTCCCCGCAAGCGGGGAGAGGGTTAGGGTGAGGGGCAGCATCCGCACGGAGCATCGTGGCCCCTTCAAAAAGTTCACTGCCTGGCGGAAAGTAAGTTTGTCGACCAACTCATAAGCGGCTGCCCCTCACCCCGACATTTAAATTGCCCCACACTCGGCAGGCCGGTGTGGCCTCTCCCCATCGAAGGCGATGGGGAGAGGGGGAAATCCCGTGATGGCTGCCCTTCTGTTGCCGCGGAAAAGCGGTTAGTGCTGAGGTATGACTGAGCAGACTGTTCTCGATACGCTGCAGCGTCCCCGGATGGGGCTTCTGGCCCGCATAGTGCGGCGCTTGAAAGCGTATGGAATTTTGCGGCGGCGGCGGTGGGTGCAGTCGACGGGATTTACGTCGGCTTTCGTCGTGCTGGCGGCGAAGATGGCGGCGGCGGATGGTGTTGCGGTCTCATCGGAGGCGATGATTTTTGAACAGTTCCTGGATGTGCCGCCGGGCGAGATGGCGCGCTTTCAGAGTGTGTATGAGCAGGCGGCGGCCGACGTGACGGGGTTTGAAATTTATGCCGACCGGGTTGGCGAGATGCTCAAGCGCGATCCGGAGACCAAGCGACGGGTGTTTGAGTGTTTGATGTATATTGCTTGCGCGGATGGCATTCTACATCCGGCGGAGGATCATTTTCTCAAGACCGTGGCCTGCCGCTTTGGGTACGCGGACACAGAGTTTCGCACAATCCGCGACCAGTTCGTGCGTGATCCGGATAGCCCATATGCCATTCTTGATATCATGCCAGACGCGACGGAAAAACAAATCAAAGCGCGCTATCGCAAGTTGGTGCAGGAGACGCATCCTGACCGGATGATGGCGGAGGGGGCGCCGCCGGGCATTGTCAAAACAGCCACTGCGAAACTTGCGCATATCAATGCGGCCTACGACGAGATTGCGCGGGAGCGTGGGTTTGGTGGGGTACGGATATGAGTGCGCTGCCGCTCATCCGTGCGCCGGATAGTCCTTTGGTTGCCGATCTTTTTCCCTCGCCCAATATCGAGCCGAGGCTGCGCGGGCTGACGCCGTCGATCTTGATCTTGCACTACACAGGTTTGGAAAACATCGAACGGTCGCTTGATGTTTTATCGCGGCCGGATTGCAAGGTGTCGTGCCACTACGTCGTGGATGTGGATGGGCGTGTGGTGCAGATGGTGGCGGAGGAGATGCGCGCGTGGCATGCGGGCGTGTCGTCGTGGCAGGGTGAGACAGATATCAATTCGGCGTCGATCGGGATCGAGATCCAAAATCCGGGACATGCGCTGGGATACCCCGAATTTCCCGACGCACAGATGCGGGCGGTGATTGCGCTCGGCCAGGACATCTGCGGGCGGCACGGAATCGTGCCGGAGCGGGTGCTGGCGCATTCGGATATCGCGCCGTCGCGCAAGATCGATCCGGGTGAGAAATTCGATTGGTCCCGGCTGGCGGCGGAAGGCGTCGGCTTCTGGTTGCCGCCGGAGCCGATCGCTGCGGACGATGCTGGGCAAGGGCCGGATGCGGATGGGCCGGAGGTGGCGGAGGCGCGGCGGCTTCTGGCGCGCTATGGCTATGGCGTGGCGGTCGACGGGCCGCTCGATACAGATCTCGGTTTTGTGCTCCGGGCGTTTCAATTGCATTTTCGGCCGGCGCGGGTGGATAGCCGGCTCGATCGGTCGACACTGAATAGTTTACGTCGACTGGTCGAGTCGCTGCCGGATGTGCCTGTTGCATAACGGGCATCAAAACGTTGTCGCAAGGTCTTGGCATAGCGCACCATTGAAGGTGACACTGGCGTAGGTGACACTGGATTCATAGCGCGGCCCATTCCGGTTCGCGTTTCTCGTCCGACAACCGGAGCTAGCCCCATGGGGGACCTCGATCTCTTCGAGCCGGGAACCCAGATCTTTACCGGCACGGTGCGCTCATGGAGCGGATCGTTCGGTGAGCTCGTGACCGATAGCGGGTTGGCAGTGATTTTCGTGCTGCAGGGGCAGCCGCAGCCGCAGATTGGCGAGCGCATCACCATCAGCGCGCGGCGGTTCCGGCCGGTCTATCAGGCTGGGACTGTGACGAAGGCTTGAGGATGCTTGCGGGTTTGCTTGACGGCGGGGTCGGGCGGGGCCACTTATGAACGGTGTCAGTTGGCTGGACGGTCGCTGCCGGACGGGGCGTTATGGCCCATGTACAACGTGCTGGTGGAGGAAAGTCCGGGCTCCATGGAAACAGGATGGCGGCTAACGGCCGCCGGGGGCGACCCCAGGGAAAGTGCCACAGAAAACAGACCGCCCGACGGCTCCGGCCGGAGGGTAAGGGTGAAACGGTGCGGTAAGAGCGCACCGCGGCTCCGGTAACGGCGCTGGCAGGGCAAACCCCATCCGGTGCAAGATCCAGCCTGCAAGCCCGTTTCCAGGCCCGCCATCCGGGTTGGTTGCTTGAGGCGTCCAGCAATGGGCGTCCCAGATGAATGGCCGTCGCGGAGGCAACTCCAGACAGAACCCGGCTTACAGGCCAACTGACACTTTATCGATTTTACGTTCAGCTCTGCATTTATTGCGCGGACAAGATGTGTCCGGTGGTGTGCTGCGGCCAACAGGCCTGCCAGAACCATTCCCTGCCGTCAGCAACTGGCTGCCCTGTTTCATGGCGGTGTGTGTGGGATCAAAAATCTTTGCCAATTCCAGTCTTTCGGCGAAAAGTGTCAACTCGGGTGTTCACCTGCGGCGCCACTTCTCTTAGACTTGGCCTCAATTAAATGCCGCCGGCCAGTCAAGACCGGTGGCGGGAGGGGCACGCCCTGATGCCCGGGAGGAGAAGTAACGGATGTTTGAGGGAATTAGTAAAAGTGCGTTCGCGATTGTTTCGCTGGCGTGTCTCGGTGTTGCCGGGTGGATGATGGCGAGCCGCAACGACGCGGTTCGGCAGATCGAAGCCGTTCAATTGGCGCGCGATGCGGCCACGCTGCAGGTCAAGGAGCTGACCGCAAAAGTCTCCGAACTCGAAGGCAAGGTTGCCGGTTCGGTCGTGGCCGAAGAAGCATTCACGAAGATCGAGGAAATCATCGCTGCTGAGCGTGCGAAGCTGACGGGTGCCACTCCCGCTGCCGTCGCACCGAGTGCGGAAACTCCTGCACCGACGAGCGAAACGGCACCCGTGGCGACAGATGCTCCGGCGGCTGCGACCGCAGCACAGCCCGAGGAGGCTAAGACGGAAACACCGGCGGCTGCAACGGATGCGAAGCCGGATGAGGCGAAGTCCGACGAGGTGAAAACAGATCCGGCCAAGACGGACGAGGTGAAGCCGGAAGACAAGCCCGCCGAGGCTGCGGTTGATGCAGCCAAGCCGGAAGACAAGTCAGCCGGTGGGCCAGCCGGTGGCCCGGCTGATGCGGTGTCGGGTGAAGCTAAGCCGTCCGACTCGCCGGTGGACGGATCGGCTTCGACGTCCGGTAGCAGCGCGGCCTCGTCGCCCGACGGTGCTGCGGCGCCTTCGACCAGCGACCCGTCGGCCTCGTCGACAACGCCCAGCGGGTCATCGTCATCATCGTCGTCCTCGTCCTCATCATCGACATCGACGGCGACGCCACCGGCCTCATCGCCCGACAGCTCCAGCGTGACCGCGCCGGAGAGCAGCAGCGGGCTTGGCAGCAGCAGCAACAGTTCGGGCGCTTCGTCCTCCGATCCTTCGGCTGCGCCGAGCCCCTCGACCGACAGTCCGGGGTCATCGCCCTCGACCAGCGGTTCGACGTCGAGCGGGTCTTCGACCAATGGGGCGTCGTCCTATGGGTCGTCGCCGAGTGGCCCTTCGACCAATGGCTCGGGCACGCCGCCAGCTTTGGAGCCCACCGCTCCGACGCCGTAAGCCTTCATCTCTCGTCTTCAATTCAATGGAGAAGGCCCGGTTTTGCCGGGCCTTTTCTTTTGCAGACGGGCTTGCGAAGCGTGCTGCGGATCGGATGTTTTGGCGGGTTATCCCATGGCAAATGATTAACAATCCATTGACGCCCATAAAATTCCATGCGATCCCATGTTTGCCCGACCGCACCGGGTAGGGAACCGTGGCGTGGCGCTGATCTGGAGAGAGGGCCCAGATCTTGGCGACTGCCACGGCCCCGCCGGCGCGGTTAGGGCGTGAGTTTCGGGACGGTTCGAGGGAGCCAACCGGAAAATAAGTTGGCGTCGCAGACGAGGTTCGAAAACGGGGGATGGACCGCTTTGTCTCGACATTCACAAACAAGATCGACGCCAAGGGGCGGGTGTCGGTCCCTGCACCCTTCCGCGCCGTGCTCGAGCGCGATGGCTACGCCGGTGGCATCTATTGCTACCCTTCGCTCGATGCTCCAGCACTCGATGCAGGCGGCGAGAGACTTGCGCAGAAGATCGATGGGCTTCTCGCGGGCCTGCCGGACTATTCGGATGAGCGTGACGAACTGTCTGTCGCGCTCTACGGTGACGTGCAGGTCATCGCGATCGATGGGGACGGGCGCATCGTCCTTCCTCAGTCGCTCCGCGGCCACGCCGGTCTTCAGTCCGAAGTCACTTTCGTTGGGCTCGGCGACAAATTCCAGATGTGGGCTCCTGAGCGGTTCGACGAACGCCGCCGGGTCGCCCGCGAAAAAGTCCAGGAGCATCGCAAGCTTCTTGGACGGCAACCGCCGCGATCAGACGGCGGCGACGGAGAGAGTGAATGAGCGTGGTGGGGGGCGGTTCGACAGCGGATACGCCCCGGCACATACCGGTGATGCTGCCGGATGTTCTGGACGCGCTGGGGCCGAAGGCCGGCGAAACCTTCATTGATGGGACGTTTGGCGCTGGTGGATATACGCGCGCCATTCTTCAGTCGAGTGCTTCGCATGTGATTGCGTTCGATCGCGATCCGACGGCGATTGCGGGGGGAGCGGAGCTTGTGGCTCAGTTCGCGCCGCGGTTGACGCTGCTGCATCGTCCGTTCGGGGGCTTGGCGGAAGCGGTCGAAGAGTTGGGCATTGCGGCCGTGGATGGCGTGGTGCTCGATATCGGCGTGTCGTCGATGCAGATCGATCAGGCGGAGCGCGGGTTTTCATTCCAGAGCGACGGACCGATCGATATGCGCATGTCGCGCGAGGGGCCGAGTGCGGCCGATGTCGTCAACGGTTTCGACGAAGAGCAGATCGCCGACATCATCTACGAATACGGAGACGAGCGGCGGTCGCGGGCGGTTGCACGGGCGATCGTCAAGGCGCGGGCCGTGGCGCCGTTGACGCGGACAAAGGAATTGGCCGATCTCGTGCTGCGCGTGTTCCACGGCCGCAGGGAAGACGGGCGGCATCCCGCGACGCGGACGTTTCAAGGCTTGCGCATTTTCGTCAACGACGAACTTGGCGAGTTGGAGCGGGGATTGCGGGGTGCTGAAAAAATTCTGCGTCCCGGGGGGCGGCTCGTGGTCGTGACGTTCCACAGCTTGGAAGATCGAATTGTGAAGCGATTCATTGCTGAACGGGCGGGGAAGTCAGACCAAGGATCGCGTTATCTGCCGCAAAAGAACTTACAAGTACTCGCGTCCGTTAACACCTCAGAAAGGTGAATTGGATGTGAACCCGCGTGCCCGCTCGGCACGGCTCAGGGCCGCCATCCGGACGGACGCTCCTTTCTGGACCGCCGCCGGCCGCTCCTGAACCGTTGGACGAGCGATCGCGGTTGCACCGAGACGCGGGATCGAACCGGAGTGGGCCATGCGTGTTCTCAATATCGTTGCCATCTTTTTGGGGCTGGCGAGCGCGTTTCTACTTTATGGGCTGAACTACGATACGCGCATGATTGAGGGCCGGCTGCAAACGCGCGAGCGGGAAGCCGAGCGGGCGCGGGCGGACATCGCGGTTTTGCGCGCTGAGCGGGCGCATCTGGCGCGGCCGGAACGGATCGAGCCGATTGCACGGGGGATGGGGCTCGAACCGTTAGCGGCGCGGCATCTGTTACCGGGACCCACTGTTGCCGCAAGCGATATCACCACCAGTTCGACGGGACCTTGAGTCGATCATGCGGGCTCACATCAGCATGACTGCGACTGATGCACGTGGCGAACGGTCTGCCGCGCCGCGCTCGCGTTCGCGCGCACTCGCGCTCGGTGTGGCCTTTGCGTTCGCAGCTGTTGGCGGGCAACTTGTCCGTCTGGCGATTCAGCATGAAGGATCGGGTGAGATTCGGGTGTCGATGATGTCGTCGTCGTCGTCGACGTTGGCGCGGCCGGATATTGTCGATCGCAACGGGCGGTTGCTGGCTACGGACGTGCAGATGCCGTCGCTTTATGCCGATCCGACGCTGATCCAGGATGCGGACGAGGCGGCGGAACGGCTGACGCGGCTGTTTCCAGGGACGGACGTGCGCGCATTGCGCCGAAGCTTGACTGATAAGACGAAGCGGTTTGTGTGGATCCGGCGCGGATTGAGCCCGGGTATGGCGCAGCGGGTGCATAATCTTGGCGTTCCGGGGCTGATGTTTGTCGATGAAATCCGGCGGACGTATCCGGGGGGACGCCTTGGCGGGCACATTCTCGGCCGCGTTGATATCGACAATCGCGGCACGTCGGGTATCGAACGGCACATTGATGAGACGGGCGCGTCCGAGCCCGCGCACGGTGCGCGGCTGTCGGCGCGGGCGCCGGTGCGGTTGTCGCTCGATCTCAGCGTGATGCATGCGCTCGACGATGAACTGAAGCGCGCGATGGATCGCTATGAGGCGCCGGGTGCGGCTGCTCTGGTGATGGATGTGCGGACGGGCGAGGTCGTAGCTGCTGTTTCGCGTCCCGGTGCTGATCCGGCCGCGGCGGAGGAGGCGCTCGATCCGCAGCGCATCGACAAGGTGGCTGCAGGCACTTACGAACTCGGCTCCATCGTCAAGCTCGTCACGGTCGCGTTGGCGCTTGAGACGGGCAAGACGCTTGACAGTCTGGTCGACACAACGGAGCCGTTAAAAGCGGGGCGGTTCACGATCGAGGATCTGCATCCGCTTGGGCGGCCGATGTCGGTTGCGGAGGTTTTTCTGCACTCGTCCAACGTGGGCGCGGGCCAGCTGGCGTTGTCGGCAGGTCCTGAGGCGCAAACGGCGTTGTTTGAAAAGCTTGGGCTGTGGTCGCCGGTCAAGACGGAAGTTTCGCCGGGGCCTGCACCTTTGAAGCCGGCTCAGATCGGACGCATCGAACAGATCACGCTGGCGTTCGGGCATGGGTTGGCGGTGACGCCGTTGCAGTTTGCGGCAGCGTCGGCGGCGTTGGTGAATGGTGGAACGGCTGTCACGCCGACCTTTCTTGTGCGCGATGGGGAGGCTGGTGCTGGTCCCGGCCCGCGCGTGGTGTCGGCCCGGACCAGTGCGCTGCTGCGCGAGGTGATGCGCCGGAATGTGACCGATGCGTCGGGAACGGGGCGGCGGGCCGACGTCGCGGGCTTTGAGGTTGGCGGCAAGACGGGCACCGCGGAAATGGCTGTGCAGGGCGGGTATCGCAAAAAGGCTGTTATCGCGTCGTTCGTTGGGACTTTTCCAGCCTCCGATCCGCGCTACGTGACGCTTGTGGTGCTGTTCGAGCCCAAGGGCCAGGAGAGCACCGGCGGGGAGATCACGGCGGGGCGGAATGCGGCGCCAACCACGGCGCGGATCATTGAGCGGATCGCGCCGTTGTTGGGTGTGGTGGCGAAGGCGTCGTCCTGACCGGACCGTTTGGGGCGGTGCGCGATCCTTTCTTGATCGGCGACCGTAGACACGGCAGAACACTGTTAACAATGCCCGGAGGGTCGTTCATGCGTGTCGCATCCATTTGCTTTGCTATTGTCTTGGCGGCGCTTTTTGCATCCGCGCCGGCTCGCGCGACGGCGCCGGGCGCGGAGAATTGGAACGCGCCGGCCATTAACTGGCACGGCCTGAAAACGGGGATTCCGGAAGCAACGCGAACGGGGAAGACGGTGGTGATGGTGTTTCATGCGCCGTGGTGTACGGCGTGCGCGAAGTACCGTGCCGTTTTCAAGGATGAGCGCGTGGTCGCTGCGGCCAAAGACGTTGTGATGATCTTGGTCGATGCGGATGCGGACAAGACGGCGAACGGCGCGTTTGCGCCGGATGGGACTTATGTGCCGCGCACGATTTTCATGACGCCGGATGGCGAAGTGCGCACCGATCTGACCGGCAAGTCCGATCCCAAGCATCCCCACACGCTCGATATTGATCGCGCGGACGAGCTGCTGGCGCTGATGCAGAAGGCTGGCACCGGCGGTGGCGCGCCGTCATCGCTGCCGGATAACCGGGCGTCGAACTAAGTCTGCAATCAGCGCGAGCGTTCGCGCTGATCTTCCCAGAAATCGACAGTCGTCCTGCGGAGTGTGTCGTCACAGGTGACACCACAGTGAATTTCCGTGCCTCCTTTCAAGCGCATTTTCCAACCGACGGGTGAGCGTATGAGCTTTGCGGTGTAACACTCCGAGCCGTATTTGCTGCAGACCGAGACTTTGCCTTCGCGCTTTTCGCGCGGAGTGACGGCTTCCGCTAGACAGTTGGTTGCGGACAGGGTGATTGCTATGCCGGCCATGGCCACGATGCGCGTGATCATTCGACATCTCCTCACGTTGAAATCTGGTGGTATGAGCGTGTCAGCTTAGGCTTGTCGGGGTGTCATATTCTAGGCGCCCCGACGCCCGATTGTTCAATCCTTCGCGAGCGAGGATCCGCCAATGTCGTGGTCGACCAAGATCTTTGCCTACTGTGAGCGGGCGGGTGATCCGGCGTTCTGGGCTGAGCCCTTCAATGCGATTTCGAACGTTGCGTTTTTAGTGGCGGCGTTGGCGGCTGCGATCTATTTGGCGCGGAGCGGGACTGGGTCGCGGCGGATCATGGAATGGCTGCTCATTGCGCTCGTTTTCGTCATCGGCGTCGGCAGTTTTTTGTTTCATACCTATGCGACGCGCTGGGCGTCGGTGGCCGATACGGCGCCGATTGGCATTTTCATGATCGGGTATCTCGGTTATGCGATGCGCCGCTATCTCGGGGCGCCCTATCTCGCTGTGATCGCGGGGCTCGGCGTTTTCCTTCTGGCGATGCGGGCGGCCGAGGGCATCCCCTGCCAGCCGGGATTGCTGCCGATCACGCTGGCTGCCGGGCGGCCGTGTTTTAACGGGTCGCTGGGTTATGTGCCGGCGCTGGCGGCGTTGCTTTTGATTGGCGCGGCCCTCGTTGTCCGGGGGCATGGTGCCGGTTGGCCGGTGCTCATCGCGGGGGGTGTGTTTGCCATCTCCCTAACACTTCGGACTGTCGATTTCGAAGTGTGTGGTGCGTCGTCGTTCCTTGGCCGGGCGCGGGGGACGCATGCTGCATGGCACGTCATGAATGCCTTGCTGCTTTACATCCTCCTGGTCGCGGCTATTCGGCATGGGCGGCGTGAGCCTGCTCTCCAGCCGTAACGATTGCACGGGCGGCGGCGGCATCGCATAAAGGCGCCGTTCCCGCGGACGTGGTGGAACGGTAGACACACAGGACTTAAAATCCTGAGTTCGAAAGAGCGTGTGGGTTCGAGTCCCACCGTCCGCACCATTTATTTGCCAAGCTGCGCTTGGGTTCGGCGCTTGCGCCGGGTCGCCTTGCTCCCCGGGCCTTTGGCCCGAAGGCTTGTTGCTTGCCAAGCTGCGCTTG
>LNFM01004252.1_pt1 | contig 26697 bp, 20 predicted proteins | sample 596031 | NCBI WGS metagenome assembly LNFM01 (sample SAMN04254537, study PRJNA301005) | activated carbon metagenome | isolation source: dual media filters at the Ann Arbor, Michigan drinking water treatment plant | place: USA: Ann Arbor | reverse complement strand
CATCGTCGAGAACCGCCCGGGTGCCGGCGGCAACACCGGCGCGAACGCAGTCGCCACAGCCGAGCCCGACGGCCACACGCTCTTGATGTCCTCCACCGGCATCCTGTCGATCAACGAGTTCATCTTCTCCCGCATGCCGTTCGACCCCGACAAGGCGTTTGCGCCGATTACTGTGGTCGCGGATATGTCGATGCTTCTCGTCGTCCATCCGAAGGTCGGCGTAACCGACTTCAAGGCATTTCTCGCGAAGGTCCGCGCGGAGCCGGGCAAACTCAACTTCGGCTCGGCAGGCAACGGGACGACGGGGCATCTGGCGCTCGTGATGTTCCAGCGCACGGCGAACGTGCAGATCACGCACGTACCCTACAGCGGCGCTGCGCCCTCCGTGCAGGACCTCATCTCCGGTCAGATCGACGGTCTGTTCGACAATCCCCCCACCGTGATGAGCCACATCCGTGCCGGCACCATCCGCGCCCTCGCCGCCACTGCGCCACAACGCATGGCGATCCTGCCCGACGTTCCGACAGCCACGGAGGCGGGGTTGCCCGGCTTCGAGGCGTCGTCGTGGTTCGCGCTCGTTGCCCCCGCTGCGACGCCGAAGCCTGTCATCGATCGCCTGCACGCCGACACGGTGAAGGCGCTGCGACAGCCATCGATGGAAGAGCGGTTCAGCAAGCTCGGCGCGCGCCTTGTCGGCAATACGCCCGCCGAGTTCGCCGCCTTCATCAAGTCCGAGCGCGCCAAGTGGGGCGCAACCCTGAAGCCCGCCGGGATCAAGCTGGATTGAGGGTTGGCGCCACCGCCTTTTTGGCCATCAAACGTGCTGGCCCTCACCGAGCGGGATGTCGCGTAGTGTCGACGGTGCAAAGAGATCGTCGACCTTGAGCCGCCGGTCGGTGAGCGCATGCTCCTGCGTGAACTGGCACAGCGCCTCGAGCGTCGGCCGGTTGGCTTCGACGCCATAAGCGTACCAGTCCTTGCCGAATACCCGCTGCTCCTCCTCGATCATCGGCTGCAGCCATGCGAACGACGCCTTCGGTGAACCGGCATCCTGCAACATCCGGTAGCACCGCTCCTTGGCCGCACAGAACGCCTTGTAGAGCGATAGCGCCACCCAGGGATCGCGATCGTAGATTTCGCGCTTGATCACCACCGTGTGCATGATCGGGTAGATCTTCGTGCGCTTGAAGTAGTCCTTCTCCAGCTCAATGTAGTTCGGGAACATGCGGATGCACTTCGGGCTACCGCGCCGGAACGCCAACGGGTTGTTCGCGGTGATCATGAAATCGAGCTCGCCCGCTTCTACGAGGTCGCCGAGTTCGATGCCTGGGGGCGCCTGATCGACGACGACACCCGGCGGTAGCGCGTGGCTGATGCGGCTGGTTCGGCCCTGCAACCAGGAAAGCTTCGACAGGTCGACGCCGTAGTCGTGCTGCAAGAGGCCCCGCATATAGACTGCGGCGGTCATCGAATACTCGGGCACGCCACCGCGACGGCCTTCCAGGTCCTTGGGGCTCTTGAAGCCGCCTTTGAACTTCTCGGGATTGTAGAAGAAGTAGCCGTGCCGGAACACGCGGCTGGGGAATACCGGAATCGCTATGAACGGCGGCTTCTCGCCCTTGGCGAGAGCGGAGGCGAGCGTCGTCGTGTAGTTCGACATCGACATTTCCGATACGTCGAACTCACGATACTGGAGCTGCCGCCAGAAAATCTCGGCGGGCTGCAATGGCAGGTAAGTGAGGTCGATGCCCTCGGCTCGGACGTTGCCGTCGATTATCGCCTGGGTCCGGTCGTAGGGCCCGCAGGCCAGCGTGAGGCGAAGGTTCGCCATAGAGTTCTCCGTTTTTCCGGGTGTGAAGGATCGTTCGCACTGTGGCAGGGGACGGGCACTTCCGGCAAGGGTGTACCGCGCGCAATATCGCCGCCTTGGCGGATGGCTTCAGCCAGGTGTGGAATGGCGTTTCAATCTGCCCCTCCACGTCGTGCGCCGTTCTTGGAGCGAAGAGCGACGTGTGATGCGCCGGGCGGAGGAAACGCCCAGCCGCAATCATCGGAGTGGCGAGGCCGCGAACGCCAACGAGGCGTCACTGCAAAGGGCGATGATCACCCCATCAACCGCTGCGCACGCGTGGCAAGCTCGGTGCGATTGCGGACGTCGAAGTGCGAGAACAGCGCTGCAAGGTGGATCTTGACCGTGCCCTCGGCGATATCGAGTTCCCGGGCGATTTCCTTGTTGGCAAGCCCTCGCACGATCCCCGCGAGCACGTCACGCTGGCGCGGGGTCAAGCCTTCCATCGCGGCAACCTGTGTTGGCGCGGGAGTGGGTGAGGGAACGGACTTGGCGGCGGTGACGGACGGCACGAATATCTTGCCCGCCATCACCTCTTTAAGCGCGGCTACGATCTTGTCGTCGGAAAGGCTTTTGGGGACGAAACCATGCAGCCCGTGCGCCAGCGTGGCGTCGACATTTGCGCGATCCTCCAGACCGGAGATCACGGCGACGCGCAGGTCGGGATAGCTGGCCCGCACGACAGCCAGGCTGGCTGGACCACCCATCCCCGGCATCGACAGATCGAACAGTGCAAGTTTGATCGACGGCGTATCTGCCAGTCTGTCCAGCGCCTCGTCAAATCCACCGACCTCGATCACCTCGGTGACCCCCAGTCGATCCTCCAACAGCATCCGCAACCCGACTCGATAGAGTCCGTGGTCGTCAGCGATCAGAGCCGATGTCTTCGAAGCCGGGCTCATTTCAGTGCTCGTGGTCGATTCCCATGGGGCCGCCCATAGCACATCGGCGGCTTGCAAGCTAATCCAGTTGAATTCACCTTCATTCCGCTGCCTCCGCCGGAGGAGGGCCGGAGCCGGGCATTGGCATCCAGACCGGCGTGCGGGGTTGACCGGCAGTGGTTCCTTCGTGGACTTTGGGCGCCGCCTTGGCCTTGGCGGATGCCACGAGCAGCTCCGAAAGGACTCTCGCGATGGTGTCGGGGTCGGCTGGCTTGGTCATCCAGCGGCGGCCATTGAGGACGAGCCCGGACAACGTGTCGGCGTCGGTAGCGCCGGTGAGGACGAGTGAGGGCAGCGAACGTCCCAGTTCCCGCTCCATGCGGTCGATGAATTCGGGGCCGGTTTCTCCGTGATCGAGGTTGATGTCGATGACGGCGACTTCTACGCCGACACTGCGAAGTTGTGCCTCGCCCTGGCCGACATCGCCGGCTTTGAAAACAACTGCGCCGCGATCGGTGAGGTCGCGCGCCAGGCTCTCGACGATCAAGGGCTCGTCGTCGAGAACGAGGATTCGCCGACCCTCCAGACTGCACGGAGATAGCGGAATGGCCGGTCTGGCCGCATCGCATGACACCTCGGCACTGGCCGGCAGCACCAGGGCGAACTTCGTGCCGCGACCGTGTCGCGACTGGAACCGCACGGAGATGCCGAGCAGGTCCGCATAGCGCTTTACGATGGAGAGGCCGAGGCCAAGGCCGTCGTTGGCGCCGGAGGCTGCGAATTTCGAGCGGCTGAATTCCTGGAAGATGTGGTTTCCGGTCTCCTCGCGGATGCCCACGCCGGTATCGTAGACCTCGATCGCGATTCGTCCCTCGACGCGCCGGCAGGCCAGCATGATTCCGCCCCGCCGGGTAAACTTCATCGCGTTGGACAGCAGGTTGCGCATGATCGTCTCGAGCAGGGCCGGGTCGGTCCGCACGACGGCATCGATCCGCCGCGAACGGAATGACAAGCCACGATGATCCGCTTCGGCCTGGAAGCCGCTGGAGACACGCTCGACGAACTCGGACAGGCTGATGTTCTGAGGCGTAGGCTCGATCAGGCCGGCGTCTAGCCTGGAGATGTCGAGGAGAGCGTCGAACATCTCCTTGAGCGAGCCGAGCGCCTGTTCGGTCTGGGCGACGAGATCGCGCGCTTCCTTGCCTTCTACGCGGCGGGACAGCGCACGCGCGAACAAGGTCAGCGCATGCAAGGGCTGACGCAGGTCGTGACTGGCCGCAGCCAGAAAGCGCGACTTCGACGCCGTCGCTTCCTCGGCTCTTTCCTTCGCAGCGGCGAGCTGTAGATTGCGTTTCTCCAGCCGACGGGTCCGGTCCGCGACCTGCCGCTCGAGCGAGGCGTTCAGCTCCTGGAGGTTGGTCTCGCGATGGCTGAGTTCGTCGACGAGTGTGCGCAGCGAGTTGGCGAGGATCTCGGCCTCGGCGTACGCCCCGACGTGTGGGATCTCGACGCGCTCACCTCGGCGCAACTGGTCGGCAGCCGTCGCAAGCCGGAGCAGCGGCGCGGCGAGCCGTCCGGCGAGGAACCATGCGAGAAACGCCGACAGCGCCACGAAAGCAGCGCTCCATAGCAGAATCTGCTGCCGCAAGCTCACGACCGGGGCCAACGCGAGCGCTGCCTTCTGCCGGACGAGAATCCGCCAGCCCAGGCCGCCGAACAGCGGGTATTCGACGTCTTCTGCAAATCCGGACAGGTAGCCCTGACCGTCCGGCCAGGTCTCGACCGCGAAACGCCGCTGACCGACCGTCTGCGTTTGCGCGCTGATGCTTTCCAGGGCGAGTGGCTTCCCGATCACCTCGGGCGGACCCAGCAGCACCGTGCCGTCGGCGCTGAGCACCAGAGCCTCGATGCCGACATGCCCGCTGACACTGCCGAACAGCGAATCCTGTACTTCCTTGGCCCAGTTCCAGCTGAGCTGGGCGCCGACCACACCGGCGATCTGGCCCTTTACGTTGACCGGAGCTGCCACGGCGATCAGCCGCGTCGCCTCGCCGTCCCGCGCCGCTGCGATCTTTGCTGCCAGAGATCCCGGGCTGTGCACGTCTCCGAACACGGCACCTTTGAGCCCCGCCTTGAACCAGCTGTCCTGCGCGACGCTCGCATCCTCGAACACGCCTTGCGCAGAAGCTGTGACCCGCCCGCTCGCGTCGGCCACGCCGATCCACACATAATCCGGCAGCGTCATCTGCATCTGCTCGAACCACGGCCGGACGATTGCCGGTGGTGGACGCTGATCGCCCGACGCCAGAATGCCCGCGATGTTGTTGATCTCGCGGATGCGTTCGAACAGGCCGCGGTCCAGCTTGTCCTGCATCTGGTCGGCGAGCATCGCCAGCGATTGGCCGATCGATCGCTCCAGCCGCTCCAGTCCGCTGCGCCCTATGGTGAAGCTGACCACGGACGTGATGACCAGGGCGAGAAGCGTGATCGACGCCGCCAGGAGAAACTGCAACTTGAACGGACGGTTCTGCATCGGCTTCCGGCGGTGGACGTCATGTGCTCGTGCGCGCAGGCAATGTTAGACTAGGGCATGGATGAGAAGGCGAGCGGATCCTTGCGGCGCTTGAGCATGAGCCACTTTAACCGCGGACAAAGCTCGGGAGCTAGCCCCTGGGTGTTCTCGGCGGCCGAGCGAAGGCACCCGATGTCAGGGCCCTCACGACGTATTCCGACAGGCAGGTATACCCACTGTCGGTCATCGTGAAAGCGTTGGGCGAGGGACCACTGCCGGTGCGCCGTCCCTGTTCGATGACCTGCATCGCTTCATAACGGCCGATCCAGAGAACTTTCTTTTCCTCCGCGATGGACCGAAGCGCGCTGCGGATCTCCTGATAGTGCTGATCGGGCACGAGCCGCCTGAGGTAATGCAAGCCCACGAGCACGACATCGACGTCATGGAGCTTCAGCCAATCGAGCGTTCCAGCGACCGTCGCCTTGAACTCGTCCACGGGGACGTGCATCAGCGCGTCGTGGGTGCCGAGCTGCCATAGCACGAGATCCGGCTGTGCCAATGCGACCTCGTTCCTGAGCCGGTCGGCGGCCTGCCGCGCCAGCTCGCCGGAAACTCCCCGGTCGATCATCTTCACGTCGATGCCGGGGATTGTTTTCTCGAGCACCGATTCAATGATCGCCTGATAGCCCGCATCACCTCGGCCGCCTTTGCTGGAGGCGCCGATGGCCATGATCTTGATGAATTTGCGTAGCCGCAAAGCCTGATTGATGCGCGGCAGCGGGACGTCGCCGACGATCCTGACCCCGGGGGTCTGGCACTCTCTCGAAAGGGCCGGCGGCGCGGGGCCAGAGTCTTCGGGTGGCTGACCTGGCTGCAGGGGGCTCTGTGATGGTGGCACTATTTGGGGGGGCGGCGCAGTTTGGGCGGTGACGACAGGTGCGCCCGCCATGGCCAGCGTGGCAAGTCCGATCACAGCGGCCACGATCTGGGTCGCCATACGCGTCACGACTTTTTCTCCCGTTGATCTCTTTTCTCGGCAAGCACTGCTGTCACGTACAGAATTGCCACACCGACGATGACGATCACAGTATCGACGAGCAGATCGCCTTTGTAAATGAGCCGCACGATCTGGCCAGCCAAGCTCAACAAAGAGCCCACGCAGAATACATGCAAAGAGTTGCGGCCCAGTCTAGCCAGGGCTTCTACGGCAAGGCGGGCACGAGCCTTGATCCAGGGGAATGTCATCGAGACCAGCGCTACGAGCGCGAGGAATTGGATCAGGCGGGGTGGAGTGGCATACGGTTTTGATATTAGAAACAACAACTTAGGCTCCGGAACACTGGTGGGATCGGGCCAGTACTCGTAGGACCAGGAAGCCAGCGCCGACCAGATAAGGATGGGCACGGCTACGATCCGGATGCGATTGATGTTGCGGCGGGCGAAGCCGCCCACCCCGCGCTCCCGGGCCATCAGGAAGCCCATGACGAAGACGAGCTGCCACGCCAGTGGATTGAAGAACCACTGGTCTTCGCCGGGCCAGGCCGGCAATGAGACCTGGTAGGTCAGCGCATAGAGGTAGACCGCCAACGAGATCGGCAGCAGGAAGTTGGGCGCCTTCCGGTGGATGACGACGATCAACGGCGCCATCATCATCAACACGACATACAGTGGCAGGATGTCGAAATAACCCAGCTGATAGGTCAGCAGCATCAGGCCGATGTGAGCACTCACGGGATCGTAGAACACGGCGGCGGCATTGTGCCACTCGAGCAACAACGGATTGTCCAACAGTCGCGCCGACACCGCCAGCATGCCTATCGCGACGGTTACGATCGTAATCTGGGCCGCGTAGAGTGTGACCATGCGGCCGCCGACCCGGAACAGAACCCGCTTGATCGGCGTGGGGTCTTCGGGCCTTCCCACCGAGAGACGCAAAGCCCATCCGGCGAGGAACACGAAGAGATCGGCAGAATCGGAGAACGAGTAGTTCCGGTGGGTGAACCTGTCGTAATAGATGCCGGGGATGTGGTTGATGAAGATCGAAACGAGCGCCAGGCCGCGCCAGAAATCGACCGCATTGGCTTCCCGTACCACGCGCTTCCTCGATCACTTCGCTGCTGGGGCCGTCTGGCGGCAGATAGCAGAAGTCCGTCTTCCGCTAGCGAGCAGTCGACCGTACCTTCCCGCCATCGCCAGAGCAAGCCGCACAGGTGATCGGACTATCATCTAGACTGGGGATTCCCAGTGCCTGTTACTCGATGCTCGGGACTGCTAGACAGAACGCCGAGGGTTGACTGGGCTCCATCGATCAACCGGGACGGAAATGGACTTCCCCGAGCTCTCCTACGCTAATCCGGACGACCCGTGGCCGAAGCGGACGCTGATCTCCAGCATGGAGCGGTGTGCGGGACGCAGCTATTTCGTGCCACTCTACCGCCGTTGGAAGACCGAGGTGATCGCGAGTGGTGCGCCGGTCATGCGCCCGGTGTTCGATCTATGTGATGTCGACCTAAAAATCTCGGGAGCTTGGCCGCCGCAGATCGCGCCGGGCATGCCGTTGGTGATCGTCGCCAACCACCCTTACGGTATCCTGGACGGATTCGCCGCCCTTGCGATGGCCGAGGAGATCGGCCGGCCATTTCGGGTACTCATCAACAAGGATCTGACGAAGGTTCCGGAGATCCGGCCGTATTCGCTGGCGGTGGATTTCGCCGACACTCGCGAAGCTCGGGCCGCCAACCTGCGCATGCGCAGCGAGGCCATCGCGCTTCTGCGTCAGGGCACGACCGTCGTGGTGTTCCCCGCTGGGGGAGTCGCCACGGCGCCATCCGCATTCGCCCGGGCGTTCGATCTGCCGTGGAAAACGTTCACCGGCCGGATGATCCAGTCGGCCGGTGCCCAGGTTCTGCCGGTGTATTTCGAAGGGCAGTGCAGTCCCTTGTTCCACGTCGCCAGCCGCCTGCATCTGACACTGCGCTTGTCGCTGATGATCCGCGAGTTCAGGCGGATGGTCGGCGGCAGGCTGGTTGCCCGTGTCGGGGAAGTCATCACCAACGCCGAGATCGCCCCTCTGAGAGACCGCTTGAAGCTGACCGAGTTCCTGTTCGAGCGGGTGCATTCGCTCGGGAACATTACGGCCGAGGAGGCTCGGGCTTCCGCGGAACTGTTGCCGGATTACCTGCGTGGCGTGGATAGATGATCCCGCTGTCGACGGGGCGTTAATCAAGTTCCGGTGCCGAGATTGCCGGATTAACGGTTGATACTAAACCGCCTGGGCCGCTCTCGGGCGGTCTCGTTCGATCGGCCGGGTTGCGTGATTCTCGTGCAAGGTGCCTGATTTGTGCGCTGCACGAATCGTGGCAGCCTCGTGACGTACCGATGCGAAGACAAGTGTTTTGGATCATAGCCGTCGATGTCGTCACCGGAACGTTCGCCGGTGCGAATGGGGACTGCGACCCGGGGGAATTGAGCTTGCTCTATCAATGGTATGAGTTGGGCCACGTGGTGGTTCAACCCGCACGCCTCGCCGCAGACGCCACACGAATGATGCTGGCGAATCCGCTCAATCCTTTCAGCCATACGCCGGCCGCCCGTCATGCGGCGGCAGCCTTCGAAGTCTTCGAGCGCTCCACCCGCCGTTACGACAAGCCGCCGTTCGGCCTCACCGCAACCAAAGTCGATGGCGAAATCGTACCCGTGCACGAGCGGGTCGTTTGGCGGTCACCGTTCTGCCGCCTGCTCCATTTCGAACGTCAGTTCGAAGCCGGCCGCAAGGTCGAAGATCCAAAGCTCCTGATCGTGGCGCCGATGTCTGGCCATTGGGCTTCGCTCTTAAGAGGCACGGTCGAGACGTTCTTGCCCAATCACGACGTCTACATCACGGATTGGGAGGATGCCCGCGACATACCCGTCATCGAGGGCCGGTTCGACCTCGACGACTACATCGACCACATCAGCGAGATTTTCACCTGGTTCGGTGGCGATGTGCACGCCTTCGCGGTGTGCCAGCCTTCGGTGCCCGTGCTCGCCGCTGCGGCACTGATGGAGGCGGCCGGTGATCCAAACGTGCCGCGCAGCCTGATGCTCGCCGGTGGTCCGATCGACACGCGCTCCAACCCGACGGCCGTCAACCGCCTCGCCGAGGAACGCGGCACCGAGTGGTTTGCGCGTAACGTCATCACCACGGTGCCCTGGCCGAACATCGGTTGCGGTCGCAGCGTCTATCCGGGTTTCCTGCAGCTCACCGGGTTCATGACGATGAACCTCGACCGGCATCTCACGGCGCACAAGGATCTGTTCTATCACTTGGTCGAGGGGGACGGGGATAGCGCGGAGAAGCATCGCACGTTCTACGACATCTATCTCGCGGTCATGGATCTCACGTCGGAGTTCTATCTGCAGACGATCGAGAGTGTTTTCGTCCGGCATCTTCTGCCACGCGGTCTTCTTCTGCATCGGGGAACGCCTGTGGATCTCGGCAAGATCAGCCGTCCCGGTCTGATGACGATCGAGGGTGAGAACGACGATATCACCGGCATCGGCCAGTGTTCAGCCGCGCAAGATCTCTGCCGGGGGATACCGAACGCGCGCAAAGAGCACTTCGAGTGCCCCGAAGTTGGTCATTACGGCATCTTCAATGGTTCGCGGTTCCGCCGGGAAATTGCGCCGAAGATGTCGGCGTTCATGCGGCGGTTCGATGCGGCGGGCGCGCGCGAGAACGTTCCGGGCGACCATCGCCGGGATGTGCGCCCCGAAGGTCCCGAGGGCGCCGCGTTCACTTTCCGTAACAAGGGGGTGTAGCTGTTGGGCTGATGCTGACGTTCGGTCCTGCTTGGGGCCGAGTTAGCGAAACAGATCGGGACGGCGTGATCCCTCCCGATCAGTTCTGTTACTCACCGTCGGGCACAGCCAAACGGCGCGGCGGTCGAAACCCTGTTCATCTGCGCGGTGCCGCAGGTTGAGCGGCGGTTCCAGCAGCAGGTTGTTGACCCAGGACGCCGGAGAGCAGAGCTGCGGCTCCAGCGAGGCCACCGCCATCCCCGCCGCCGACGACGACCTGCGGTACGAGGCGGCCGACGAGGGTTGCGAGTTCCGGCTTCTTCTCGAGCGACGACAGCACCTTTTCCAGGGCCTGCAGGACGGCAACCCGATCTTGGCCCAGAACGAGCGCCTGGGCCTGTTGGCCACGCGCGAGTTCTTCCAGATACGAGCGTTCGGCACGGCCCAGCGTCGCGCGCTCCTTCTCGCGTTGTCCGGCGACTTGCACAGCGATTTGGGATTCGACCAGGCGCGGCTGTTCGTTGGCCGTCGCGCGGGCCTGTTCGGTTTCGATGCGCTTCGACTGAGCGGTCGATTCGCGCTCGTAGGCCTTGGTGAGCTGGTCTGCCAATTGCTCGCGCAGTCGGGACACCAGCAACTCCGGCGGGATCGCCGGCTCGCCAAGGCGGATCTCCTGGATTTCCACGCCGGCCTTGCGCCCTTCGCGTTTCACCGCGGTCTCGATCGCCTGCTCCAGCGCATCACGGTTTTCGATGAGATCGAGCACGCGCGTCTGCCGCTTGATGCGTTTGGTCGGGTCCGTGGGATCGGGAACTTCGATTTCGGAGCCGGTGACGTTGCGGACGATCGAGCGGATCGCAGGCGTCAAGATCCGATCCTCGATCTCCTCCAGGCCGCCGACGGCGCCTACGACGATCGGAGCGTTCTTAGGATTGACCTGGACGAGAACGCGCAGTTCCTGCGGGATGTCCCATCCCTCGACCTTCACGAATACCGCGCGGTCGGCGGCTTCTTTGAGTACCGGTTGAACTTCGGTCCGCTCGACCTGGCGAATGTTGCCCTGCTGATCGACCGACAGATCGATGATCCGCTTGGTATAGCCCCCCTTGTATTCCCAAGTCTTCACGCGGGTGTCGATCAGCGATATCTCATAGGCCTTGCGGTTGAGGTAGTAGGCGCCCGGCAGCAGCGGTTCACGCCAGATGCCGACGCAACCCGGTGGGACCAGCGGCACTGAAAGTGCCCCTTCGATCGCGCCGTCGGCTGCTTTGACCTCCTGCTCGATGCACTGCGTACCCGGCTTGGAGACGTTGCTCTTGACCACGCCGACATGGCCGGCGGGGATCACCGTAGCGCTGGTGGCTTTGTCTACGCGGACGTTGAACAGATAACGGTTGAGGCGGTATTCGCCGGGCTTCAGGACGGTCTCCTGCGGACCGCGATGACCGCCGCGCGTGAGGAAGATTTCGGCCTGCATCATCGCGGCGAGTTCCTTGTCGGGTATCTGCGGTGCGATGAACATGCCATCCGGCATCGGAGCACCGTCCACTGCGACGAGTTCGCCGTAAAAGCCCTCGGGCACTTTCACGAGATCGAACTGTTCGACCGAATAGAGGACCTGCACGAGCGGGATGAAATGGAAGCCGGGTCCGAGAATCTGGGCTTGCGGACCCTTCTGGCCTTCGAGCGCGATGATGCGGCCGGGGGGCAATTCTTTGTAGCCGTAGATGCGCTTGAGATGTCCGACCTTCGTGGCGTCGATACTGACGAACGAGGTCGAGGCGAGCATCGCCAAACCCGCAGCGATCAGCAGCACACCGCCGAGCCCGCTACCCAGAAGCGCCTTGAGCAAGTTCGCGGCATCGGCTGGGCGGGGGACGCCGGCCGGTACGGGCAAGGTCGTTGGAGCCCGCCGGGCGTTCAGGAGCGCGAAGATGCCGGCTGCGAGGGCAACCAATCCAAGAACAACATAAAACATGAACTTGCTTCTCCATGCGGAGGCGATGGCCGTCTATCACGTCGGCAAGCTAAGCCATGAAAACATTGATAAATCAGTAGTGTTCGAAAAATGCTGTTCCTGTTGACGCACTCCTGACCGCCGAAATTCATGTCGTACTTCCGTGACGGAACCAGATCGGCTGGACATCCGTCACGGTCTCGATCGCGTGTCGTGTTCCTGCAACTCCAAGCGCAGGTCTCAAAGTGTTCCCGCAAGTCCGAGTTGCGTGACGAGTGCGCTCCAGCGCTCCCGCTCCTTCTTCATATACGCCAGCATCCCCCCGACGTTATCGGGCTTGACTGGAATGAGGCCGACCGTCGTCGCACGCTTCTGGAACGACTCGCTGCCCGTGATCGCCGCCATTTCCTTCTGCAGCCGCTCCACGATGGGCTTGGGCGTGGCCGATGGCGCCAGCAATACGTGCCACGACACGGCTTCGAAGCCCGGCAAGGAGGCGGCTTCAGCCATCGGCAGGACGTCCGGAAGCTGGGGATGGCGCGTGTCCGACGTGATGCCGAGCGCGTTGACCTTTCCGTCTCGGATGAGCGTCAGCGCCGCACCGGTCTCCGAGATCGCCGAGGTGATATGCCCGCCGATCACGTCGGTCACGATCTGGGGCGAGTTGCGATAGGGAACGTGGTCGGCCTTGAACTGGAAGTCCCTCTTCAGGACCTCCATCGTCAGATGCAAAAGCGTGCCTGCGCCCGGCGTGCCATAGGTGAAGGGCTTGTCGCTCTCCTTGGCCTTCTTGATGAAGTCCTTCATATTCGTCGCGCCCAGCGACGGATTGACGATCAGCACGAAAGGCGACTTCACGTAGAGCGAGATCGGTACGAAGTCCTTTTCGGCGTCGTAGTTGATCTTCTTGTAGAGCGCCTGATTGATCGCCATCGGCGACGAGGTGGAAACGACGAGGGTATGGCCGTCCGGCGCTGCACGCGCTACGTTCTGGGCGGCCAGCATCAAGGCAGCGCCCGGCTGATTCTCGATCACGACCGGCTTGCCGAGCGTTTTTTGCAGTTCGTCGGCATAGACACGAACGAGCGTATCCATCCCGGTGCCTGCAGCGAGCGGGACCACGATGGTCACATTCCGGGTGGGATAGTCCTGTGCACCGGCGCCGGCGAAGGAGAACACAGTGAGCGTCAGCGCGAAAGCCGCTGAAACCAGATTGCGACGCAGCATCTTATCCTCCCTTTGGCCACGCCCTCGTGAACCGGGGCGCTGGCATCACGCGCTGGGCCTTCGGCGCGAGGGAGGACATTGCCATGCATTCCAGGCAATTCAAGTGCGGAAATAACCTGGACCGTCAGCGCACCCGATGACATACGGGGAATAGCGAAGTGAGGTTTTCGGGCTCGAGCGGAGGTGCGGACCGTGCTGACCCGTCAGCAGATCAGACAGCAGGAGCGGGCGCTCACGAAGCGCGGCCAGGCCGCGATAGCCTCGGGGCTGCCGGTAACGCCCGATAAGCAAGATATCTTGGCTGTCACGCTGGTTCTTGCGCGCAAGCTGATCGACCTCGACGATCCCCTTCGCGCCATTTCGGCGGCCCGTGTGATGCACGGCCTGCAGGATGTCTCCGTTAGGAAGGCTCCCGGAGCCGCCAAGCTCGCCTGCGGGAAAGGCTGCAGTTATTGTTGCCACAACTGGGTCGGCGTTACCGTGCCGGAGGTTCTTCTGCTGGCGGATGCTGTGCGAAGCGCGGCCCGAACGCGAGCGGGCTTGATCGCTATCGTCGCTGAAAGGACAAGGGCGACGTCGGGTTCGAGCCGGACCGATCGTTTCGGTGCCAAGCTGCCCTGCCCGCTGCTGGTCGACAACCAGTGCTCGTTTTATCGCGAACGGCCGGCGGTCTGCCGTCAGACGACGTCGCTGAACCTCGCCGGCTGCCTCGACGAGTTCGAAGGGCGGGGCTACGGCGGCGAGATCGAGGTGTCGAGCGTTTACCTGGCACACGCTCGCAACAGCCGCGTCCCGTTGTCGGCGGCACTTCGCCTTGCGGGCCTCGATCGTGAAACCTACGAACTGTCGGAAGCGCTTGCCCGTGCTCTGGCATGCGAGCAAGCTCAGCGGCGATGGCTTGCCGGCGAAGATGTGATGGCAGGTGTCGCTCGAGGACCTCGTGAGCCCGCAGTAGATAGCGCTGTCGCGGCGATCGAGCGGGAGTTGGCTCCCTTGATGCGTCCAGCCACCACAGCGCTCGATCGGTAGACACTTACGCCTGTCGGGCGCCAGGCTTCGCGGCTGACGCCTTCGTCCGAGTGATCCCATCCAAAGCGGCGAGTGTCGCCTCGAACGTGGGAGTGAACTCCGCCGCTATGGCGGCGCCGTCGATCGGCGCGCCGAGATTTGCTGCGGCTTCGAGATCCGACACGATCTCGGCCACTGCCTGTGCGCCGATCGAGAGGCTCATGGATTTCAGCGCGTGCGCGAGGCGGCTGGTCTCCGCCCGGTCTCCCGCTTCGAGCATCGAGACGAGCTTGGGGCCGAGGATGCTGCCCTGCTCTCGATAGAGCCGCACCAGCCGCGCCAGCAACCTGCCATCGGGGTCCATCTGCCCGATCTGGTCGAGGATATCGAAATCGAGCAACGCCGTTGCCATGGAAGCGGGAGGCGAAAGGGCCGGCTCGTCGGTAGCAGATCTCTCCGGACCAGCTTCATCGCCCGGTTCTTTTCTCCAACGAAGGACAACCTCGGTCAGGCCAGAGAGGGTAAACGGCTTGGCCAAGTAATCCGACATGCCCGAACTCTGCCAATCGGAAGCAGATTTTCCGATTACGTGCGCGGTGAGCGCGACGATGGGCGTTGGCGCTCGCGTGTTGCCGCAATGCAATTCGAAGAGGCGGATTTCGCGGGCGGCCGTGTAGCCGTCCATGACCGGCATACTGCAGTCCATGAACACGAGATCGAACCGTCCAGTCCTGAACGCATCGAGCGCCTGGACCCCATTTTCGACGCTGACGACTTCGATGCCGAGCCTGGCAAGGCTTGCCTCGAGCACGGCCCGATTGACGGGGTTGTCGTCTGCCGCGAGCACGCGCATCCCGGTGCAGGACGGCAGCTCAGTTGCACCATCGGGGACCGTGGAAGCTACTGGGGCGTCGACCGCAGCCGCTGGTATCGAGCAGATGAACCGTGAGCCTTCGCCGACGCGGCTCTCCGCCGTCAGCGTGCCCCCCATCGCTGTCGCGAGCCGGCGCGAGATGGCGAGGCCGATGCCCGTGCCGCCGAAGCGTCGGGACGTGTCTTGGCTCGCCTGAACGAATGCTTCGAAGATCCGCTCGAGGTTCTCGGGCTCGATTCCGATCCCCGTGTCGCTGACGATAAATCGCAGGTTCCCGGCGTCCGGTTGGTATTCGGGCGCAACGGAAACTTCGATGGTGACGCGCCCGTTCTGCGTGAACTTTATCGCATTGCCGACGAGGTTCGACACGATCTGGTTCAATCGGATAGGATCTCCCGTGATCCATTCGGGGACGTCGTCGGCGCAGGCGACGTCGATCGTGATACCCTTCGCCTGGGCGCGGGGACCGAACAACTCCGCTACGTCTTCGGCGATGGCAACTGGTTGCATCGCGATCCTCTCGAGATCCATTCGCCCAGCCTCGATCTTCGACAGATCGAGAATGTCGTTGACGATCGCCAGCAGGCTCTGTCCCGACTTCGTGATCATCTCGGCAAACCTGCGCTGGCGGTCGTCGAGTGTGGTGGTCTGGAGCAGTTCGGTCGTCACCAGCATGCCGTGCATCGGGGTGCGGATCTCGTGGCTCATCGCTGCGAGGAAGTCGGTTTTCGCGGTGTTCGCGGCTTCGGCAGCCTGCTTGGCGATCTGGAGTTCCGTTGTCCGCTCGCGCACTGCTTGCTCGAGGCCGGCACGATGACTTTCCAGTTTAGCGTCGCGGGTTTGGATTTCGCCGATCATTTCGTTGAACGATTCCACGAGTATCCCGGTTTCGTCGCGCGAACCGGGATTTTCAACGCGGCTGAAATCTGCATCTTGGCGCACCCGCCGCATCGCAGCCGTCAACGTCCGCAGCGGCTCCGTCACCACGGCAAGGATCGGCATCGCAATCAGCAGGCCGAGGAGCGCTGCGCCCGTGGCAGACAGGAATGCCGCCCTCATGGCGGACCAGAAACCGCGGCCGACCTCCGACACGTCGGCGACGAGGTCGAGGCGTCCGACGCGACGTCCGCCGGAGATGACCGGCACCGAGAACGCGTGATTGCGGAGCCGGATCAGTTCTGTGAATGGCTTGTCCGAAAGCTGCTCGGTCTTCGGCGTTTCGGAAGAGAGCACGATTCCGATGCCGAATTGCGCGACGAGTGCGCCTCGCGTGTCCACGACACGAGCATAGCGGACGTTCGGCATACGACCGACAGCACCGAGCGCGCGGGTCACGTCCCGAGGTTGGTCCTGCGATAGCGGCAGCGATAGCGTGACGGCGATTGCTTCGGCAATCGCGCTCAGTTCGCTTTCCGCGTCGCTCACCCGACGGTGCGTCTCGCGCCAAGCAGAAGCGAGGCTGGCGAGTATCACAGCGGGCACGACCCCTGCGACGACGACGAGGCCCAGCTTGGTCCGGATCGAGGACGAATATCCTTTCACGCTCGAGAACCTCTGTTTCGAAATTATACAATGCGGAACTACTGTAATGTTCGTGAATTCCGATTGCGTTAATTGGCGACTGTTGACGCCAATTAACCGCGAATTCTTACTTCGTGTTAATTGCGCGCACTTACGACGGTGGGCGATTGGTCGTTGCAGCTGTCGGGTAATTCAACATGCAAGTCCTTCAAGGCGGCGTGCGTTTGAAGCCGGTCCGGGTTCTCGTCGCGGACGACGATGCGGTTTTTCGATCGCTCGTGGCTTCGAACCTTGCCGGGCGCACGGATGTCGTGCGTGAAGCCGAGGACGGCCAGCGGGCATGGGAACTGCTGCTCGGCGAGACGTTCGAACTCGCCTTGATCGATCTCTCGATGCCCGGGATCGACGGGTTTGCGTTGATCCGCTGCATTCGCAGTCATCCCCGGACCCGACACCTTCCGATTGTCGTTGTCACGTCGACCGCCGATCCGGCCGCGGTGAAGCGAGCCTTGGAAGCTGGCGCCACGTCGTTCCTGACGAAACCCATCAACTGGAATTTGTTCGGGCATCACATCGACTATCTTATCCGGGTCGAGCAGAGCAGCGCCGTCGAACGTACGACGAAGCAGCGGGCCGAGGCCGTTGCGCGTGCCAAAGACGCATTGATCGCAGCACTGGCGGCACGCGTCCGCGAGCAGACACGAAAACTGGTGACGGCATCCGAGATGGAACTCTGGCGCCGTCCCGTTGCCGATGCTCACAGTCTCGACTACGCGGCCGGTGTTCTCGCCGATGCGCGTTGTGTCGACGAGATCCTGGATGAAGTACTGCCGTTCGTCCGCAGTATGACCGAGCAGATCGTCGTCGACGATCACCTCGTTTCGATCGACAGGTTGATCGAAGCCTGCGTTCAGCGGCTGCGGCCGATGGCGGCCAAAGGCGACGTGCAGATCGTCGTCGCGCGCGTACAGCCTTCCCTCAGGATCCGGTGTGACGAGGCGGCGATGAGCCGGGCCTTGAGCAACCTGCTGCGTAACGCGATCGAATTCACTCACCCCGGAACGACGGTGCACGTCGGCTTCGAACTGCGCGAAGACTTCGTGCTCTGTATCACGATCGACGACGAGGGACCGGGCGTCGATCCCGGTATCATCGCGCGCTGTTTGAAGCCTCTGGATCTGCGCGAAGGCCACGAGACCGGCGCACCCGAACAGGCTGCGTTGGGGTTGCCGATTGCGAAGGCGATCGCGCAGGCGCACGGCGGCACGGTCGAGGTTCTCGGCCGGAGTACGCGGGGCACGAGGGCGTCCCTCGTTATTCCCGCCGAATTGGTGGAGACGCGACTCGATGATGTGGCTTGAGCCGATGTGGCATTCTCAGGGTGAAAAATCCGTCGGCGGATTTCTCTGGCGCGTAGGGCGCGATCAGAGGGGCACGATCATGGTCAAGTTCGCGTTGGTGCTGCCCGTGATGTTCGCTGTCGTTGGGGCGACCATCGATTACGGTCTGCTGGTGCGGCAGAAGGAACGCCTTCAGGCAGCGGCCGACGCAGCGGCGAAATCTGCGGCACTCGAATTCACCATTATCGATACCTCGAAGAGCGATGTCGACGCGATCACGCGATCGAGCGTGAACGCTTGGATACAGGCGGATGCGTACCAAGGGGGAGGGACCGTGTCGGTGACGGGACGCGCCGATACGACGCCCCTGCGTGTCACCGTCGATGCCGTGCAGGACTTCAAGGGACCGTTCGGCGTCCTGTCGGGCAGTGCTTCGCGTATTGCGGTTCGCGCGGTAGCGGAGGTCGTGGGCAAGCTCAACATCTGCGTCCTCGGTCTTGCCACCGACGTGGACGGCGCCATCGAGTTGTGGAGCAAGGCCACGATGACGGCACAGAATTGCGCGGTGTATTCCAATTCGACGTCGCCGGCTGGCATCAAGTCGAAGAACAACGCCCAGCTTTCCGCCACACTGATCTGCAGCGCTGGCGGTAAGGACGGCAGTAAAGGCAACTTCTCACCCGATCCCATCACCGATTGCCCCATCTTTGAAGATCCGCTGGCAAATCGTGCGGCGCCAGCTATTTCCGGCTGCGCCTTTACGAACAAGAAGGTCATCGGCGGCCACGTGACGCTCGATCCGGGCGTCTATTGCGGGGGGCTCGTCATCCGGCAGGGTGCAGTGGTGACGTTCGCGCCCGGTGAATACATCATCAAGGATGGTCCGTTCGTCGTCGCCGATACCGCCAGCATCACCGGGGAAGGTGTCGGCTTCTATCTGATCGGGACCAATGCCCGCTTTCAATTCGGAGTGGACACCACCGTCAGCTTGGCCGCCCCCACCAGCGGTGTCATGGCCGGGCTCCTGTTCCACGAGTCGCGAGACCAGCCGACGATCGCTTCACACGCGATCCTGAGTGACAACGCGCGCGTTCTCCTGGGTACGATCTACCTGCCGCGAGGTGATCTCAAGATCGATGCGAAGAAACCGGTCGCAGACCAGTCGGCGTATACGGCGATCGTCGCTCATACCCTGAAGCTCTATGCCGGTCCCAACCTCGTGCTCAACACGAATTACGATCAGACGGCGGTTCCGGTTCCCGATGGCATCAAGGGCGTTGGCCAGCCTGTCGCCCTGGTGCAATGACGACAGCACCAAACCGGCAAGTTCATGCCGGCCGGCGGCGGGCTTTCAAGGCGTAGACGGTGTTGACGTTGCCGGTGAAGTCAGTGCCGGTAGAGGCGAGGTGGCCTTCCACCTCGATGCCCGGCACGGCTCCGAACAGCGCTTCGAGCTCCGGCAACGCATAGTAAGAATAGAAGCGGCCGATCTTGTCGCGGGCTTCCCCCTCTCCGGATTTGAACGTAGCTAGCAGCAGCCCGCCGGGCTTCAATGCGTTCGCCAGTCGCGCCAGCAGTGCGGGCATTTCGGCCTTGGGAACATGGAGCAGCGCACCGGATGCCCAGATGCCGTCGTAGACGGCGACTTCGTCGACGGCCTCGAACGATGCGACGCGAACGGGGCGCTTCAGTTTCAGTTGGGCGAGTGCCGCCATCTCGGGTGTCGCGTCCAATGCATGAACATCGAAACCGCGATCCTGCATGACGGCCGCTGCCCAGCCCGCCCCGCAGCCCAGATCGAGCACGACGGCGCCTCCCGGCATCATGCCGATGAAAGGATCGAGGAAACCGTCCGCACGTTCCTTACGGTCGCGTGTCGCGTACTTCGCGGCTTCCTGCGAATAGATCTCGATGGTCTTGGGATCGGCGATTGAGGACATGGCTGGCAGCGCCCGGTTCGGGATGGTGTGCGTTGGAGGCTGCTAGCTAGGTAACGCCGATCCACCGGTGCGCACCAGCAGCGCTCGTGTCGCACGCAGTGGGAATTGATCTGCGCGCGCCTACTGCTTCAATTTCCCGGCCTCCTCGATGTACTTCTTGATCCAGGCCTTGGTTTCCGGCGTCACGGTCAGGGCCGAACGGATCTTCTCGTTGGTGTCCGGCCCGGTTCGGAACGCAGGGACGAACCCGAATGTCTTGCGGCCTTCCGTGGCGAACTCGTCGTCGGTCTCGAGGCCCTTGAAGCCTTTCGCGACCGCGTCGATTGCCGCCTGCGGTGTGCCCGGTGGGAACACCGCGATCCGTTGCATCGCGTGGCTCAGCGCAACGATGGTCTTGTAGATCTCCCACTTTTCTCCGGAAGGCTCTACGCCTCGGATCTGTTTGTAGAGTTCGTGGAAAGCAGGCAGGTCGAGACCTTCGACCTGCAAGGGTTTGTTGAACGCGCGGCCATCCCAGCCGCTGTCGTAGAACAGGCCGACGGCGACGCCGGTCTTGACGAGGCTCGGTTCGACGAGACCGCGATAGGACGGCGGGCTCTCGGAGTAGTAATTGACTTCGCCGGTCGTCAGTGCGTGGCGGGCGGCGTTGCTGCCGCGATAGCCTGTCACGTACTTATAGCTGCGCCCCAGCATCTCCAGCGTCAGCCGCAACAGCAGATCCTTGCTGCTTTCCGCACTCAGCCCGCCCGACACGATACCTGTTGCGCGCCCAAGATCGATCGGGTTCTTGATCCCCGGGTTCACATCCGAACGCATGAAGTAGACGGTGGTCCCGGGCTGGTAGGCGACGAACTCGTAGAGTTTGAAATCGATTTTGCGCGGCTTGGTGTCAGACGCCTGTGGCCACGCGACGCCGGTCAGCAGCCCGAGCATCGTCCCGTCCTTGGGAGCGATTTCCCCGATGTAGTTCGTGCCGATCAGGCCACCCGCGCCATCCATGTTCTGAACGACGATGGTTGGGTTGCCTTCGATATGCTTGGCGATGTGGCGCGCGATGACACGACCTTCGACATCGGCAGGTCCGCCTGCGGCGTAGTTGATCAGGATGGTGAGCCGCTTGCCCGTATAGTAGCTCTGGGCGCCGGCCGGGGCGATCAGCGCATTCGCGAGAGCGCAGCCGAGTGCGGCTGCGGCCGATATACGAAACATGCACGCCTCCCTATTATTTCTTCGCTCCCGCCTCCGGGGCGCTCCCCTTCGTGACGTCTTCGATGTAACGCGCGAAGAATGCCTTGGCCTCCGGCGTGGCGGTCATTGCCTTTCGGACGCGGCTGGCGAGATCGGTCGAGGCATCGAAAGACGGGACGTATCCGAATGCTTTCTTGGCATCCTCGGCGAACTCGCGGTCGTCGGCGAGTTTGAGCACGGCGAGGCGCATCGCTTCCTTTGCCGCAGCCGGTGCCCCGGGCGGGAAAGCCAGCAGGCGGAAATTGCTGCCCGTGAGGAAGATGATCGAAAGATAGGCATCCCAGAGAGGGCCGCTAGGCGTCCCGCCCTTGGCCTCGGCATAGAGTTCCTGGAAGCCCGGAATGTTCAGATCCGCAACCTCTTTGGGAACGCTGAACTTCGCGCCGTCCCAGCCCGGATCGTAGAACACCGGGATCGCGATGCCCTCCTTCACGAGGCTCGGTGCGACCACGCCGCGATAAGCCGGCGGCGATTCCGAAGTTATGTTGACTTCCCCCTGCTGGATGGCGAGGCGCACGGCGTTCGTGCCGCGGTAGCTCGTCACGTACTTGTGGCGTACGCCGAGGATGTCGAGCGTCAGTCGCAGGAGGATATCCTTCGAGCTGTCGGCTGCCAGCCCCCCGATGACGACGCCCTTGGCCCGCGCGAGATCGGTCGGCTTCTTGATGCCGGGCTCGAGATCCGCGCGCATGTAATAGATGCTGGTCGAGCGTTGGCTGGCGATGAACTCGAGAGTTCTGAAGTCGACGCGCTGGGGCCTGGAGGCGAAGGTGTTGACGAACGCCGAGCCGGTGAGCAGTCCGACCATGGTTCCGTCTTTTGGCGCGACCTCGCCCAGATAATTGACGCCGACCTGCCCGCCAGCGCCATCGAGGTTCTGAACCACGATGACGGGCTGCCCCGCGATGTGCTTGGCGATATGGCGCGCGAACACGCGCCCGTCGATGTCGGCTGGGCCACCAGCTGCGTAGTTGATGAGCAGCGTCAGCCGCTTGTTTTCGTAGAAAGCGTCTGCGGCGGCCGGCACCAGCGCGGACAGCCAGGCAACGCTGGAGGCGAGGAGAAGTCGGGCTGCGCTACACATGGGCAAGGATCCCTATCGCGGCGGCGGCTTTGCAAGGCCGATCTCGACACAGGTTCAAGGTCGAGGCATCGCTCCTGCCGTCCTTTGCACAGTCTCCGGCTTCACTTTATACCCGCGCCGGCTTTGACGTAGTCGCTCACTTGCTTGCGTAATTCCGGCGAAGTGTTCAGCATCTTCCGCAGGCGTTCGGAGGTATCGGGACCAGCCACGAACTCCGGGACGTAGCTGAACGCCTTCATCGCTTCCTCTGCGAATTCCTTGTCGGTTGCGAGTTTCGTGATCGCCGAGCGCAGTGCGTCGACTGCCGCCTTCGGCGAGCCCGGCGGCAGGGCTGCCACGCGAAACGCTTCGCCGGTCAACTGCAGCGCAGTGCGATACATGTCCCAAAGAGGCCCTTTGGGCATCTCGCCCTTGATCTCTCTGTAGAGTTCAGGGAACGATTTGATCGGCAACCCTTCGACTTGCTTCGAACGCTTGAATTCCGTGCCGTCCCAACCCGGATCGTAGAACAGGCCGATCGCATCGCCCTTGTCGACGAGGCTCTGCATCACGACCGTGCGGTAGGACGGCGGGCTCTCCGAATAGAAGTTTATCTCTTTCTGCTGCATCGCGAGTCGCGCGCCGTTGCTGCCGCGATAACCCGTGACGTACTTGTATTTGTGACCGAGCATATCGAGGGTCAGCCGGATCATCAGATCCTTGGCGCTGTCGGCGGATAGCCCGCCCGCGATGATGCCTTGCGCGCGGCCGAGATCGGCCGGCGTCTTGATCCCCGGCGCCACGTCCGTGCGCATGAAGTAAACCGTCGTCGAAGGCTGATAGGCGACGAACTCATAGGTTTTGAAATCGACTTTGCGTGGCGTGCTCTCGGTCGCGAATTGCCACGCAGACGCTGTGAGCATCCCGAGCATCGTCCCATCCTTGGGAGCGACTTCACCCAGATAGCTAGCGCCGACCATGCCGCCGGCGCCGTCCATGTTCTGGACGATCACACTGGGCGCGCCGGCGATGTGTTTGGCGATATGGCGCGCGAAGAAGCGGCCCTCGATATCAGCTGGTCCGCCCGGCGCGTAGTTGACGAGAACCACGAGCCGCTTGCCGGCATAGAAATCGGCGGGTTGGGCCCGGCTCTCGCTGGGCGGTACTAAGATGCCCAATGCCGCGGCACACACGGCAGCGATGCGCGTGATCCTCATGCGGTATTCCTCCCCGGGCGCGGGCACGTTGCGGCTCGCTGCTCGTGGGGACGATTGTTTCGGAGTGGGCCGAAGAGGTCAAGTCAGAAGGTGCAAAGGAGAAGGTACAGCGGGCATTGCGTAGAGTAGCGCACCGCTCCGCTGGGTCGAGATCACGGAGGCTGGATGATCCTCTAAGGCCCTAGGCCTGCGAGCGGAACCTGGGGAACAGCTCGAGCGCGCTGTCGCGGTAAACAGCGGCCCGCGTGGTCTCGTCGAAGCCCTTCCACGTCGCGAGACACTCGTGCTGAAGCTCGATGGTGTGCCGGTCGATGTAGGGCCAGTCGCTGCCGTACATGACGTGGCCGGGCCGAGCGACTTCCATGAGCGCGGCCAATGCCGGTGGTGAGCCCGAAATCGCCGTGTCGAAATAGAACCGATCGACGTAGTGCCTCGCGCCTTCGGGAACACGCATGGAGAACTCCGGTTTTGCGATGTCCTGCTCTTCCATCAGGATTAGACGGAACGAGATGTAGGGCAGGCAGCCGCCGGCATGCGCGAGGATCCACTTGATGTCGGGATATTTGCGCATGAACTCGTTGTAGATCAGGAACGCCGCCACACGCGTCGTCTCGAATGTGTACTCGATGATAGAGCCCCAGATCTTCATGCTCAGCGTATCGACGAACGCGGGCCGGGCGGGATGCACGAAAACGACGGCCTTGCGACGGTTCATCTCGGCGAGCAGCGGCTCCATCCGCTTGTCGCCGACATAGATGCCGTTCTGACTGGATAGCAGAATCAACCCATCGGCCTTCAGTGTGTCGAGTGCGTATTCCATGTGGGCGAGCGCCCCGTCGACATCCGGATAGGGAAGTGGCGCGAAGAAGCCGAGCTTGTTCGGAGCCGTGCCCGCGAACTTCGCGAGCGCATCGGTGACCGATTGGCACAGATAGCGCGCGTCCGCGTCGTTGCCGTGATGCACGCCCGCGACCGACAGCGGATTGACGATCGCGGCCTCGATGCCGAGCGAGCCCATCGAATCGATTGCCTCCTGGGGCGACGCGTTCTTGCGCAGCGGCTTCGACGGATCGGCAGCACCCGAACGCACCAGTGCGGTCTGATACTCCGGCAGCACGCAGTGATGGTGCACGTCGATAAAGCGGGGCGCGGAGCTGGGTATGCTGCTGGCGGCCATTTCGTATCTCTCCTCAGTCACGTAGTGGATCGAGCGTCAAAGCCTACTTCTTCTCAGCCGCGCTGATGCGCCCCAAAACGTCGGTCGTCTTCTTGATGATATCGGCTGGCATCTTGAACGCCCGGTCGACCTGGATAGCGAGTTCCTCGCCCGTCATCGGCTCGACCGTGAACGACTGCTTGTTGGCCTCCTCCACGAACGCTTTGTCGGCCATCGTGTCGGCGAACGCCTTGCGGAGAGCGGCCACGCGCTCCGCCGGCACGCCAGGGGGCGCGACGAACGGCCGGCCCAGGGTCGCGCGCATGAAGAACAGCTCCAGGATCTGGCGCTCTTCGGCCGTGCGCGCGCTGGCCGAGCCGAGCGGCACATCCTTCATGCGCGGGTCTGGTTCGAGCCGCGCCTGGAACAGCACCGCGAGTTTGCCCGAGCGCGCGATGTCCGAGTTCATCACCGAATCGTTCGAGCCGCAGATGCCCTGCACCTCGCCGCGCTCCATCGCGAGCCGGACCTCGTTCGAGCCCTTGTAGCCCTTGACCACCCTGAACTTCATGCCGAGCAGCAAGCTCATGAACTCGGGATAGACGGCGGAATCAGCGCCCGATCCCGTGGCCCCCATGACGAGTTCCTTCTGGAAAAGCTCCTGCATCGAGGTGACGCCGCTGTCCTTGCGCGAGGTGCAGATGGCGGTGTCGCGATCGGGGCTGCCCAGCCAATTGAACTTCAGCGGATCGAACTGCGTTCCCGCGCCACCGAGAAGCGGCTCCATCGGGATGCCCCGATTGATCAGCGCGATCACCGTCCCGTCTTTGGGCGAGACGTTGTAGAGCTGGTTGGCGACGAGGAGGCCACCCGCGCCGGGCAGGTTCTGCGGCACGATCGTGGGATTGCCCGGAAGGTGCCGGCCCATGTGCCGCGCCACCATCCGCGCCCAGATGTCGTTGCCGCCGCCCGAGCCGAACCCGATCAGCAGGGTCACGGTCTTGCCGGTATAGAACGGCGGTGGGGGAGTTTGCGCGAGCGCAGGCACGGCGGCGGCGCCGATGGCGCAGGTGGCTGCGGCGGCGAAGCAACGGATGTGACGCATGTTTCCCCTCATGCTGCTCGGCCCTTGGCTGGACCGGGCCAATTGGCGCCCACGTATGCTATGGCGGCTCTATGAAGAGCAATCTGATTCGCATCATCGGAATCGATCCCGGCCTCCGGCGCACCGGCTGGGGTGTCATCGAATCGGACGGCGTCCGGCTGTCCTATGTCGCGAGCGGGCACGTGAAATCGACCGACAAGGAAGAACTGTCGTACCGACTGCGAGAACTCTACGAGGGGCTTTCGAGCATCCTTGCGAGCTTCGGGCCGGAGGAAGCCGCCGTCGAAGAAACATTCGTCAACGACAACCCGCGCTCGACGTTGAAGCTCGGTCAGGCCCGCGGCATGGCGATGCTCGCGCCCGCGATGAGAAGCATTCGCGTCGCCGAATATCCGCCGAACCTGATCAAGAAGACGGTCGTCGGTGCCGGTCATGCCGATAAGAAGCAGATCCAGATGATGGTCGGTATGCTGCTGCCGCGAGCCAAGTTCGACAGCGCCGACGAGGCCGACGCGCTGGCCATCGCGATCTGCCATGCCAACCATCGGGGCGTGAGGCAGTTGGCGGTTCTCGCGGCTAAATGACAGCACGCTCAGGGGCGTACGGTGATGAAGCTAAATCCTTTCAATGCGCAGCGGCTTGAACTAGAGAACTGGCAGAATTTCAAGGTCTTCGAGGCCCTCACCGAACAGTTAATCGATGCTGCTTCCGATGTCTTTATTACACACGGCGAGCTTAAGTGGTTACGCGAAGCAAAGACAGCATGCATGTTCGGCAAAGTTGCGCAGGCTACGCGCGCACGCTTGATTGCGGACGACAAGCAGAAGGCCGATTGTGAAATTGTTTTCGGTCGCGGCTCGCATTTGAGGTTCCAGATTGCTGAAGTAGTTGAACGGAACCGTAGACGGACGAAAGACTATCGTCGATGGATTGAAGTGGGCCGGCCACCGTTCTTCCATCAGGGTGATCCGTCTGCAAACTGGGTGTCGATAATTCCAGCTTTGCGGCAGGTGATCCTGG
>LNFM01004251.1_pt1 | contig 26703 bp, 21 predicted proteins | sample 596031 | NCBI WGS metagenome assembly LNFM01 (sample SAMN04254537, study PRJNA301005) | activated carbon metagenome | isolation source: dual media filters at the Ann Arbor, Michigan drinking water treatment plant | place: USA: Ann Arbor | reverse complement strand
ATCGGCATCATCCCCGAACACCTCGTCAAAGCCGAAGTCGCCAACCACGATTGCGATGAACTCGTCACTGTCAGCGGGATGCACGAGCGCAAACAACGCTTCACCGACCTGTCAGACGGCTTCGTCACCATCCCCGGCGGGGTCGGCACGATGGACGAGTTGTGGGAAGCGATGAGCTGGTCGCAGCTGGGCTATCATACGAAGCCCGTGGGCCTGCTCAACGCTTTCGGGTTTTATGACGAGTTGCTCGCCTTCAATGCGAAAATGGCGGCGGTCGGGTTCGTCCGCCCCGCACACCAGAACATCCTGATCGCGGCGACATCGATCCACGAACTGCTCGCCAAAATGACCGATTATCAGCCGCACACCCCGATCTTCCACATGAAGGCCGAGGAGCTGTAAGCCTCACCATGCCGGTCGATCCCGCCACCCGCGCCGCACTGGTCGAACATGCGCGGCTTTCGATCAAGCGCGGATCGCAGAGCTTTTCCGCCGCCGCCCGGCTGTTCGATCCCGAAACGCGGGAACGCGCATGGCTGCTCTACGCCTGGTGCCGCCGCGCGGACGACATTGCCGACAATCAGGAATTGGGCGGCGTGCTGGGCGATCAGTCCGATCTGGGCGCACGGCTTGCTCTGATCCGCAAACTGACCGCGCTGGCGTTTGAAGGCAAGCCGACCGGCGATCCGGCCTTCGACGCGCTCGGCGTGGTCGCTGCCGAGGTGGGCCTGACCCCGCAGATGGCTGAGGACGTGATCGCCGGTTTCCAGCTCGACGCCGAAGACTGGCGCCCGCGCACCGAGGCTGACATGCTGCGCTATTGCTACCATGTGGCGGGCGCGGTCGGCGTAATGATGGCAGTGGTGATGGGGGTCGATCCCAAGGATCAGGAAACGCTCGACCGGGCGAATGATCTAGGGCTCGCCTTCCAGCTTTCCAACATCGCGCGCGATATTGTCGAGGATGATGCAGCGGGGCGCTGTTACTTGCCCGAAATCTGGCTGGTCGAACAGGATATCGAGCCCGGCCAGCACACCAAACCGCACCACCGCAAGGAACTCGCCGCCATGGCGTCACGATTGGTGACGCTGGTGGAAAAACACGAGGCGGCGGCGCGGGTGGGCGCGGCCAAGCTCCCCTTCCGCAGCCGCTGGGCGGTGCTGTCAGCCGCGCGGATTTACGGCGCGATTGGCCGCAAGGTGCGCAAGCGCGGGGCCGATGCCTGGGCCAGCCGCACCTATGTGCCGCGTAGCGAAAAGGCGCTGTACGGCGTGCGCGCGTTCCTCTCGGCGGTGATCAACCGCGAGAAGATGCCCAAAGGCGGGATCGACTGGGGGATTGCGGATTATCGGCCACGCTGAACCACTTCCGTTCGCCTCGAGCGAAGTCGAGAGGCCTGCGCAAGGTGTCTCGACTACGCTCGACACGAACGGAGGGCGGGGCTAATCCCGCCCCCATGATCACCAAACTCCTGATTGCCAATCGCGGCGAAATTGCCTGCCGCATCATCCGCACCGCGCGTGCCATGGGCGTGGCGACGGTCGCGGTTTATTCCGATGCCGATGCCAAGGCGCTGCACGTGCGCCAAGCGGACGAGGCGGTGCATATCGGCCCCTCGCCCGCGGCGGAATCCTATCTGGTCGGCGCGAAGATCATCGCGGCGGCCAAGCAGACCGGGGCGGATGCGATCCATCCGGGCTACGGCTTCCTGTCGGAGAACGCCGATTTTGCGCAGGCTGTGCTGGACGCTGGCATTATCTGGGTCGGCCCCAAGCCTGCCAGCATCCGCGCGATGGGCCTGAAGGACGCGGCCAAGGCGCGCATGATCGAGGCGGGCGTCCCCGTCACCCCCGGCTATCTCGGCGCGGATCAATCGCTCGACCGCCTCACCGTCGAAGCAGACGCCATCGGCTACCCCGTCCTGATCAAGGCGGTCGCGGGCGGCGGAGGCAAGGGGATGCGCAAGGTCGATGCCCCTGCCGACTTCGCCGCCGCGCTGGAATCCTGCCGCCGCGAGGCCAAGGCCAGCTTTGGCAATGATGAAGTGCTGCTCGAAAAATGGATCACCTCGCCCCGCCATATCGAGGTGCAGGTGTTCGGCGATAGCCACGGCAACGTCGTCCACTTGTTCGAGCGCGACTGCTCGCTCCAGCGCCGCCACCAGAAGGTGATCGAGGAAGCCCCCGCCCCCGGCATGGACGCCGCCACCCGCGAAGCGATCTGCGCCGCCGCCGTGCGCGCCGCCAAAGCGGTCGATTACGAGGGTGCAGGCACGATCGAATTCATCGCCGACGCCAGCGAAGGCCTGCGCGCCGACCGCATCTTCTTCATGGAGATGAACACCCGGCTTCAGGTCGAGCATCCGGTGACTGAATTGATCACCGGGGTCGATCTGGTCGAATGGCAGCTGCGCGTTGCGAGCGGCGAGCCAATTCCACGCAAACAGAAGCATCTCAAGATCAGGGGCCATGCGATCGAAGCGCGGCTCTATGCCGAAGACCCAGTAAAGGGATTTCTTCCGAGCACCGGAGAGTTGGACTTCTTCGAACTTCCGAAGAGGCTGACACCCTACGAATACCAGTCAGTGCTAAACACCTTTGAGACATACGAATACGACGCCACCCTTCGCGTCGATACTGGCGTCGAAGAAGGGGACGAAATCTCGCCGTTCTACGATCCGATGATTGCAAAATTGATCGTGCACGCGCCTGATCGGTTGAACGCCGCAATCGGATTAAGCCATGCGGTTTCGAGCGTTAAATGCTGGCCGGTAAAGACGAATGCCACCTTCCTGCATGCTTTACTCGTTGAACCTGACATCATACGCGGCAAGGTTAACACCGGCCTGATTGGCGAGCGTAGCGAAGATCTGATCTACGATTTCGATCCAAGTGGCAGAGCACTTTCGGACACAGCCAAGCTTTTTGCTTCGACTGAGGTTGATGAGGCGTTGAGAGGATTTCGACTCAACGCTCGCCACCAAAATCGCGTCGCGCTGGAGTACATGGGTGAAACGCTTAGTGGAAATCTCGCGCTGGAATTTCCGCCGAACTCGGATCATGTGTTTCTTGCCGAACGTCGGCATGAAGAAGTCTTTACCACGAGCTTAGGCAAAACTTTTCGCTTCACTTTGAGGCATGTTGGAGCCTCCGGCCAAGCCTCAGCCGCCGATGGCGCGATCATTGCGCCGATGCCGGGCAAGGTCATCGCGGTCGATGTCAGCGAGGGCCAGACCGTCACCGCCGGGCAGCGGCTGCTGGTGCTCGAGGCGATGAAGATGGAACACGCCCTCACCGCGCCCTTCGACGGGGTGATCGAGGGACTGACCGTCACCGCCGGCGCGCAGGTGCAGGTTGAGGCGGTGTTGGTGACGGTGGTACCTGCGGAATGAAGGGTAGGTGCTCGCACCAATCGGTTGCGCAGCAACCGCAAGGGCGACCGCCCGCCCGCAGCGACGCGCCCGAAGGGCGTGAGAGCGAGGATTTCGCGCGCCGGATGGCGTGCGGACAACAAAAATGACCTGGGCCAAGGAACTCGAAGAACTCCGCGCGCGTGAGGCGCTGGCCGAACAGATGGGCGGCGCCGACAAGGTCGCGCGGCAGCATGGGCGGGGCAAAATGGACGCCCGCGCGCGGCTGGCGGCGCTCTGCGACGAAGACTCCTTCCGCGAGATCGGCAAGATCGCGGGCTCCGCCAAGTATGACGCCAATGGCGACCTGCAAAACGTCACCCCCGCCCCCTTCCTGTTCGGCAAGGCGCTGATCAATGGCCGCCCGGTGGTCGCCACGGCGGACGACTTCACCATTCGCGGCGGCGCGGCGGATGCGGGGATTGCGCGCAAGATGGTGCAGGCCGAGATGATGGCGCACCAGTTGAAGCTCCCCATCATCCGCATGATCGACGGGACGGGCGGCGGCGGCTCGGTGAAAACCCTCGAACAGATCGGTGCGACCTATATCCCCGCGGTGCCCGGCTGGGGCGATGTGGTGACCAACCTCGACACGGTGCCGGTGGTGGCGCTGGCGCTGGGGCCGACGGCGGGCCTTGGCGCAGCGCGGGTGGTGGCGAGCCACTATTCGATCATGGTGCGCGGGCTCTCGCAATTGTTCGCCGCCGGGCCTGCCGTGGTTGATGGCTTGGGCGAGGGCTACAAGGGCGCGGTTGATCACCAACAGGCCAAGGAAGAGCTCGGCGGGGTCGACATCCACACCCGCAACGGCGTGGTGGATGACGAGGTCGCCAGCGAGGCCGAGGCCTTCGCCCGCGCGCGGCATTTCCTCAGCTTCATGCCCGAATATGTCGGCCAGCCCGCCCGCCGTTCTGCCTGCGTTGATCCAGCGGATCGGCGCGAGGAGGCGCTGCTCAGCCTCGTCCCGCGTGATCCGAAGCAGGTTTATTCGATGCGCCGCGCTTTGGAGATGATCCTCGATTCCGGCACGGTGTTCGAAATCGGCAAGCACTGGGGCCGTGCCGCGATCACCGCACTCGCCCGGCTGGATGGCTGGCCGGTGGCGGTGGTGGCGAGCGATCCGAGCTATCTCGGCGGATCGTGGGAGGCCAAGACTTCGGAGAAGGTCGAACGGTTCGTCAAACTCGCCGACCAGTTCCGCATCCCCATCGTCCACCTCGTCGACAACCCCGGCTTCATGATCGGGCGCGAGGCGGAGCTGGCGGGGACGATCCGGTACGGCGTCAACGCGATGAACGCGATCTACCGCGCTACGGTGCCGCTCGCCAGCATCGTCATGCGCCGCGCCTATGGCATCGCGGGCAGCGCAATGAGCAATGCCGAACGGTATCAGTATCGCTATTGCTGGCCGAGCGGCGACTGGGGCAGCCTGCCGATCGCGGGCGGGCTGGAGGTCGCTTACAAATCGGAACTGGAAGCGGCGGATGATCCGGCGGCGCTGCTGGAGGAGATCCGCGCGCGGCTGGACAAGGTCACCTCGCCGTTCCGCAGCGCCGAACGCTTCAATGTCGAAGACATCATCGACCCGCGCGACACGCGGGCATTGCTGTGCGAATTTGCGGGGCTGGCGTGGCGGCGGCTGGGGGCTTCTTGAAGTTCAGCACCCCATCCGGGGTGCGAAATCCTCGCTCATGCGACCTGGAGGTCGCGTCGCTGCGGGCGGCCGGTCGGCCTTGCGGTCGCTGCGCGACCGTTTGCCACGCTCCATTTCTCCCCTCCCGCTTGCGGGAGGGGCTGGGGGTGGGCCTACTTCCCCATCCCCGCCTCAGCGTCCGAAGGGCCAAACAGCTTGCCCTTCTCGCTCACCAACACCAGCACCAGACACACCAGCCCAGCTGCCAGCAAGGCCAGCGCCAGCGGGCGCGCGGTGCCATCGAAGGCGTAGCCGATCGCCCCACCAATCAGCGCCGCTGACGTCATGCGCACAAACCCGTGGGCAGAGCTCGCCGCGCCGGCAATCGTGACAAACGGGTTCATCGCAATCGCGCCGAAATTGCTGCCGATGAAGCCGAGCAGCGCCATGTTGATCGCCATCAGCGGGACGAACTGCCACAGTTGTTCATCCGGGCTGAACGCGAACATCACCTGCACCGCGCTCACCCCGATGAAGATCAGCAGGGCAGTGTGGCTCACCCGCCGCGCGCCGAAGCGCTCAACGATGCGCGAATTCGACCAGCTCGCCAGCGCCATCGATCCGGCGCAGATGCCGAACACCAACGGGAAGATATCGCCTGCACCGAACGTCTCGGTAATCAGCTGCTGCGAGGAGTTGATGAAGCCAAACAACGCGCCGAACACCAGCGCAGAACCGAACACATAGCCCACCACGCTCGGCGTTGAGAGCGCGCGGCCCATGTTGGCGGCGATGGTCCGCGGGCGGATCAGCTGAACGTTATCGGGCGACAGGCTTTCGGGCAGTCGGATGTACACCCATGCGCCCACGGCCACGCCGGCCACTGCCATCGCGCCGAAAATCGCCCGCCAGCTGCCGACTTGCAGGATCGCTTCGCCAATCGTGGGGGCGATGGCGGGCACCATCAGGAAAATGACGAAGATCACGCTCATCATCTTGGCCATCTTGTCGCCGCCCACCCGGTCACGGATGATGGCGGGCGGCAGGGCGATGATCCCGGCGGCGAAGAAGCCCTGCGCTGCGCGCACCGCGATCAGTGCGTCGTAAGTGGGCGCAATCGCGCTCGCCAGCGACAGCACGATATAAACCGCAATCGCGCCAAGCAGGATCGGCCGGCGTCCGAACCGATCAGCCAGCGCGCCCGGCACCAGCGCGCCGATTCCGCCGGCGAGCAGATAGACCCCAATCACGAATTGCCGGTCATTGCCTTGCACCGAAAGATCAGCCGCCAGCGCGTCCAATGCGGGCAGGATCGCGTCGATCCCGAAGGCGTTCAGCGCCATCAGCAGCGCCATCATCCACAGCAGCTCACGCTCACCCAAGGCTTTGCGCACGGGCGCGGTCGAGGCAGGCGATGTGGCCATATCGGGGCCTTTGCCGAGGGGTTCACCCGAAGACCACTGTTCTTTTCGCATGTGCACAAAATGGCGGGGGGAGTGAATTGTTCCAGCAACAGTTCCTTTGCGCACGCCAAGGTTCTATTTGGAGGGCGATGGCGAGCAACCTGCCTGGATCGGATCACGACGAAGCGCACCCAGATCAGGGCCATGATCAGCTGGGCCTGCGCAAGATCATCCATGTCGATATGGACGCGTTTTTCGCCAGCGTTGAACAGCGTGACGATCCCGAGTTGCGCGGCAAGCCGGTCGCGGTTGGCGGTGCGGGCGGGCGCGGAGTGGTGGCCGCCGCCAGCTATGAAGCGCGGCGGTTCGGGGTGCGTAGCGCTATGCCCTCGGTCACCGCGCAGCGATTATGCCCCGATCTGATCTTCGTGCGCCCGCGCTTTGATGCCTACAAGGAGGCGAGCCGCCAGATCCGCCGGGTGTTTGAACATTACACCCCGATCATCGAGCCGCTGAGCCTCGACGAAGCCTATCTCGATGTGACCGAAGACCGATTGGGCATCGGCAGCGCCACCCGCATCGCCACGCTGATCCGGCAGGAAATCCGCGCCAAGACCCGGCTGACAGCGAGTGCGGGGGTAAGCTACAACAAATTCCTCGCCAAACTCGCCAGCGATCAGAACAAGCCCGATGGGCTGTGCGTGATCCGTCCGGGCGAAGGCGCGCAGTTTGTCGCGGGGCTGCCGATCCGGCGGTTCCACGGGGTCGGGCCCAAGGCGGAGGAGAAGATGCAGCGCCTCGGCATTGCCACCGGCGCCGATTTGGCGGGCAAGGACATTGAGTTCCTGCGCGCACATTTCGGCAGCATGGCCGATTACCTCTATCGGGCTGCACGCGGGATCGATCTGCGGGCTGTCGCGGCAAATCGGGTGCGCAAATCGGTGGGCGGGGAGCGCACTTTTAGCGAGGATATCGGCAGCGGTGCGGCACTGCGCGAAACGCTCGAAAACATCATCGCGATAGTGTGGGAGCGGATTGAGGCTTCGGGCGCAAGGGGCCGCACGGTGACATTGAAGCTGAAGTTCACCGATTTTCAGCTGATGACCCGCGCCGCCTCGCTGCCCGATTTTGTCAGCGGGCGGGAAGAATTTGCTGCAATCGCCCGCGCCTTACTCGAAGGCTTATTGCCCTTACCCCAACCGATCAGGCTGATGGGGCTGACGCTCGGCAATCTCGAAGGCGCCGAGGCAAGCAAGCCGCCGCGCGATGAAGCACAGCTTTCGTTGCTCTAACCCACACCCCGCCCGCGCCACGCATCAATCCGCGCGCGGGTGATCCGGCCAAGCGGTTCGGGCAGCGAATGTGACGGGAAAAACCGCGCTTCGGTGATTTCGCGCCGGTCGGGCTTGGGCTGCTGATTACAGACTGCGGAAAACAGATAGGCGGTGTGCGGTGCGCCGGAGATCACCTCCTCGATCACCGCCACCGCATCGATCCGGGAAAGCGTTAGCCCCAGTTCCTCGCGCACTTCACGCTGAGCGGCGGCCGCCGGGTCTTCGCCGCGCCCCAACCCACCGCCGGGCAGACCCCATACTTTGGGGCCATAGGAATGTTTGAGCAGCAGCACATCGCCGCCGAGATTGGTGATGACCACGCTCACGCCTGCAATCGGTGTCTTTCGCCAGCGCCGCCAATTATGGCGAACGCGGTGCGCCAACGGCAGCAGCGCGCGGTGGAGCCGAGCGGGGAGCAATGCGGGCATCAGGTAAACACGGTAACGGGAATGCCCCGAGCCGCCGCAGCGCGCAGCAGGCGGGCGACAGGCAAATCATGTTCGCCGCGCATCGCTGCATCGAACACCGCACGTTTATCCGCCGCGCCGCCGAGAGTGAACAGGATCGCCTCTGTATCCAGCAGCGCAGGCAAGGTCAGCGTGATGCGGTCAAACGGCGCATGGGCGGGCAGCGGATCGGGAGTCAGGCGGCGGATGGCCAGCGGATCATCGCCTTGCGGATCGGTGTTGGGGAACAGCGAAGCAATATGCCCATCCGGTCCCATGCCCAGCCAGGTCAGCGCGAAATGCGGCACCGCGCCACCTTCAGCCAGAGCCGCAATCTGCGCGCCAAAGGGCTCCAGCAGCGCGCGGATTTTACCAGTGTTCGACGCTTCGTGATCTTCGGGCACGATCCGGTCGTCATTGGGCCACACCTGGAGCCCCGCCCAGTCGACGCTGGCGGAATGACGCGCGATCAGGTCAGCGAGAATCGGGAACGGGGTCGATCCGCCCGGAATGGTGATCGCGCACGGCCCAGCTTTGGCGAGGCAAAGCGCCAGCCAATCGGCAATCGCGCCCGTATCGGCGTCATCAATGGTGGTGATGTCTTGCATGGAGATTGCATAGCAAAAGGGCTGCTCCCGGCCAGCGGGACGCAGCCCTTTTCCTCAATTCGTCGCGCTTATGCGAGCAACGAACGCAGGAACCACGCCCGCTGTTCAGCCATGTCGGTCCAATCGTCGAGCAAGCCATCGGTGGCATTGTCCTTCGCCTGTTCAGCGAGGTCTTTCATGCCCTTGAGCCGCTTGATCAGCGTCTCGTTGTCACTCAGCAGTTCGGCGATCATGTCTTCAGCGGCCAGCGTGGTGCTGTCCTGATCCTTGATCTGTGTGGCTTTCGACACCATGCCGAGCGAGGTCAACGTCTCGGCATCAAGTTTGCGCACGCGTTCGGCGATCAAATCGATCTGGTCACGCACTTCCAGCGCATGGGTATCAAACAGCAGATGCAGGTCATGAAAGCGTGGGCCTTTGACATGCCAATGGAAATTCTTGGTTTTGATAAACAGCGCGAAGTGATCGGCGAGCAATCCGTTGAGTTCGCCAATCAGCGCAGCTTTCGAATTGGTTTTGGTGTCGGCCATAAGGTCCTCCATTATTTTACTGTCACAATGATTTTGTAACTTTGATATGGTGATTAAACCCATGAATGAACAGGGCTGGGGTTCGATTGCCACTTAATTCGCAATGTTCGGATAGGGGACTCAGAAAGCGGCGAAACGGGCGTTCAATCCGATGAAGACTGCCGCAACAATCAGGCAGGCGGCCAATCCAAACCGAACGCGGCGCAGTGGCCATCGTGCGAGGTTGGCACCGCCGACCGCCCAGCCCAGCGCAATCGCGGCTGCTCCGCCCAGCGCGCCGCCCAGCCCTGCGGCGACGGGAAGACTCGCCCAAGCCGCCAGCGCAAACACCGCAAACCGCGCCGCATCACCGATTTGCCGGGCGAGCAGGACAATAGCGATCGCTCCCAGTGAGCGAGTAGGTTCCTGCGGGGGATTCGCCTTTACTGGCCAGGCGAGTTCAACCGCCGCCGCAGCCAGAGCAAAGGCGACCAGCATCTGCGCGGCGCGGCGCGGCAGCAGCGCGGCAAACTCCGCCCCCAGCCACGCCATCGCACCGGCGCTGAGTGCAGCGGCGGTGATACCGGTCAGCAGCAGCGGCGTGCTTTGCCCCAGCGCATCACTCCACTGCGCCACCAGCGTCTGATCGCGCCCGCCCAGCGCCAGCGCGAACACCAGCAGCAGCGATAGGAGAAATCCGTCCACGTCAGCGCCGCCCGCGCCTCAGGCGGCCCACGGCCCCGTGATCGCCAAGGTCGCGGTGGGGCCATAGGCGTTGACGAACAACACTTTGCCATCGGGAGAGAAGCACCCGCCCGCCAGCTCGGTCTGCGCCGTCAACCGCGCCAAGGTGTAAGCTGCGCCCTGCGGCGTGATCCCGCGAATGTGGTTGTCGACCACTGCGGTGTATTGATCCTCGCACACGATCAGGTGGCCATTGGGCGCGACGGTCAGGTTATCGCCGTAATTGAACTGATCAGTGCTTTCGCTTTCGAAGAACAGCTCGACCATGTCGGGCGCACCGGCGAGACCGGGGGTGAGCTTGAGGATCTGTCCGAGCTGCTTGGCCCCGCCGCTGGTGCAGCAGGCGAAAACTTCGCTCTTGCCGCGCTCCACGCCCATGTGCAGCCCCTCGCCGCGCGCGACCAGTGCCGCGCCCTTGGCCGCAGCGCGTTGGCGCAGGTCGTCCTTGGGCGCTTCGACATTGTCCAGATCGACCCAGCTGACGCGGTAGGGCCGGCCGACTTCCATCGCAGCCGATTTCCAGTTGCGGGTATCGGTAAGGCCTTCGATTACCATCGCCTGCAATCGCCCGCCCTCGGCCAGCTTGCCGGGAACATTGGGCAGGAAGCGATAGAGCACGGAATCGTCGCGGTCCTCGGTCTGATAGACGATGCCAGTGGCCGGATCGACCGCAGCGGCCTCGTGGTTGAAGCGGCCCATCGCGGTCAGCGGCACCGCATCGACCAGCCCGGGGGAAGATGCGGGAACTTCAAACACCCAGCCGTGGCTGCGTTCCAGCCCGTCACCGCGCGGTTGGCCCGGCCCGGTCGGCGCTTCTTCGCATGAGAGCCACGTGCCCCACGGCGTCACCCCACCCGAACAATTGCGGATCGTCCCGCCGAGGCTGCGAAACTGACGTTTGACGGCAAGGGTGGCTGCGTCGAGCACGATGGTGGTCGTCCCGCCGGGGACGAACTTGCCATCCCGCTTGCCAAAGCCTTTGGCAATCGGCCCGCCCGCATCGTGCTGCGGCTGCAATTCGTGATTGCGGACCAGCGCGATCTCACCGTTGCCGATGTCGAAACAGCCCATCCCGTCGGCGCGGTCTGGCACGGTGCTGCCGTCGTCCATCGCATCGCCAAGGCGCGAGAGGACGCGGTAGGAAAAGCCCGGCGGCAGATCGAGCAACCCTGCCGGATCAGGCACCAGCGCGCCGTATCCGGCAAACCCGCCGCTTGCTGCCGGAGCGCGCGCCGTGGTGGGCGCGCCGCGCGTCATGCAGCCACTGGCAGCAAGCGCGGCAAAGGCGGTGGCAGTCGCGCCAAGAAAGCGGCGGCGGTCGGGCGATAGAGCGATAGGGCTGGTCATGCCGACACCCTACTTACGCTCTCCCAACGCGGCAAGGATCGCGTCCCAGCGCGCATATTTAAAGTTCTGCGCGGCGGGCGGGTTCACCCCGTCCTGCGCGATGAAGATGCCGCCGGGGAAATCCGGGCCGAAATCGCGGTTGTCCAATTCAATCCCATCGGTTTCCTCGGTGCTGCCAAAGGTGCCCGCCGCGATGCGAAAGCGGCCGACGGGGGCGAGGTCGGGCAGGCGGAACACGGCATAGGCATTGTCGCCCTGCGATGACGCCACGAGGTAGCCGCCGTCTGTGCCTTCGGGCGCGATGGCGAGGCCTTCGACATCGGCGACCAGCAGCTTGTTGTCGATCGGAGCGACCAGCTTGCGGTTTTCCGGCCCGCCCTGAAACCGTCCGAACATCGCCCAGATGCCCGCGTCCTCTTCGCCAATATACAGCATCCCGGTGCGCGGGTCGTAGATGCAGCCTTCGGGCTGGGTCGGCACCGCATTGAGCGGTTCGGATTGGTCGATCAGTTCGCTGCCCTGAAATTGCAGCGCGGTGCGATAGATCACCCCGTTCTTGGGCGCGCTGTAGACCGCGAATGATCCGTCCGCTTCGACATCACCCTTGCAGATGCCATAGCCCTCGCCCGACCCGACGATGATGCGGGTGACAAAGGACAGCGTCGCCGTCTGCGGATCCAGGCGCGCGACATAAAGCTGCGCCGTGGCCAAGTTGCTGCGGTCGCTCGCAATCGCCAACACGGTGCCATCGGGCAGGGCAACGATTTCGACGTTGTTCAATCCGGGCGCGGCGTGGAAGCTCTTCTGCGCGCCTTTCAGGTCGTAGACGTAAAGCCCGGCCTTCTTGTCGGTGCCGACGATCAGGCTGGCGCCCGGGTTGGCCGGGTTGCGCCAGATTGCCGGATCATCAGCCGCGTCTTCGTTGGCGGTGCCGACTGGCGGCGTCTCCGCCACCGCCGTGACGGTTACCGCCGGATCACCGGTGATAATGGGGATCGTCGCACAGGCGGCGGCGATCCCCAGAGTAAGCAGCGCAAAGCCGTGGAATGGTCGAATGGTCACGGCTTTGCCCCTTTGGTCAGCTTAGAATGCGTAGCGCGCCACCACCTGGAACACCGGCCCAGCACGCTCGCTCTCAAGCTCGTATTCGTCGAAATCGCGGTCAAACTGCTCTTCGACGGTGTTGAACTTGTTGAAGTCTTCGTCCTTGGTGCTGTCAAGCAGGTTGGAGCCGACCGCGCGGATGGTGAAGCTATCGCCGAACCGCTTTTCAACAAAGATTTCGAGGTCAGCGCCATAACGGGTGAAGACTTCCTCACCCACCACGCGGCCAAAGGCTTCGCCCTGCTTGCGGTAAGTCGCGCCGAATGCCGCGCCGAAATCGGGCAGGTTCTGGATTGCGCCAAAGTTGTAGACGTAATCCGACTGGTCGTTGAAGCGGCGCTCACCAAATTCATCGGTGATGTTGCTGTCGAGCAGCGCGAGGTTCCCGAACACGCCGGTGTCAGGCAGGCCGAGGAAGGCGAGGCTGAACGAGGCGTCGAATTCGATCCCGTATACCTCGCCATTACCAGTGTTGCGCGGGATGAGGACGAAGGTGCCATCGCCTTCCGAACCTTCTTCAACCGTACCGTCAGGCTCCAGCGCGGTCGCCAGTTCGGTGAGGTTGGTGACATCGCGGTAGAACACGTTGATCCCAATCACCCCGGTCTTGCCGATCTTGTGTTCATACCCCAGATCGCCGCCCCATGCGGTTTCGGGCAGCAGCAGCGGGTTGCCGCGGAAGTCGTTGTCACCGAATTCAGTTTCAAGCTCAATCGGAGCGATGAAATCGAAGTTCGGGCGACGCAGCGTGCGCGCACCCGACAGCGTGATCCGGCCATCGCCAACTTCCAGCTTCAGCGAGGCCGAGGGCAGGAATTCGTCGTAATCATTGCTGACGGTGGTGCCGGTAAGGTTATTCGGATCACGGCCGAAGATATCGGTCGAGGTGCTTTCCCAACGGATACCTGCCTCGAAGGTGACGCTATCGAATTCGCCCTCAATTAGCGCGTATAGGTCGCGGCGATCTTCCTGAATGTTCGAGAAGGTTTCATCGAATGGGTCGAAGGTGGCCGGCACAAATTCACCCGGATTGCGGCTGAATTGATCATAGCCGGTGCGGACAGAATCGGCGAGGTTGAAGCGTTCGCGCACCTCCAGAAACGTGGTTTCGCGGTCCTTGTTTTGCAGGAAGCCACCGATGGCAAACTCGATATTGTCGCTCAGCTCGAACTGCTGTTCGAGATTGACGAAGAATTCGGTGTCCTCAATGTCCACCACAAACAATTCACCGGTGAAACGCGGGGCGCTGCGGTCGAAGTCGATTTCGTATTCGAATTCGTCCTGGAAATCATCAAAGCTGGCATAGCCGACCCGCAGCTGGGTTTCGCCCAAGCCCCATTCCTGATCCAACTTGCCGATCACCGAGAAGCTTTCCGTGGTGATGTCGTTGATGTTGGCATTGTCGGTCAGCAGGCCCGCGTCATCGGTGTCGTCGTCATTATCCACCGGGCCGAACACGCCGGTCGCGCGCGAATATTCGAACGACCGCTCGTCCTCGACCCGCTCGGTGCGCACATAATTGCCGAGGATTTCGAATTCGGTGGTTTCGGTCTCGATCCCCCAGCTGGCGTTGAAGGCGTAATCGGTGCCGTCGCGAATGTCCGACTGGTCTTCGCGGTTGTCGAAATCTTCCGTAGCGAAATTGGGGTTGTTCTCCGGGCTGTCGCTGTAACGCAGGCTGGTCTTTTCCTTGGGGTTATACCGCCCCTGCACGTTGGCACCGATCAGCAACCGACCTCCAGCCAGCTCGCCGCCGTAGTAGAAGCCGCCCGAAGGCTTGAATTCACCATCGTCGAACAGCAGCCCGGCAGCGCGCACGTATCCACCATCAAGCGAGAAGCCATCGCGCAGCACGATGTTGAGCGAACCAGCGACCGCATCGCTGGTGCGGCGGGCAGAGGAAGATCGCACGATTTCCACGCGCTCAATCAGCTCGGCCGGGATCCGATCGAGGAAGAACGAACGGTCGGACTGACCGCCCGGAACGCGCTCGCCGTTGATCAGGATCTGGGTATAGCCCGGATCGAGCCCGCGCAGCCGTGCGCCGTCGCTTTCGATAACGTCCGACAGGAAGGTCACGCCCGGAACGCGCTTCAGCGCGTCGCCAGCGGTCAGCGGTTCGAAGCGCTGGAAGTATTCTTCGTCATAAACCAGGATCGGCTCAGCCGCGTCGCTGCGGTTGCGGAAGCCGATATTGCCTTGAACCACGATTTCCTTGGCAGTCTGGATCTGATCGTCTTCGCTCTCTTCGGTTTCGGTAAGCGCGCCGCCCGATTGGACGCTGACAGCCACCATCTGCGGATCGGCTTCGGCGGCAAATGCCGGTGCGGCGACAAACGACGTAAGCGCGACAGCCGCGCTGCCGATCAGAAGCTGGGTACGGATCATGTGGTAGTCCCCCTGAGGTCGCCCGGTCGTCGAGCGGCGATGGGGGCGCGGTTACGCTGGGCCTGTGACAGCCGCGCTACCCGCCAATGACGGATCGGTGACAGCGAGCACTGTTGCGCAAATGCCTCAATTGAACAGGTGGCGCGCGCTGTCCGAAGCGCCTAGCAAATGGCAAAACAGACGTAAGAGAGGGCAGCGCATGAAAATCGAACCCGGCATGGCAGCGGTGGTGACCGGCGGGGCCAGCGGCCTCGGCAAAGCGAGCGCCAAGGCATTTGCCGATGCGGGCATGAAGGTCGCGGTTTTCGACATCAATGATGCCGACGGAGAAGCCCACGCCGCTGCAATTGGCGGCACGTTTCACCATGTCGACATCATGGATGAAGCCAGCGTCGAAGCCGGGTTCGCCGCCGCGCGCGCCGCCAATGGGCAGGAACGCGTGACGCTGCACTGCGCAATGGCCAGCCGCCGAGGCAAGACTCTGGGGTGGGACAAGGAAACGGGTGCCTTCAAACGCCTTTCGACCGAAGACTACGCCTTCGGGGCCGAGGGCATTCTGGTCGCCAGCTACCGCGTCGCCAGCATTTCCGCGCTTGGGATGGCCAATGCGCCCGCCGCCAATGACGATGGTGAGCGCGGCTGCATCATCCTGACCGCCAGCGTCGCCGCGCAGGACGGGCAAATCGGGCAGGTAATCTATGGCAGCTGCAAGGCCGGGGTGAACGGGCTTGTCCTGCCGATGGCGCGTGATCTGATGGACATGGGCATCCGGGTGAATTCGGTCATGCCGGGCATCTTTGCCACCCCGCTGATGCTGGGGATGAAAGATCGCAACCCGCCGATGTGGGCGCAATTGAACGCTTCTGTCCCCTTCCCCAAGCGTCTCGGCGAGCCGGAGGAGTTCGCGTCGCTGGTGCTGGAGATTGCGCGCAATTCTTACATTAACGGCCACCAGTTCCGTCTGGACGGGGCGATCAGAATGCCGCCTAAATGATCTCTCACGGCCAATCGGTTTCGCCGATGCCTCCGAGGGGGCGGCCTACCGGCCGGCGGGCGCCAGAACGCATTGGCGCCCTTGCGAGCCTTCGGCTCGATTGTTTCTGCTCCGAAAGGATCGTAAAATGACCACCTCCACCAACGAATACCCCACCAAGGCTTACGGCGCGACCGCTCCCGATAGCGGCGTCGGCCCGATGCAAATCACCCGCCGGGGCTTGCGGCATGATGATGTGCTGATCGAGATCACCCATTGCGGCATCTGCCACTCCGATTTGCACTCGGCCCGCAACGATTGGGGCTTCACCACCTATCCGATCGTGCCGGGTCACGAGATTGTCGGCACTGTCAGCGCGGTAGGCGACAGCGTTACCCGCCACCAAGTCGGTGACCGGGTGGCGATTGGCTGCATGGTCGATGCCTGCATGGAATGCCGCCATTGCGAGGCTGATCTGGAGCAATATTGCCTCGATGGCGGCAACACCGGCACCTATAATGGCATCGACCGGCACGACGGCAGCCTGACCTTTGGCGGCTATTCCGAACGGATCGTCTGCCGCGAGGAATTCGTGCTCAAAGTCCCGGCCAACCTGCCAAGCGCCGAAGCTGCGCCGCTGCTGTGCGCCGGGATCACCACCTACAGCCCCTTACGCACCTGGAAAATCGGCCCTGGCAGCAAGGTCGCGGTCGCAGGCCTTGGCGGGCTGGGTCATATGGGGGTGAAGCTGGCCGCCGCGATGGGGGCCGAAGTCACCGTGCTCAGCCGCTCCGAAAGCAAGCGCGCGGATGCCGAGAAGCTGGGCGCCCACGCCTTCCTCAACACCGATGACAAGGACGCGATGAAGGCCAAGCGCGGCTATTTCGACATGGTGCTCAACACCATTCCCGTGCGCCACGATGTCGTGCCATACCTCCACCTGTTGCGGATTGATGGGGTGCAGGTGCTGGTGGGCCTGATCGGGATGATGCCCGAACTGCACACCGGGGTGCTGCTGGGCCGCAAGGTGCTGACCGGCAGCGGGATTGGCGGTCTGGCGGAAACGCAGGAAATGCTCGATTTTTGCGCAGAGCATAACATTCTCCCCGATATCGAGATCATCGCGATGCAGGATATCGCAGCCGCCTATGACCGAATGGAGGCGAGCGACATCAAGTACCGCTTCGTCATCGACATGGAGAGCCTGCGGGCGGCCTAGGGCGCGCTGTCTTGCAGGTGATGCAAGTTTGCAACGTAATAAACGGAATGCGTTTATCGCATTGCGCAAAACATTTGTGCTTTTGTGCATGTGCGATATGAAAGCGTGTCAGCTGTGACGGTAGCCCACCAATAAATAGAGGCGCCGCGCAGCACGCAGGTGGAACGATCCAACCCTCTCTATGGAGCGTTCCTTATGTCCATTCGTTTTGCCTCGGCTGCTTCGGCCGTTGCTCTTATCGCCTGTCTCTCCACCCCCGCCTTTGCGGCCGAAGGGGAAGAGATTGAGGTGGTCGCCGTCACCGAAACCGAAGATGCAGACGCGGTTGTTCGCGCAATCGAGCCTATCGAACTCGACACCGCCAGCCATCAGGCCGACGAAGAAGGTGGCTTCACCTTGTCGGGCAGCGCAGCGCTCGTCTCCGATTACCGCTTCCGGGGCGTCTCGCAGTCGGATGAAGGCATGGCTGTGCAGGGCGGTTTCACGCTGAACCATGATAGCGGTTTTTACGCCGGGGCCTGGGGGTCAAACCTCGCCGGTTGGGGCACCTTCGGCGGCGCCAACATGGAGCTTGACCTGTTTGCCGGTTACAAGCTGCCTGTGGGCGAAGGTACGCTGGATGCAGGCCTGATCTGGTACATGTACCCGAGCGGCGCAGACACCACCGACTTTGCCGAGCTTTACGCCAAGCTGTCGGGCAGCGTCGGCCCGGTCACGCTGACCGCAGGTGTCGCCTACGCCCCGTCGCAAGAAGCGCTGGGCAATGCCTTCCCGGTGGGCGCTCCGGCTGATCCGGGCGACAAGGAAGACAACCTCTACCTGTCGGGCGATGCAACCTACGGGATCACTGATACCCCGCTGACCTTCAAGGCGCATATCGGCTATTCGGACGGCAACCCCGGCCTTGGCCCCAACGGCACCAGCATCGCGCCGACCGGCACCTATTTCGACTGGCTGCTGGGCATGGACGTTGTGCCGACTCCGGGCCTGACGCTGGGCGTCGCCTATGTTGATACCGACATTTCGGAAGCTGACGCCAACCTGATCCGTCCGAACTTTGCCACGCTGGACGGCGATTCGATCTCGGATGCGCAGGTCGTGTTCTCGGTCACTGCATCGTTCTGATCGCAGACTTTATGCTGAATTGAAGGGGCGCCTTGCCGGTCTGGCAGGGCGCCCCTTTACTTTGTGTCCTTTACTTACAGGGGCGCTTGCCGATAGGTTTCGCCGCGCAACCGGTAACCGGGTAAGCGGGAGAGTATTGATGAAGCGGATGGCAATTCTGGCGGCGGGCTGTGCTGCAATCGCATTGGCCCCGGCAGGCGAAGCGCAGGCGCGCGGCCAATACGAAGCCAGCATCACCCGCACCACCTACGGCATTCCGCATATCGCCGCCGATAGCTGGCGGGGCGTCGGCTACGGCGTCGCCTATGCCTATGCCGAGGATAATCTGTGCCTACTGGCCGAAGAATTCGCCACTGTCGCCGGGGAACGATCATTGCATTTCGGGCCTGAAGGCAAGTTGGCACTGGGGTTCCAAGAGGTCGACAACCTCAGTTCGGACGTATTTTTCCGTGCGGCGCTAGACCTGCCAGCCCTGCGGGCAGGGGCAAAGGCGCAGTCGCGCGATGTGCAGTTGCTGGCTGAAGGCTATGTCGCGGGCTATAACCGCTTTCTCAAGGATGCCGGCGCGGATGGGGTTCCAGCCGAATGCCGGGGCAAGGCGTGGGTGCGCCCGATCACGCCGGATGATCTGCTGCGGCTAACCCAGAAACAGATGCTGCTGGCAAGCTCACTGGCACTGGCGCCCGGGATCGCCAATGCCGCGCCTCCCGGCCCCGCGCAGCCCAAAGTGGCGATGAACCTCCCCCGCCCCGGCGAGCTGGGTCTGGGCAGCAACGGCTGGGCTTTCGGCGGCGAAGCGACGGCGGACGGGCGCGGGTTGCTGGTTGGCAATCCGCATTTCCCTTGGAATGGGCCGAACCGGTTCTGGCAAGTCCATGTCACCGGCCCCGATGGCTATGACGTGATGGGCGCAGGGCTGGCCGGGACACCGATCCCCACGCTGGGTTTCAACCGCGATGTCGCCTGGACCCACACAGTCACCGCCGCGCGCCATTTCACGATGTACGCCCTCACCCTCGATCCGGCTGATCCGACCCGCTACATGGTCGATGGCACCAGCGAGGCGATGACCCCACTCACCGTCACTGTGCCGATGCCCGAAGGCACCCCGGCGGTCACCCGCACGCTCTATTCCACCCGGTTCGGCAAGGTGTTCGTCGCCCCGCAATCGGGTGTGACCTGGAATGCGGCGACGGCTTTCGCGATGCGTGATGCCAATGCCGGCAACAACCGCGCGATGGAAACCTGGCTGCGGATCGGGCAGGCGCGCAGTGTGGGCGACATCAAAAGCGTGGTGAGCGAAACGCTTGGCATCCCTTGGGTCAACACCATCGCGGCTGACCGCAACGGCGATGCGCTCCACGCCGATGTCACCGCCGTGCCGAATGTCTCGGCGGCCAAGATCGCGGCGTGTTCAACCCCGATTTCCGGACTGTTCGCCTCGCTTGCCACGCTGCTCGATGGGACGCGCACGGAGTGTGATTGGGACGTGGCGGCTGGCACGCCCGAACCCGGCCTGATGCCCGCGAGCGATCAGGCGGCCACCATCGTGCGCAGCTACCTCACCAACAGCAACGACAGTTACTGGCTGAGCAATCCGCGTCTGCCGCTGCCTGCGCTATCCCCGCTCCTCGGCAATCACGCCCGCGAATTGACGCTGCGTACCCGGTCAAACTTCACCGAGACCGAGGCGATGCTGGCGGGCGGCAAGGTTGATCGCGCACGCGTCAAGGCGCTGACCTTCGCCAACAAGAGCCTTGCCGCTGACATGGTGGTCGATCCGCTGCTGGCACTGTGTGCTGATCAGGTCGAGGCTACCCGCGGGTGTGCGGCGCTGGCAGGCTGGGATCGCCGGTTTGAGGCGTCCAGCAAGGGCGCGGCGCTGTTCCGCGCCTTCTGGGCCAAAGCCGCGCGCATTCCCGGACTGTGGGCCGTGCCGTTTGACGCTGCCGATCCGGTGAACACCCCGCGCGATGTGGCGACTGGCAAGGTGGGCGACAAATTGCTCACCGCGTTGAATGAAGCGGTCGCCGAACTGGATGCGGCTGGCATTGCGTTGGATGCCGAATGGGGCAGCGTGCAGCATTGGCCGGTGGGATCGGAACGGATCGCGATCCACGGCGGGCCGGGCACCGCAGGCGTGCTCAATTATCAGGACGCGCGCCCTGCGCCCGGCGGCGGATTGGTGCCGGTGCATGGGACGAGCTACATCCAGATCGTTGGCTTTGATGATGACGGCCCGGTGGTCGATGCAATCCTCAGCTATTCGCAATCGACCAACCCGGCCTCCCCGCACTTTGCCGACCAGACCCGCGCCTATGCGGCCAAGCAATGGCACCGCCTGCCCTTCCACCGGGACGCTATCGCTGCGCAGGCGATTGGCGAGTCAAAGCGGATTGCAGAATGATGGAGAGCTGGAGCGGGTGAAGGGAATCGAACCCTCGTCGTCAGCTTGGGAAGCTGCTGCTCTACCATTGAGCTACACCCGCATTCGGCCCTGCGCATGTTTCACATGAAACATCGGCAACAGGGAGCCAAGGCGCGGCAAGAGGGGGTCTAGGCTCCCTCTGGACGGGGCGAGCCATTGCCATGCCCATGCCCTGTTGGTCAAGCCCGCCGCATCAACCCAAATTCATTTGAGCCTGATCCACTTGGGCCTGATCAATCGTCGAGCCATTGGCGATAGGCAAACCAGCCCATCACCACCAACGCGATGGCGAGGCAGAACCCGACCACGCCCCAGAACGCCCACGGCTCCTTGGCGAACGGGATGCCATCGACATTCATGCCAAGCAGCCCGGTGATAAAGGTCAGCGGCAGGAAAATGAACGCCACCACCGCAATAGCCAGAGAGCGGCGGTCGACCATTTCGGCACGCAGATCGGTCAGCTGTTCGTGCAGCAGCGCGGCGCGTTCGCGCACCGCTTCAAGTTCCTCGGCCATGCGGGCAAAGCGGTCGGCGGCTTCCCGCAGGTGCAGGTGGTCTTCTTTGCTGATCCATGGATATTCGAGCTGCGCCATAGCGGCCAGCGCATCGCGATCGGGGGCGACGAACCGCCGTAGGATAATCGCCTGCGAGCGCATCGTCGCAATCTGGCGGCGCAGTTCGTAGATATTGCCGCCGCCCAGCATCTCTTCGCAATCATCAAGTTGATCGCCAAGATCGGCCACCTTGGGATCGAGATCGGTGCTGATGGCATGGGCCAACGTCGAGACAAAGTCGCCGCCATCGATCAGCTTTCCAGCGCGCATGGCCGCATCGACTTTGCCGAACGCGGCGAGTGGGTGGCGGCTGACTGACGTGACGCGCTTGGCTTCGACCCACACCCGGATCGACACCAGCCCATCGCTGTCCTGCATCGTATCGACTGCGGTGCCGCGCAGGTTGATCAGCGCGGCATCGCCAATCCCATCGCAGCGCGGGCGGGTTTCCCCGGCCAGCAGCGCGCTGGCAGCCATCGCTGGCACATAGCCCGGCAGCACGACCGGCTGCCCGTGCCCCACGCCTTCGACATGCATCCAGACAAAGCCGGGGCCAGCATAGGTTGCCACCTCGTCCGGGGTGATTTCTGTAACGGTGCCATTGTGCACCACCAGTGCTTGCAGCGTGACCGGGCTTGTCCGAGTATCCATCGCACCCGTGTTAGCGCCGCCGCCACATGCCGCAAGCGATTGGTCTGCCTCAATAGCGGGCGCTGGCGATTTCGGCCCCTTCGGCTAGCGCAGTCAGCTTGGCCCAGACGATTTCGGGGTCGAGCGCATTGCTGCCCGCGTGGACTGAGAACCCGCAATCGACCCCGGCCATCACGCGTTCCGCGCCGAGCAGGTCGGCATAGCGGCCAATGCGCTGCGCGATCAGTTCGGGGTGTTCGATATAGGGCGATTGCGGCTCAACCATGCCGGGGCACAGCACCTTGTTATCGGGCAGCGGGTGATCGGCGAAGAACGCGAATTCATGCGCGTGGCGCGGGTTCGCGCCTTCGATCAGCACGGTCTGCGGCTTGGCTGTCCAGACGATGTCGGCGATCTCTCCCAGCGCCACGTCGCAGTGGTGCGGGCCGGGGTAATTGCCCCAACACAGGTGCATCCGCAGCTGCTCGGCGGGGATGTTCTGCACCGCGTGGTTCAGCGCAGCGATGTTCATGCCGATGCGCTTGCGGAACTCTTCGAGGCTGAGATGCGTGAACTGCACGTGGCGGCCCATCGCCAAGTCGGGGCAATCGACCTGAAGCGTGATCCCGGCAGCGGCGATGGTCTCGTATTCGTGGCGCAAACCTTCAGCCAGCGCGAAGACATACTCCTCGTCACTGGCATAATATTGGTTGGGGAAGAACAATGCGGTCACACCCGGCGATGCGGCGGACATGAAGGTGGCGTGGCCATCAGCGAGGCGCACCAGCCGCTCGGCATCGATGCGCGGGGCTTCCATGTCGATCACTTCAATCGGCGCGGTGCAGGCAGGCGCGGAACGCTTGGCCCGGCCCTTGTTGCCGAACACCTGCGCCTTGGCGCCGGGAAATGCCTCAAGATCGGCGAATTCGTACTGCCCGGCCTCTCCGCCAAAGCCTGACAGGCGGTGTTTGATATAGGTGGCGTAGCTGGGCTTGGACATTTCGCCGTCGTTGACGATGGTGATGCCTGCCTGCTTCTGCCGCTTGATGACATAGGCGGTGGCCTCTTCAACCGCAGCGTCGAAATCGGCTTCGGACACGGCCTCCCCGCCTTCGCGCGCGAACACCAGATTGAGCAGGGCTTCGGGGCGCGGCAGGCTGCCCACGTGGGTGGTGCGGAAACGGGTGGTCATGTATCAGGCCTTTTTCTGAAAGTCGGCGCAGGTATGCAGGAAATTGCTGACCAGCGCATTGAACTGCGCCGGGTTATCGGCATTGGCAAGATGGCCTGCGCCCGCAATCAGCGCGTGCTGCCCATGCGGAGCGGTCTGGCCAAGCGCGGCGGCACAGGCGCGGCGCCACGGGGTGTCATGTTCCCCCGTCAGCGCCAGCACTGGCACTGCCAGCGCGGCCAGCACATCGCGCGGCAGGTCGGGCGGGGTTGATGGGGCGAGCAGGTCGCGCCCGTCATAATCGGCCAGCATCGCGGCGTGCAGGGCGTGGGCTTGAGGCGAATGTGCCTGCATCAACGGGTGCTGCGCCCAATCGGCCCGCATGGCGACAATATCGCCCGCCGCCACCAAGGCGCGGTAGAGATTGAGGTCGATCACCTCCTCGCGGTCGACCAAACTGGGCAAGGGCGCGCCCGATACCACCAGCCCGGTCAGGCGATCAGCATATTGCCGTGCCACGTCCAGCGCGACCACCGCGCCGCGCGACAGGCCGACCAGCGCAAAGCGATCAATCCCCAGCGCCTCGGCAATGGCGATCACATCATCGGCTTCGCGCGCCATATCGGGCGGTGCGGTGGCCCGGCCGCAACCGCGCCGGTCGGGCATGATGAGGTGAAATTCACCCGCCAGTCCCTCGGTCTGGGGCGCCCACATTCGGTGATCGAGCGTCCAGCCATGCAGCAGGATCACGGGCGCCCCTGATCCAGCCGCTGCGACAGGCAGCGTGCCGCCATGCACGGCGACCTCGGTTATAGTCACCGGGTCAGGTTCTGCGGAAAGGGCAGCAAGCATCAGCGGCGGCCCTTTCCGCAAGCCCGCTCAGGCGGCTTCTTCGGCGCGGAACGGGTTGTTGTTGTGGTGCTGCCCGGCGAGCCAACGCTTGAGTTCGCCATGCGCTGCTGCGCGGCGACCGGCATCCAATGGCTCGGCGCGCGGATCATCGTGGGTCAATTCGATGATCATCCCGTTGGGATCGGTGACATAGACCGACCGGCAATAGCCATGTTCAAGCACATAGGTCTGCGGTTCGGTGATCCCCGCAGCCTTGATGCGCTGTTCGAGCTCGGCCTGCGCATCGGCATCGACTTGCAGCGCGACGTGGATGAACGGGCTAGACGGAATTTCAGGGCCGAATTCAGCCTGATCATCCGCGTCGGCAAACTGGAAAAACGCCAGCGCGCTGCCATCAGCGAGTTCGAAGAACACATGGCAATAGACGCGTTCTTTGCCGAACAATTCGTCCTTTTCGCAATAGGTGGCGATGAGCGGGAAACCGAGCACGTCTTCGTAAAACGCGCGGGTCGCTTCGAGATCCTTGGTCACATAGGCAGTGTGGTGCAGCCGGTTGGCCAAAATCCGTGAGGGCATTTGTTGCGTCATGGTCGTGCTCTCTCCATCAGTCCCAATTTTCAGGCCCAAAGCTGTTCAGGCGGCCAGCTTGCCCGCAATGGTTGCCACATGCGCGCCCTGGAACCGCGCGCCGGCGAGTTCATTGGCGCTCGGCATCCGGCTGCCATCATTGCCCGCCAGCGTGCTCGCACCATAGGGCGTTCCGCCGCTAATTTCACCCATCTCGGAATTGCCTTCGAAGGTATAGGGCAGGCCGACGATCACCATGCCGTGGTGCAACAGCGTGGTGTGGAACGAGGTAATCGTGGTCTCCTGCCCGCCGTGCTGGCTGGCGGTCGATACGAACACGCTGCCGACCTTGCCGACCAGCGCCTTGGTGAACCACAGTCCGCCGGTCTGATCGAGGAAGTTGCGCATCTGCGCCGCCATATTGCCGAACCGGGTGGGCGTGCCGAAAATGATCGCGTCGTAATCGGCCAGCTCGCCCGGATCGGCGACCGGGGCGACCTGATCGAGCTTTACGCCCGATGCCGCCGCCACGTCGTCGGGCACCAGTTCGGGCACGCGCTTGACGAAAACCTCGGTGCCGGGGACGCTCGCCGCGCCTTCGGCAACAGCGGCGGCCATCGCCTCGATATGGCCATAGCTCGAATAATAGAGCACCAGCACCTTGGTCATGTTCGCTTCCCCTTAGAACTTGTAGCCGACTTCGACGCCGAACCGGCGCGGGCGCGCGCGGAACACGAAGCCGCCGGGCGAAAATTCGGCGTTGTAGGTTTCGTCGAACAGGTTCGACGCGAACGCCGTCAGCGAAATCCCGTTCGCCGAAACGCCCACGCGGGCATCGACCACATCGACCGGATCGCGCGAAGTGGTGTTGAACGGTTCCCAGAAGGTCCGGCCAAGCCGACGGTAATCGACCCGCACCAGAGCATCGAGCGTATCGGTCAAAGCGCCTGCGTATTGCGCGCCGAGGTTCAGTGTGTAGCTTGAGATTTGCGGCGCCTTGTTGCCGATCACGCTGGCATCGGGGAATTCTTCGATGCTGCTGTCAGTCACCCCGATCGCGGCGTTGATGTCGAAATCGGGCAGCACTTCGGCGGTCGCTTCCAGCTCGAAGCCATTGAGCCGCGTCTCGGGAATATTGCCGAGGTTCTGGGTCGATGACTGCGCGAGGAAGACGAAGAAATAGCTGTTCTTCGACAGGGTGGTGTAGGCCGCACCGGACAGCCGCACCGGGCCAAGCTGGGCTTTGGCACCGATTTCAAAAGTATCGGCCGTTTCGGCATCAAAGATGTCGCCCACGCCAACGATGCCATTGTTGACCGCTTCCGCGCCAACACCGGTCTGGTTGAACCCGCCCGAACGGAAGCCGCGGCTGTACCCGCCGTAGATCGTCAAATCGGGGGTCGGTTCATAGGTCAGCGTGATCTTGGGCTGCCAATCGTCGAAGGTCGCGGTGCGCACTTCGCCGCTTTGCGCCTGCGGGACGCCCGGCACCACCGGCAGGAACGCCTGCGGGGTCAGCGTGGTCTGGCGGCGCTTGTCACGGTCGTAGCGCAGCGAGCCATCGACGCGGAATTCCGGGGTGATTTCAAACCCGGCATTGGCGAACAGCGCCCAGGCGAAATTGTCCTGACCGTCCGACAGGAAGCTGAACTGCGGGTTCAGCGGGTTGGTCGACGGGCTGCGGAACACCGGGAAGGCGCCGTTGCCGGTGTCGATTGTGTTACCGGTCGAAATGAAGCGCTCGGTATCGATCAGATAGCCGCCGACCATCCAGTTGAACCGACCGCCATTTTCGGGCGAGGCCAGACGCACTTCCTGGCTGAACGCCTTGACGTTGAGGTACTGGCTCTGCGTCAGGTCGAAGCCGTTGCCTTCGCCAAAGATGCCTTCGAACAGGTTGAAGAAGAAGCTGTCTTCGATTGGCAGGAAGTCGAACGCGTCGCCAGTCAGGATTTCGGTCAGCGTGTCATACGACGAGACCGAGGTCAGCACCGCGTTGTCGCCCGCATATTCGATCTTGAGCGAGCCGTTGTAGATATCGCGGTCGTTCTGGCCCGGGTTGTTGACCCGCACCGGCGCGATCGTGTTCACATCATTGACGATGTTGTAATACAGGCCCTGCGTGCGCAGCTGGTTTACCGAACCGCGCAGGTCGATGCTCAAGCGGTCGGTGGCTTCGACAAGCAGGTTTGCGCGCAGGCTGAAATCTTCAACCGGATCGGCATCTTCACCCAGGAAGGTGTTGGGGATGAAACCGTC
>LNFM01004376.1_pt1 | contig 26705 bp, 22 predicted proteins | sample 596031 | NCBI WGS metagenome assembly LNFM01 (sample SAMN04254537, study PRJNA301005) | activated carbon metagenome | isolation source: dual media filters at the Ann Arbor, Michigan drinking water treatment plant | place: USA: Ann Arbor | reverse complement strand
TCGCACTCAACCAGCAAACTGCTGACGAAGTGGAAAAGATGTTGCCGGCCATGCGCGAGCTGGCAGCCGCAACAGGTGACCCGGCGGCGATCGAGCGGCTGAAAGACATGGAGGTTCGCCTGCAGGGTCTGCGCACTGTCGCAAACGAGTTCACCAATGCACTGAAAGCCGGTTTCGAGACTGGCATCCAGACCGCTCTGCAGGGGTTGGCTGACGGCACCATGAGCCTGCAGGAAGCAGCAACATCTTTTCTGGGTAGCATCGCCAGCTCACTGGCTGACCTGGCCGCGCAGCAGATCGCTCAGCAGGCCACAGATGGCCTTGCAAGCATCTTTACTCGGATGACCGAAACGGCGCCCCAGGCAATAAACGCTGTTCAGCAGACATCTTCAGCACAGCAAGCTGCGATTTCTGCCGTACAAGCCGCTCAGGTCGCAGCTGACTCTGCAATGGCTACCTCGGCAACGACTGCAGCTGCAACCACAGCGACAGCCCAAACAACTGCTGCAACCACTACAGCGAGCGCCTGGGGTCCTGCCGCAATCCTCGCCTCGATCGGTTCGTTCGGTACCGCTGCTGCTATCGGCCTTGCCGCAGTACTCGACGTGCGCGGCCCAGGCACAACCACCAGCGACAGCATCCCGGCACTGCTCAGTGACTATGAGTTCGTGACCCGTGCCGCCGTGGTGCAGCAACCTGGGGCGCTCGGCTTCCTGGAGGACTTCAACACACGCGGCATGTCCGCCCTCAACGACTGGGCCCCAGCACGGCACAACACGGGCGGCCTGGCCGGTGTGCCGGCGCCGGCGCTGCCTTCACCTGGTGCGGGTACGTCATCGATGTCGGAGCCGGCTGCAAACAAGACAGAAGTGGCCAACAACTTCCGCTTCAATACCTTTTTTGACCGCGATGAGATGGCGCGCTCGCTGGGTCAGTCGTCAGCATTCCGTGATGTGTTGATCGAAGTCGCTCAATCAAACCCGAGAGCACTGCGCGAGGCGATCAACCAATGACCTTTGCCATTAATGCCCCGGTGCCATGGCCAGTCCCGCCGGATTGGTCGGGCGGTGTGCGTGAGCGTTTGAGCTGGCTGACTGACGTGATCCAGGCCAAGAACGGCAAGCGCCAGAAACGCGAGCTGCGCCTGAGCCCGCGCCGCGTTTTTGAGTTTGATGTCCTGGCTGACCAGCAGCTGCGCAGGCTCAGCGATGCGTTGCTGATGGACCACGGCGGCAAGTACTTCATGTTGGCTATCTGGCACGACGTGCAGCTGCTCGATGCGCCCCTGGGCAGCGGCGTTTCATTTGTGCCGTGTCGTACAGCCGGCTTCGAGTTTGTTCAAGGCGGGTTTGCACTGCTGTGGTTCGCGGTCAATCAGTGGCGCCTGGTCGCCATTGAGGAGATCGTTGAGGACGGCTTGCAGTTGGGCACGATGACCACTCGCGAGTGGCCGATGGGCACGCGCATCTATCCGGTGCGGCGTGCTCGCATGCTGTCCCAGCCCGACGAGGAGAGTTGGACAGATAGCCTGGGTAAGCGCTCGATCAGCATGATCATTGATGAGCCATGCGACTGGCCTGCTGAACTGCCGTCGACCCTGTATCGAGGCTATCCGGTCCTGGAGCTGCGCACCGATGTCAGTGACGACCTGGCGGTGACGTTTGAACGGCAGCTAGACCTCGTAGACGCCGAGACGGGGCCCGTGGCCGTGTTTGACTACCCGCAGCGTTCGTTCCGCCGTGCCTCTGTTCGGTGGGTTGTGCATGGCCGTGAGGAGAATGCCGCCCTGCGCTCGTTGCTCTACGGCCTTCGCGGGCGCATGGCCACCGTCTGGTTGCCGACGTGGAACGCTGACCTGCAGCTGGTGGCGCCGATTTCCGCCATAGCCACCACCATCAGCGTTCAATGGGCCGGTTACACCGTGTTTGGGCGCATGCAATCGGGTTGGCGCGATATCCGCATCGAGCTGTACGACGGGCGCCGCTTTTTCCGACGCATCACATCATCAGTTGAGGCCGAGTCGGGCGAAAGCGAGCTGCTCGGGATCGATAGCGCCCTGGGTGTGCCGGTAAGCCGAGATCAGATCCGCGTTATCAGCTTCATGGTGTTGAGCGCGCTAGACAGCGACACGGTTGAGCTGCAGCACGAGACTGATGCAGACGGCATCACCATTTGTACAACATCGTTTGTGGGTGAGCGTCATGACGTCTGAGACCCGCGAGCGCTCCTGGGCTGAGGGCAAGCCCTTCCACCTATTTCGGTTCACTCGCGGGGCTGTCAGCTGGTACTACACCAGCGCCGATCGCCCGCAGGAGTACCTGGACGAAACCTGGTCGCCGGCGGCTATTCAACGCGACAGCTCAATCCGCCAGGGCAGCGACACCGCGCAGCTCTCTATAAAGGTCAGCCTGCCTCGCAACCTGCCAGTTGCCGCTAATTGGTTGCCGTTTCCGCCCAGTGAGCCGGTGATGCTGACGATTTTTCTGATGCACGAGGGCGAGACCGATGCGCTGCTTGAGTGGTCGGGCCGAGTGGTCGGTCCCAAGTTGGGCGGCGCGTCGATCACCCTGACTGGCGAGCCCAGCCGTACAAGGGCAAAGAATCCAGGCAATTCGCGCACCTGGCAGCGTGGCTGCGGTTCGGTGCTGTACGAGAAAGGCGATGGGCTGTGCAACCTGGAGCCGGAGATAGTGCCAGTCGAGGCGGTCATCTCGGCAGTCGGTGAGTTGACTCTCACCGTCACTGCTGCGGGGTTTGCAGCTGCTCCTCGCTCATTGGCCGGTGGTGTTCTGGAGTGGGTAACGATCGAGGAGGCTGACCCAGAGGTGCCTGATTCCGAGCCGGTCGAGCACGTACACACACGCGCTATCGTCTCGCATGCCTGGCCAGCGACTACTCTCGTAATCGCAGCCGGAGAGCCAATTCCTGCACTCGGCCAAGCCGTAGTTGCAAGCACGCGGCCCCTGTACGTCAGCGCGACCCTGACAGCGGTATCCGGTTTGACCCTGACCTCGGCTGCCTTCTCTGCGCTGCCATCTGGACGCCTCACGGGCGGTTTCGTCCGTTGGGCGCGTGCCCTTAATGGCCTGGTTGAGTACCGGACCATCAAGGCCCATGTCGGCAACACCATCACCCTGGACTACGGTGCCCTGGATCTCGGCATCGACCTAGAGCTGCGCGCGTATCCAGGCTGTGCTCATAACTGGTCCGACTGCGGCTACTACGCAAACCGCCTCAATTACGGCGGTGATCTCTGGATGCCGACCAAAAACCCGTTTGATGGCGACCCCGTCTGGTGAGGTAACACATGTGGTTAGCGATTGGGGTTCTGATCCTATCAGCCGTTCTGTCCAACGCAGCGCGGCCAAAACAACAACAACCCAAGCCGCAGCAGGTGGACACACCGGTGGCAGAAGAAGGTCGCCGGATCTCGAAAATATACGGCACGGTTTGGGTGGATGACTTGCAGGTGCTGGGCTTCAAGAAAATCGGCACAGATCGAATAGTGACTAAGGGGGGCAAGAAGTGATCGTGACTTTATCGCATTTACGCAGCATTCCAGGGTACGGCAAGAAGCCCGGATTCTGTGCCAGCAAAGCGCGCGTCTTCTTCGCCCGTCATGATTTGGACTGGTACACCTTCCGACACGAAGGACTGCCTGAGCAGAAATTCATAGATACCGGCGATGCGCTAGCCATGGCTCTGGTCGAGTGGGCGCGGACCTGTCAGTCAGAGGCTGAGCAATGAGCAGCGGTAGCAAGCGAGTAGTCGTAGGCTACTGGTATCGGCTGCTCTACCACTTCGGTATCTGCCGTGGGCCAGTGGATGCTTTCCTTGAGTTCCGTGCGGGCGATCGTGCTGCCTGGAGCGGTGTTTTGCGTCAGAGTGGTCGGCTGTCGATCAACAAGCCCAATCTATGGGGCGGCCAAAAGAGTGAAGGCGGCTTGGTTGGTGACCTCGACGTGATGATGGGCGAACAGGCTCAGCAACCTAACAGCTACTTGGCCGGGCAGTTGGGTGTCGACCAACCTGCATATCGCGGCAAGCTATCAATAGTCTGGCGAGGTGGGCGCTGGGGCGCGATGAACCCATACCCTAAAAAAGCATCCGTAAAACTGCGCCGTATTCTCAAAGGCTGGGACGACGACACTCCCTGGTACCCAGAAAAGGCTGAGATTGTGATGATCCAGCCAGAGCCGATGGCTCTATATTTCGCGCTGGATATTTCAGGCTCGATGTCAACCATTACGCCAAACGGGCAGACCCGCCTGGCTAACATGAAGTCCGCTGTAGTGAACGCCCTGCAGATCATTGCGGACGTGGTGCTCGTCTCGAATGTGGCAGTCGATATCATCATTGTGGGCTGGGGCACACAGCCGTCTACGCGCAGCACCATGACGCGTAGGCGCTGCACGGTATCCGATATCAACACCCTGAAAACGTTCGTAAACGGGTTGAGCAGCGGGCTCTGGACCTACTTTCCAGCCGGTCTGATCGATATGGCGGCGTTCTATGCGGGAGCGCCGGCAGGCGCTAAGAAGATCGCGTTCTTCTGTACAGACGGTCTGCCTACAACATCTGATGACTCCATGACGGCTGGGCAAGTTGCCGCTGCAGCTGCTGCACTGGTCAGAGCGCAAGTAGGCGTCAGTGTCTACGGCGTCAATATCGATCTCAATGACACTTCCTATACCGCCCAAGTGGACAACACTCCCGACGACGGTGTGCCTGTTATCTCCGGCGATAACCCCGGTGCGATAACCAATATCATCATCAGCGCGATCGGTGGGCTGATCGCGATGAATCCAATCCATATCCTGTACGACACCATCACAGCCAAAGATATGATGGCAGAGCCGATCGGCATGATCGCTGACGCCGCCTGGCGTGAGGCAGCGGATAAGATTTGGCTGGAAGGGCTGGGGCTCTGCACCAAATACGACGGGGCTGATCTGTCCGATATCGAGGCCTTTCAGCAGCGCATCTGCGACATCATTGGCGCCAACCTGAACCAGTCGCTCACTGATGGCCTGTACTACATCGATCTGATCCGTGGCGATCACGATATCGAAGGTCTCCCAATCGTAAACGCCGACGATATCGTCGAGTTCAGCCAGGAGCCGAGCGTTATCACTGAGCAGGTCAACCAAGTGACCGTGGAGTGGTTCGATGCGCTGGCCAAGCAGATTCGCTCGACAGCGCCTATTCAGTTAATGGGCGCGATTCAAGCTGCAGGCCGGGTGCTTCCAGAAACACGCGAGTACCCTGAAGTCACGAGCGAGCCACTGGCTTTGCGCCTTGCTGCGCGAGACCTACAAGCGGGTGGTACGCCGACCAACAGGTTTCGGTTAACCCTCAATCGCCGTCTATCTATTCGCTGTGGCCAGCCGTTTCGCTTGCAGTATCCCGCCGAAGGTATCGGCGATATGGTCTGTGTGTTGGGTGATTACGAGGGCGGCACGCTCTTAGACGGCAGAACCCGCATTGTTGCAGTACAGAATGTTTTCTCATTCCCTGACACTGTCTATGTCGACTCTCAGCCAGGCCTCGCAGAACCGCCCAGCAACTTGCCTATTGCTTCGCCGTATCAGCGGGTGATTGAGGCGCCGTTCGTTGAGCTGGTGACGTCGTTATCACGCCTAGAGCTGGATTCACTACCAGAGGATGCCGGCGTGCTATTGACCATCGCCACGCGCCCTGAAAACGGTCTCAACTACAGCATTTACAGCGGCGCAGATGGTGAAGTGCCGGAAGAAAACGGCACAGGAGAATGGTGCCCAACAGCCCAGATCGTGGAAAGCGCAGGGTTCCTCGATACCGATTTCACCATGAGTAATGGCAGTGATCTCGGTGAGGTCGCCCTCGGCACGTGGGCGCTTTGGGACGATGAGATTGTGCGTGTAGACGCTATCGACCCTCAGACCATGACCGTTCAGCTGGGGCGTGGCTGTGCTGATACTGTTCCTGCAGCACACGTCGAAGGCAGTCGTATCTTCTTCTGCGGTGACTGGGTAGGCACTGATGATCGCGAGTATGTGGATGGAGACCAGGTAAAAGCTTTCTTACTTACTCGCACCAGCACTGAGCTGCAGGGTATTTCTAACGCCCTGGAAAACTCTGTTGAGATGACTCAAAGGCAGCATCGGCCATACCCGCCAGGTAGGCTGCGCTTAAACGGGTTCTCCTACCCGGAAACTATTGAAGGCGACATTGAGCTGACCTTTGCTCACCGCGATCGCCAGCTGCAGGCAGACAAGCTTTTTGATACTGAAGCCTTAGATATTGGGCCTGAAGCTGGTGTTACCTACAGCTGCCGAGTGCTTCGTGCAGATAACGATCTCGAGCTTGCTGGTGATGACGGAATTTTAGGGACGTCGGTAACCCTTTCAACGACCTTTGTGGGTTTCGTTTTTGTCGAGGCTTGGTCTGTGCGGGATGGTCTTTCGAGCGCGCAACGTCACAGGGTTCGGTTGTTCTTGGGTGAGGGAATTCCCGCAGACCCTTACTGGACCAGTGTCTCTGTTATGTTGCATTTGGATGGAGATAACGGATCTACATTGATCATAGATGCCAAGGCAAAAACTTGGACTGCATTGGGTGGGGCGAGCCTCACTACAGTCAATAAACGTTTTGGTACTGCCAGCTTGACCCTCAACGGCACCAGCGGGCGCATTTCAACCCCGTCTGCTGGCGACCTTGATTTTGGGGCTGGCGATTTCTGTATTGAGACTGATGCCTACCTCCCCACTGCAGCTTCCATTGCCAACTCACCTACGATCATCAGCAAGAGACCGAACTTTACCTCTAGCGGTCGAGCTTGGATTGAAGTCTGGCTTAATGCCTCTGGGAGGCTTGAAGTCGGTATTGCAAGCAACGCATCGACCTGGGGGCTGCGCTTAACTGCATCGATTTCTGTAGGCCGGGATCAGTGGTGGAATTGGGCGCTGACCAGATCAGGTACAACCATCAGGCTATTCCTAGATGGTGCTTTGGTTGCTACTGGCACCTTCTCTGGCAGTGTCCACTTCACCACCAGCCCACTGTTAATAGGTGCTGACCCTGGTGCAGCAGGGGCTGGTGATTTCTTCTGGTCAGGCCTTATCGATGAAGTCCGCATCACTAAGGGCTTTCCTCGGTATGTCGAGGCGTACACCCCAGCTTCAGCTCCTTTCCCTGACTATTGATGGTAATTCCATTGCCACAATGGCAATTCTCTTTAGCTATGGTTTATCGCGCATTTGAATCACGATTTTCGCGCGGCCCTACATGCGGCGCAGGCTTTTTGTTGTGCGCGGTGCACTTACCCCGCCCGCCATCCTCACGGTGCGCCGTGCGCACCGCAATAATTCACCCGCAAACATAATGTAAAAATGTATAGTGTCGGCCTGTGCAACCTTTACAGGACCGCCATGGATATCCAAGCGCTACGCGCCAATGCCGATGCCGCCGGCCAACTGCTCAAGTCCCTGGGCAACCCCGACCGGCTGCTGCTGCTGTGCCAGCTGAGCCAAGGCGAGCGCAATGTTGGCGAGTTGGAACAGTTGCTGGGCATTCAGCAACCCACCTTGTCCCAGCAACTGGCTGTATTGCGCCGCGAAGGGCTGGTCGCCACGCGCCGGGAAGGTAAGCAGATCATCTATCGGATCGACAGCCCGCAAGCCCTGGCAGTGATCAACACGCTCTACGAACTGTTCTGCGCGAAATCATCATGATCAGCATCGACTGGGTTCACTTCACGCCTTACTCGGCCTTGCTTGGCGGTGCGTTGATCGGCCTGGGCGCCAGCCTGTTCGCCGTACTCAATGGGCGCATCGCGGGCATCAGTGGTTTGCTCGGCAGCCTGTTGCAGCGAGGAAGGGAAGGGCGCTCGGAAAAAGCCCTGTTCCTCGCCGGTTTACTGGTAGCACCGCTGCTCGGGTGGCTGGTTAGCGGGCCACCGGTTGTGCAGTTCGACACCGGCTGGCTGGGGCTGCTAATTGCCGGCGCACTGGTCGGCATCGGTAGCCGTTACGGCGCGGGCTGCACCAGCGGGCATGGCGTCTGCGGCGTGTCGCGGCTGTCGCCACGTTCGGCGGTAGCCACCCTGAGCTTTATGGCCAGCGGCTTTGCCATGGTCTACCTCATTCGCCACGTACTGGGGGCCTGAGCATGCGCGGCATTGCAGCCTTTATCGCCGGCCTGGTGTTCGGCATCGGCCTGCTGGTGGCCGGCATGGCCAACCCCGCCAAGGTGCTGGCCTTTCTCGACATCGCCGGGCTGTGGGACCCGTCATTGGCGCTGGTCATGGCCAGCGCCATCGGAGTGGCACTGCTGCCGCTGCAATGGAGCCGCCGGCAACAGCGTGCATTACTGGGTGGCGCCATGCAGATGCCCACCGCTCGCCACCTGGATAAACGCCTGATCCTCGGCAGCCTGACGTTCGGCGCCGGCTGGGGCATCGCCGGCATTTGCCCAGGGCCGGCGCTGGTGCTGCTGCCGCTGGGGCACTGGCAGATCAGCCTGTTTGTGGTGGCGATGCTGGCCGGGATGGGCGCGTTTGCGCTGTTGCAGAGGCCACGAGGGTAGCGGTTTACGCCTGTTTATTGCCTGCCTTAACCCATCGTTCATACCGCCCCTGCAATCTGGCGGTTGGAATCCCTTTGCCAATGTCATGGTATGGCTGTTCAGCGCGCGAGGGCCTAATGCCTACACAAGCTGAATAGCTTTATTAGCCTGGCTTATGAATTGAGCGCCGCTTTTTTCTGTAGAGTTTGTCGATCTCTTTCGCTAACCCTTTGACCCGCGCCTGCAGGTACAGCCTTAACAGGCTGCCTGCGACAGGAGTTCTCTGATGACACAATTGCAAATCAACGGACAAACCAAGGACGTCGACGGCCCCGACGACATACCGCTGCTGTGGGCACTGCGCGATGAGCTGGGTATGACCGGCACCAAGTTTGGTTGTGGCATGGCGATGTGCGGCGCCTGCACCGTGCACATGGACGGCGCGGCCATTCGCTCGTGTGTCACGCCCATTTCGGCGGTAAGCGGCCGGGCGATTTCGACCATCGAGGGGATGCAAGCCGACCCTGTTGGGCAGGTGGTACAACAGGCCTGGGTCGAGAACAACGTCGCTCAATGTGGCTACTGCCAGGCGGGCCAGATCATGACCGCTGTAAGCCTGCTCAAGACCACACCCACACCCAGCGAAGCGCAAATCGATCAGGCCATGAGCGGTAATATCTGCCGCTGCGGCACCTATCCGCGCATCCGCGCGGCCATTCAGCAGGCCGCCAGCCAACTGGCACAGGGGGTTCAGGCATGAGCACTACCTCCGGACTTTCGCGCCGCGTCTTCCTGCAAGGCAGCCTCGCGGCGCTGACGCTGGCTGTCACCGCCAAAGGGCTCGTCACGGCCGCCTGGGCCGATGACGCAGCCCCGAAGTACGGTGCGGACAGCATGCCGGGCGGCACGGTGGACGATCCGCTGATCTTCGTGTCCATTGCGGTCGACGGCACCGTCACCATCGTTGCGCACCGCGCCGAGATGGGCACAGGCGTGCGCACCAGCCTGCCGATGGTGGTGGCCGATGAGATGGAGGCGCTCTGGGAGCGCGTCACGGTGGTGCAGGCCGACGCGGATGAAGCGCGCTACGGCAACCAGAACGTCGACGGTTCGCGCAGCGTGCGGCACTTCCTGCTGCCCATGCGGCGTGTTGGCGCGGCGGCGCGGCAGATGCTTGAAGGCGCCGCGGCAGCGCGCTGGGCGGTGCCGGTGACCGAGGTCAAGGCCGTGCAGCACGAGGTCGTGCATGAACCCACCGGGCGCCGCCTGGGGTACGGTGAGCTGGCGGCCGATGCGGCCAAGCAACCGGTGCCGATGGCCGATGCGCTCACGCTCAAGGCCCGCAAAGATTTCCGTTACATCGGTAAGGACCGCGTACGCCTGGTCGACCTAGACGCCATCGGCAAAGGTGAGGCGACCTACGGCATGGACGTGCGCCTACCCGGCATGGTCTACGCCGTGATCGCGCGTCCACCTGTGGTCGGCGGCAAGGTGCGTCGCTTCGATGCCAGCAAGGCGCTCGCCGTGCCCGGCGTGCTTAAAGTGGTCGAAATCCCCGCCATGTCGGGTGCGCCAGCCTTCCAGCCGCTCGGCGGTATCGCCGTGGTCGCCCGCAACACCTGGGCCGCGCGGCAGGGCCGCAGTGCGCTGCAGATTGAATGGGACGACGGCGCGAACGCCAGCTACGACTCCAGCGCTTATCGTCAGACCTTGGAGACCGCTGCGCGTAAGGCCGGTAAGGTCGTGCGTAACCAGGGCGATGTCGCGCAGGCCTGGAGCAAGGCGCCCGAAGCCGACCGCCTGGTGGCGGAGTACCACGTGCCGCACCTGGCGCACGCCTCAATGGAGCCGCCCGTGGCCACCGTCCAGATTACCGGTGACAAGGCCGAGGTCTGGACCTCGATCCAGAACCCGGCGGCGGCGCTCGATGCCGTGGTCGCACGGCTGAAGTTCAAGCCCGAGAACGTCAAGGTACACGTGCTGCTGCTGGGCGGCGGCTTTGGCCGCAAGTCCAAGCCGGATTTCGTCGACGAGGCGGCCATCATCGCCCAGGCCATGCCTGACGCGACGCCGGTCAAACTGGTGTGGACGCGTGAAGACGACATCCAGCATGACTACCTGCACACCGTTTCGGTCGAGCGCCTGGAGGCTGTCATCGGCAGTCAGGGCCAGGTCAGCACGTGGCTGCACCGCAGCGCGGCGCCGACCATTGCCTCACTGTTCACCGAAGGCGCCATGGGTGAGCAGCTCTTCGAGTCGGCGATGTCGGCGATCAACATGCCGTACCGCATTGCGAATGTGCGGGTGGAAACTGCCGAAGTACCGGCTCATGCCCGCATCGGCTGGTTCCGCTCGGTGGCCAACATCCCCCACGCCTTCGCGGCGCAGTGCTTTATTGCCGAGCTGGCACACCGCGCCGGTAAGGACCACCGTCAGTTCGCCCTCGACCTGATCGGCCCTGGGCGTCAGATCGACCCCGGCGTCATGGGCGATACCTGGAACTACACCGAGTCGCCCGAGCGTTACCCGTACGACACCGGGCGCCTGCATGGCGTGATCAATGCGGCATGTGAAGGCGCAGGCTGGGGCCGCACGCTGCCAGAAGGGCACGGCTTGGGGCTGGCGTTCTGCTACAGCTTCCTCAGTTACACCGCCACGGTGGTCGAAGTGGCGGTGGACGAGAACGGGCAGGTGCGGGTGGTGAGCGTGGACATGGCGATTGACTGCGGCCCGCAGATCAACCCTGAGCGTATCCGCGCCCAGCTCGAAGGCGGCGCGATCATGGGCCTGAGCTTGGCCATGAGCAGCGAGATCACCTTCGCTAATGGGCGCGTGGTGCAGAGCAACTTCCACGACTACGAAGTGCTGCGCCACAACGCCTCGCCGCGCACCATCCGCACCCACCTGGTCAACGACGACCACACCCTGCCGCCAGGCGGTGTCGGTGAACCGCCGGTTCCTCCGGTAGCTCCAGCGTTGTGCAACGCCATCTTCGCCGCCACTGGCAAGCGCGTGCGCAGCCTGCCGGTGCGGACGGTGGTGTAAGGCTGCGTCGGTTGAGGTTGTTTGGCTGATCTGTTGGTCAGCCAAACAACCGTTGGCGATGGCTGATCGACAAGCACTTCACATACGTTGCTGCTGCATCGACCCGCGATGGGTAGGGCGGCAGATCAACCCAATCGCATCACTGAAGTTGAATGATTCACGCGGCTCACTTCACTGGGTCTTCAGTGCAGTAAGTCGCGTGCCACCTGTCCCATGACTGCGGTGCTTGTTCATGCGCTATGCACGCCCGATATTTCCGCAGGAGGCGCCCCGCAGAATGGAACTATGGGTTCGCCCACCAGGGCGTAAATGTCTGTACTCGGCCATCCAGGTGTACGGGTTGTCCAATCATCGGTGTCCTCAGCTCGAAGGCACGTCCCAGGCTGGCAACGGTCATGCGCTTAAACGGGTCGTCCCAATCGTGTGGCGATATCGAGAAACGGCCGGCATGGGCGGGTGTTAGTGCTTTAGCGCGCAGGTCTTCTGCCGCCTGCACGGCTTGCTCGGGCGTCATGTGGACGTTTGCCCAGCGTGGGTCGTACTGCCCGGCGTCAAGTGCGACCCAATCGAATGGCCCGAGGCGCTGGCCGATCTCGGCAAAGTGAGGCCCGTAACCGGAGTCGCCACTGAAGAACAGGCGTCGCTGCGGGGAGATCAGCGCATAGCCCACCCACAGTGACTGATCGCGTTCGAACGTGCGCCCGGAGTAGTGACGGGCCGGGCTTGCCTCGATCTGCAGCTGTGACGGCAGCGTGACGCGTTCGCCCCAGTCGACCTCGCGCACCGTGTTCCTGGCATAGCCCCAGGCCTCGAAATGGGCCCCAACGCCTAGCCCTACAATGACCTGCTGGACCTTGGGCCTGAGCGCTTGGATGCTGGGATAGTCCAGGTGATCGTAGTGGTCGTGGCTGATCAGCAGCACATTGATCTCAGGTACGTCGTCGGCCGTGTAGAGGTTGGTGCCGTCGAAAGCGCTGTTTACGCCAGCAATGGGCGCGGCGTAGGTACTGAAAACCGGGTCGATCAGAATGCGCTGCCCGTCCAGTTGCACAAAGAACGAGGAGTGGCCCAGCCAGATCACGAGATCTTGGCCAGGGTCGAGCGCCTTGAGATCAGTCTTTACCGTGGGTAGGGCGCCCAGCGGGCGAGGGTGTCCTTTTTCGCCAAACAGGTTCTGCATCCACATCGACCATTCTGATTGATCGGTCGTGCGCATGGGCGTGTCGATCTGGTTGTGGAACACGCCGTTGGCGTGGTTTGGCGAGCGCTCAAGCTGTGCCAACTGGTCGCCGCTGGGCAACGCGCCAAACACGGGATGCTGCAGATATGCGAAGGCTGCAACGGCGACGAGGCTAACCGTGCCGAGGCCGATCATAAGCAAACGACTGAAGATGCTTTTCATGCAAAGGGTTCCATGGAGGCCATCACACAGGTGTTGGGCCGTTGGTGCGCGCGCTCGGCCAGCAACATAGGCCGAACGTAACTGCCGCCGACCATCTCCGGCCCGTCAGCGGTTGGCCGGGTTCAGGGCGTGGGCCTTACCAGGGTTGATTGGCAGGGCCTACGGTGAATTCATTGATCGTCATGTCCTCGGGCTGGTCGATGGCGAAGGCGACGACGCGGGCGATCCGCTCCGGGGCAATGCCGAATTTTTCGTAGATGCCCTGCATCTGCTCCAGCGATGCTTTATCGCTGAACGTGGACAGCAGTTCGGTATTGATGGCGGCAGGGTAGATGGTCGCGGTGCGGATATTGGTGCCCTCCATGGCGGACTCCATGCGCAGGACCTCCATGAAGTCGCGCACAAACCATTTTGTGCCACCATAAACGGCGCCCCCTGGATAAGCCTTGAGGCCCGCCACTGACGAGGTGGCGATAACGTGGCCGGACTTCTGGGCCAGGAATTCAGGCAACACAGCGGCCACGCCATTGAGCACACCGTTGACGTTGACATCGACCATCTGATGCCATTCGTCGGTCTTGAGTGCGGACAATGGCGAGTTCGGCATCAGGCCGGCGTTGAGGAACATGACGTCCACGCGACCAAAGGTGTCTTTGGCCAGCTGGACGATGGCATCGTTTTCGGATTGGTGGGTGACGTCCAGCGCTTGGTAGACGGCCTGACCGCCATGCTGCTGGATCTCGTCCGCGATGCGCTTGAGATGCTCCGTTCGACGCGCGCCCAGCACGAGCTTGGCGCCCTGGCGTGCAAGCAATTTGGCCGTGGCTTCGCCGATGCCGGACGAAGCGCCGGTGATAATGATGACTTTATCTTTGATCATGGTTATTGACCCGCTGTGGGAGGGGAGTGCGTCCAGGTCGAGTGGCTACTTAGGTTTATGAGTGGTCATTCAAGCCTGGGGCTGTCGTTGTGAGCGTGTCGCTGGGGTGTTCACACCGTGAGTTCGCATTGAGGGTGAGCGCATCGCTGAATCCGGGCCCATGACATCGGGCCTGGAACGTCATCAGCGATGCCCACGTATGCCTACAGGCAAGCAGCTGTTCAGGCTGCCGCCTGATCGTTCGGAAATGCATGCTGAGTACTGTTCAGTACCACGACCAAGGCCGCGCAGAGGGCAATCCCTGCGATAAGTCCAAGGCCGCCGACACCGTGCTGGCTGATCACCACACCGCCAATCGCACCACCGGCAAAAATCCCGACGTTATAGACCGTCGTCAGCATGGCGGTACCAAGCTCTGCACTGGCCCCAGTGACCGACGCGGTGGCTGACTGAAACACGGTTGGCAGCCCACCGAAGGATGCGCCCCAGAGCAGCAGTGCAAGGCTCGCCGGGGTTGGCTGTAGATCACCCATCAACATCACCACCATTACTGTCGCCAGCAGCAACGCGGCAATCGCCAGTTTGCGCAGGTGGGTCGTGACCAGGTGACCTGCCAGCATCACGCCGATGAGCGCTCCCGCGCCGAACAGCAACAGGCCTTGTGCAGTACCACCGGGCAAACCGAGTGCACCGGCAAGCGGCGCCATGTAGGTGTACAGGGTGTAGTGCGCAACGATGCCAAAGAACGTCGCCAGCAAAATTGGCCGTAGCCCAGGCAGTCGCAAGACCTCGCCTACCCGCAGCATGCGCTGCGGGCGCTCACCTGGAGCCGGTGGTACAACCATGACGACCCAGATGACTAGCAGAACCGACAGCAGAGAAAGCAGGCCATAACTGAAACGCCAGCCGAGCAGTGAACCCAGCAGGCTACCCAGCGGTAGGCCTGCCACCATGGCGGCTGTGCTACCGGCAAGGGTGATGGCCAGCGCCCGTCCCATATCCTTGGCATCGACCAGTCTGATGGCGTAGCCACAGATCACCGGCCAGATCACGCCCGCAGCGAGCCCTGCCACCACGCGCGAGGCCACCGTTAAGGGGTAGTGGCTGGACAGCGCCGTAACGGTGTTGGCAGCGGTAAACGTCAGCACCAGGATGACGTACAGCATCCGGCGCGGGACTGCGCGGGTAAGCGCGACCACGGGTATGGCTGCTGCCGCCGATGCCAAGGCGTAGAAGGACACCAACTGGCCGATCCCCGCTGTTGTCTGCTCCAGGCTGTCGGCCATTGCCGGTAATACCGCAGCAGGCATTGTCTCGGTGAGTATGGTCAGGAATGCTGTCGCCGACAGGGCCAATAGCCCCATTAACGGAAAGCGCTCGGTTTGTGTGCGCGAAGGCTTGCCCGGCGGCGACAACATTGTCACAGCGACTCCCTTACTTGAGATGGGTGCCGAAGAAATCGGCCATCTTGTCGAAAGGAATCTTGTCTACCTGGTCGTACAAGTCGACGTGGCTGGCGCCCTTGACGATCACCAGTTCCTTGGGCTGTTCGGCGGCCGCATAGGCCGTCTCTGCGAAGTAACGCGAGTGCGCGTTCTCACCGTGAATGAACAGAATGGGACGCGGCGAGATCTCCTTGATGTAGGTCAGGATCGGCATGTTCATGAACGACAGGGGTGTCGTCATCGTCCAGGCATTGCCCGAGTTGACCGCGCGCGGGTGGTAGCCGCGCGGCGTCATGTAGTAGTCGGCGTAGTCGACCAGGAACTGCGGTTCGCCGCCTTTGAGTTTGTTGTAGTCCGGCTGGTAGGCCGGCGTGCCCGCTGCCGCGTCGTCCCAGCGCTGCCGGCTCAGTTGCTCCAGTGTTTGCGCGCGTTGCTCGGCGGTCATGCTGTCGTTGTAGCCTTTGGACATCACGCGGGTCATGTCGTACATGGTGCTGGCGACAACGGCTTTGACGCGCTTGTCTACCGCCACGGCGTTCAGTGCCATGCCGCCCCAGCCGCAGATACCGATGACGCCGATGCGCTCGCGATCAACGTAGGACTGCAGGCCGATGAAATCCACCGCCGCCATGAAATCCTCGGTATTGATGTCCGGTGAGGCGACGTTACGTGGCTCACCGCCGCTTTCCCCGGTGTAGGAGCCGTCAAAAGCCAGGGTGACGAAGCCACGCTCGGCCATGATCTGCGCGTACAGGCCCGAAGATTGTTCCTTCACTGCACCAAAGGGGCCGCCGACGACGATCGCGGGCAGGCGCTGGTTATCGCGGTTTTTGGGCAGATAAAGGTCAGCGGCGAGGGTGATGCCGTAGCGGTTCTTGAAGGTGACCTTCTGGTGATCAACCTTGCTGCTCTTGGGGAAGACTTTGTCCCATTCCTGCGTCAACTGCAGGCCACCCATCGCGATGGTTGCCGAAGACGGTTGCGCCAGCGCGGCCTGGCCGCCGAAAACCAGGGCCAAACCGATAAGGGCCGAGCCATGGACGACGCTTTTGAGCGCCGTCCGCCGTTTAATAGTGAAGGTGCCCGGGGTTGCTTCGTTCATGGTGAGTTCCTTTTATGTCGTTGAAAGGGTGCGCGGCGTGGGTGTGTTCGCGTTCGTCCCTGAAAATCAGCGAGGTGCTGTTGCCCTGTCTTCGTCACTACCGGGCTGGCTGACGCCCCGGTTTGTGACGCGCGACGGTCAGTCCTGGGAAAAGGTGATGCGCGCGGGCCCGCTGCCGAGCGCCTGGGCCAGGTCAGCGGGATCGTCCACCCGGCCAAGGGGCGTGTACGCGTAGGCCGAATCGAATGTCTGGTAGAACACGACTAGGGTCTGCGCCCCATAGAGCATCAGATCACCGCTGCGGATCGTGCCGGGCCGGACACTGTTTGTCGGCAGGGCCCTTGGCAGCGTTGCGTGCTTCTCGTTGTTATTGAGATCGGGCATATCAATGGTGAGTGGCAGCAGGGCGGCAAAGGCGCGTGCAGCCTCTGTATCGGCCAGGCTGATGGCGAAGCGCTGGTTGGCGATGGTCATCCACATACGAGATTCCTCTTGCTGGACGGCGGCCGCCGCAGTCGTTGAGTTGGCAGTGAGTACCGCCGCGGTACCTGACTGGGCTGCGGCACACCCGCTGAAAACGAATAGCCCCGCGAGTAGGCCCAGCAGCTGGCCGCGTGCGCGGGTGTGTGCGAGTGGGTTGCGGCAATGGCGGGCGCGGCTCGTAAGGTTCATGGGTACAGGGCTCCCCAAGTGGCTCAGGCCGCGAACCGTTCGTGCGAACGTGCGGTGAGAAAAGCCAGGAAGGCTGAGAGCAGCAGCATGGCCGCACTGGCAAAGAAGGTGGCTTGATAGCCACTGTGGTCGAACAGCAGGCCGCCGAGGGTTGAGCCCAGCGCGATGGACAGCTGCACCACGGCGACGAACAAGCCGCCACCGGCTTCGGCATCCTGGGGGAACACCCTGGCGATCCAGGACCACCAGCCCACCGGGGCTGAGGTGCCGGTCAGGCCCCATAACCCGAGCAACATCACCACAAGGGCGGTCCAGCTGCCGAAAGCAGCCAAGGCCAAGGCGATGAGGGCCATCAGCACTGGAATGGCGATCAATGTCTGGAAGAAGCGCCGTTGTAAAACGCGACCAATCAGTAACGTACCGATGAAGCCCGCCACGCCAATCACCAGCAGCACGAGCGAAATTTGGCTGCCGTGCACCCCGGTGACGGTCTCCAGGAAGGGTCGCACATAGGTGAACAAGGCAAACTGGCCCATGAACAACAGGCTGCTGGCCAACATGCCGAGCATCACGCAGGGGCGTTTGAGCAGGGTAAATACCTTGAACGCGTTGCCTATACCGGGCGTGCGCGCGTCGGCTGGCATGGACGGCAGCGCTCTGTATTGCCACGCCAGGGCAATCAGGGCGATGGGTACCAGGCAGAGAAAAGCGCCGCGCCAGCCGATAAAAGTGCCGAGCCAGGCACCCAGCGGGGCGGCTACCACGGTGGCCAATGCATTACCGCCATTAACCAGCGCCAGGGCCCTTGGCACCTCATGGCTGGGCACCAGGCGCATGGCTGTAGCGGCGGACATCGACCAGAAGCCGCCGACCACCACGCCGATCAGTGCTCGGCCGAGCATGTAGGTGAAATAGTCGGGGGCCAGCGCGACAATGGCGCCGGAAAGCCCCATGGCGGCCGTCAGCCCGAGCAGCAGTGTTTTGCGGTTCAGGCCGCCCGCCAGCGCTGAGATGAACAGGCTGGTGAACACCGCGAATACACCGGAAATAGCGATACCCTGGCCGGCCAGGCCCTCGGTAACCCCCAGATCACTGGCGATGGGCGTCAACAGGCTGACCGGCAGGAATTCCGAGGCGACCAGCGCGAATGCGCACACCGAAATAGCCAACACGCCACTCCAGCTACCGCGTTGTTCTTCGATTTCGTTGTGGGTATGGGTCGCGCTGACAGTCATGCAAAACCTGATGGTGTGAGGGCTGAAAATAAACATGAAACCCAACGCCCGCTGCGGGTGCCTGTAATGACAAGGCGGACAGCAGGTGAGGGCGCTTTGCTGGATGGCTGGGTTTGAGTGTGTGGATCAATCTTCGGGTAACTGACTAGGTGTTACTAGCTAATCAATCATTAAAAAGGCTATAAGCTCTGCTAATCAGTTATTCGTGGGAAACTGGGCCATGATCAAACGTAATCTCAATGACCTACTGTCTTTCGTCACCGTCGCGCGCGCGGGCACGTTTACCCGCGCCGCTGCTCAGTTGGGCGTCACCCAGTCGGCGTTGAGCCAGGCCATCAGCGGCCTGGAGGCGCGGTTGCAGATCCGCTTGCTCACCCGCACCACGCGCAGCGTCTCGCCGACGGTGGCGGGGGAGCGCCTGCTCAATGCCATTGGCAATCGCTTCGACGAGATCGAGGCGGAGCTGGATGAGTTGTCAGCCCTGCGCGACAAACCAAGCGGTACGGTGCGCATTACCTGCGGCGACCATATCCAGCGCACCTTGTTGCTGCCCAAACTCAGCCCGTTGTTGCTGGAGTGCCCGGACATCAAGGTGGAGTTCGACATCAACTATGGCTTCCGCGATATCGTGGCCGACCGTTTCGATGCCGGGGTGCGCCTGGGTGACACCATCGACAAGGACATGATCGCGGTATCCATTGGGCCGCAGCTGCGCATGGCGGTGGTGGCATCACCAGCATATTTTGCAACGCACCCCAAACCCAAGAACCCGCGCGACCTGATCAACCACAACTGCATCAACATTCGCATGCAGTCCGCAGGCGGGCTTCATGTCTGGGATTTTCAGCGCAAGGACAAGCAGCTCAATGTCCGCGTGGAGGGCCAACTGATCTTGAATACCTCGCCTAACATCGTCGATGCAGCCCTGGCAGGGCTGGGCGTTGCCTGGCTGCCCGAAGACGAATTTGCCCCGCATATCGAGGAGGGCAGGTTGGTGCAAGTGCTGGAAGACTGGTGCCCGCCATTTCCCGGCTACTACCTGTACTACCCAAGCCGTCGCCAGCCATCACCGGCGTTCAGCTTGGTGGTGGATGCGTTACGGTACACCCGGCCCAGCGGCACGCGATGATCGACCAGGGCGCAGGTCAGCCGTGATCACCGCGATACAGGCTTCAGGCTTTACGATGCCCCCGTTTGGTGGGGTTTATCCGCAGCACACCGGTGCTGATCGACTCATTGCCCGCTGGGCACAGATGGACGTTTGACGATGCAGCATCTGGATTTACAGGTTATCGAGCAGGCACTGGCCTGGTCGCGGGCAGGGGAGACCGTATGGCTATGTACGGTGCTTGCCACGTTCGGTTCTTCGCCGCGTGAACCCGGCTCGTTGCTCGCCGCGCTGCGCAATGGCGGGCATGTGGGCTCGCTGTCAGGCGGGTGCGTCGAGGAAGACTTTCTCGAACGCCTGCAGGTAGGCGAATTCGAGCACGCGATCACCGTGCTGCGCTACGGCGACCCGGACGGGCCGCAAGGCGCTCGTATCGCGCTGCCTTGTGGCGGCATTCTCAAAGTTCTGATCGAGCGCTTACCAGCGGATGCTGCGACCTGGGACCAACTGGAGCGCCTGCACGCGACCCTGCGGGGTCAGCAACACCTGCTGCGTAGCGTCGACATGCGTACCGGCCAAGCAACCTTGAGTGACGACGATGGCCTGGGCCTGCGCGTGGTGGAAGCGGCAGACGGTCACTCGCTACAGATTCGTATCGGCCCAGCCGCACGCTTGATCATCGCCGGCATCTCGCCGGTCTCGGTGATCTGCGCGCAGTTCGCGCAAACCCTGGGGTTCGAAGTCATCGTCTGCGACCCGCGAGAGGAAGCCTACACAGGGTTCGACGTGCCGGGGGTGGAGCTGCGCAAGGAGCTGCCGTCGCAGTTCATCGCTGCTGACGGCTGCCACCGAGCAACGGCCGTGGTGGCACTGACCCACGACCCGCGCATCGATGACCTGGCCATGATCGAAGCGGTGCGCACCCAAGCGTTCTATATCGGTGTGATGGGCTCACAACGTACCTCGGCGGTACGTGCCGAACGGCTGCGCCGTGTCGGTGGTTTAAGCGAGGCGGATATCGCGCGCTTGAACATGCCGGTTGGCCTGGCGCTGGGGAGCAAGACACCCGCCGAAATTGCTCTGGCGGCGATTGCCGATATCGTGCGCGTTTATCGGGGCCGGTCACGCGATGCGTTATGAGTCTGTCGCGGCGGGTCTGCAGCGGTCGGAGTATGGCCGCTAACTGCCCAGATGAGTCGCGGTCGTAAAATCGGAAGGCTGATCCTAGTAAGCAGGCTGAACGTTATCTGGCGACAGCATGGTTATGGAGATGATCGGAAGATGGGCAGGGTGTAATGGCTTGGCATGTCATCGCCATGATTACTGTAGGTCGTACAGCGCAACGTGTAATACGTAATTTAACATAATATACATTATGCGAAGTTATCTATACGGCTGCGGCGATCCTTCTCGTCAGCATTTCACCGTCTGTGTGGGTGCTTTCACCTGGCTGGATTCTGTTGCTTATCGAGATCAGCCTGCTTGCCCTGAGGCAACGACCTTCACTTAACCATGCAACTGGCTGATGCCTCTTGCGAGTCTCAAGGTTTCTCACTGTGCCTGCACAGCATGCGTATTCGGCGTTACGTACATGGCTGCTGTGTCACCGGCGTCATCGCGACAGGAATGCTGATTGCTTCCGGCTGCTGATGGATGTCAGCCCCTGACCCTAAGCCAATTTCTCACCAGTGCCTGCAGACACTGTCGCTGTAATCGCGGCAAGGCTTTGGCGCGGCTTCAGCTGTCGTCGACGTCAGGTGCCTTGATGCTGCTGTGACGCCCTTGGCGTTGTGCGGTTCGCGCAGGTACCACAGGCTCGACTGCACGCCATGCTTATTTTCACCGTCAGCGATCTGCGGGCTTGTCCTGCAAGAGCATCTCAATGCTCAGCCGTGACAAGGCCGATACGAACGGAAGATGCGGCCACGATTAACCCGGGTGACTTCATTTCTCCGTGATTAGAAATCGGGCACACGCACTGTTTCTCTCATCTCTAAAAGTCAGCAGTATGAGGTCTATAGACTGTGGCAGCTCAGCCCGAGGGCGCAGATTGAGAAATACAATATCCGATAATCACCAGACCCGGATATTGCTTTATACTGCGCAGAACCCGCGATCTAGACGCGTTAGCCCAGCCAGAGCCCCTTCATGTCGCAGCATCCCCAGCCGCTTTTCGAGACGTTTGATCGCTTCCACGACCTCAATTTCCTTCATCTCAATGGCGAGCTTCCAGCCGTTTTGGACTTCATCCACGGGCATGCCGATGAGCTCCAGGCTGTCGAAGGCTATCGCGCTGTTCGGGGATTTTTGAAGTCCTATGCCGGTAACGAAGCCACCTTCAACTCCTATCGTACCCACGTCGAGCGGCTGCTGTTATGGTCCATTTTGGTGGCTGGCAAGCCCCTAGTTGAGCTGCGTCGCCGGGACGCTGAGGCCTTTATGGAGTTCTGCCTCAACCCGCCTGCCGACTGGATCGGCCCGGTCGTTAAATCGCGCTTTTTACGCGTGGGTGGCCGTAAAAAGCTCGATTCAGATACCTACATCGTCAATGCGCAATGGCGACCTTTTAGCCGCACCGTGGCCAAGCGCGAACGCAAGATTGCAGAAGAGGCAGTCACTCCCCTTCCCTCGCGTCCCTATCGTTTGTCCCAGGGGTCAGTGGCTCAAGTGTTTGCAGTCTGTGGCAGCTTCTTCCAGCACGCCATTGATGAGGGCCTCACGGAGGTGAACCCCTTTCGAGCGGTCAAGCAGAAGTCCATCTATAAACAGCGCAATACGTTGGATGTAGCGTCCCGCTCTTTGACGCCGCTGCAGTGGAGCTATGTGATCGAGACGGCCGAACAGATGGCGACGGCTGACGCGAAACATGAACGCACCCTGTTCATCGTGGCGACGCTGTTCTCCATGTATTTGCGCGTCTCCGATCTGGTCGGGCGTGACAACTGGGCGCCCGCAATGGGCGACATGCGCCGCGATAGCATGGGCAACTGGTGGTTTCATGTGGTCGGTAAAGGCAACAAAGCCGCCAAGATCAGCATCCGCGATGAGTTCATCCAGAACTACCTGGTCCGGTATCGCCAGCATCTGCAGCTCTCTCCCCTGCCCTCGGCCCATGAGAAAACACCGCTGATCAGCACGCTAAAAGGACGCGGTGGGCTTTCGGATCGTCATATCCGCCTTGTGCTGCAAGAGCTCTTTGACCGCGCCATTGTGCGCATGGCTGAGGAAGGCTGGAGCAACGACGAAATAGACCAACTGCGCTCGGCCTCACTGCATTGGTTACGGCACACCTCCGCAACCTTTGATGCACCGTATCGCGACATGAAAGACCTGCAGGCCGACCTTCGCCATAACAGCCTGAGCACCACACAGAATACGTACTACAACTCGCTGGACGAACAACGGGCGTATTCCGTGAAAAACCTTTCGATCAAGCGCTAATCACGCGCTGCGCTCAGCGCTCGCCGTCTGTGAGCGCTGCTGCCGTGCAGCGCTCGTGACCTGCAAGGGCGTAATGCTCAGAGACGATCCAGCGCCTGGATAAAGTCGCTGACGATATCCTCGGCATCTTCGATACCGACCGACACACGGATGGTCCCGTCATGAATATCCAGGCTGCTCAGGGTCTCGGCTGACAGCGCCCGGTGCGAGGTCTTGCCGGGGTGCGTGATGCTGCTGGCCACGCCTGCCAGCGAGGGGGCGAACGCGGTGTACTGCAGTTCGCGGATCAGTGTGTCGACCTCATCCAAGCCGCCCTTGAGGGTGAAGCTGAGCATGCCGGAATGGCCCTTGCGGAACAGCTTCTGCGCCAGTGTGTGATCGGGGTGCGACGCCAGGCCCGTGTAATACACCTTGGCCACCCGTGGGTGCCCCTGCAGCGCTTCTGCCAGGATCTGGGCATTGCTGGAGTGGGCGCGCATGCGCAGGGCCAGGGTTTTGGCACCCCGGAAGGTCAGCCAGGCCTCGAAGGGACTGGCGCTGCCACCGGCGTTGATCTGGAAGCGGCGCGCCTGTGCCACCCATTCGGCATCGCCGACCAGGATGCCACCCGTGGCGTCGCTGTGCCCGTTGAGGTACTTGGTGGTGCTGTGCAGCACCAAGTCGGCGCCATCGGCCAGCGGCTGGTACAGCGCCGGCGACAGGAAGGTATTGTCGACCAGCAGCTTGAGGCCGCGGGCCTTGGCTAGACGCGCCAGTGCTGGGATATCGCTGACGCGTACCAGTGGGTTGGACGCGGTTTCGGTGTAAACCAGCTTTGTGCTGGGCGTGATCGCCGCCTCCACCGCCGCCAGGTCGTTGATCTCCACCAGCGTGGCGCTGATTCCAAAGCGGCTCAGCTCTTTTTCGATCAGGCTCTGGGTGGTGCCGTACAGCTCGCGGCTGGCGATCAGGTGATCACCGGCATTCAGCCGGCCCAGCAACGCTGCACTGACCGAGGCCATGCCGGAGGCCGAAAACAGCGCCGCTTCTCCACCTTCCAGGTCGCGGATCAGCGCCTCCAGCGCGCTGGTGTTGGGGTTACCCAGGCGCGTGTACATGTAGTTGTCGGGGTTGCCCGCGAGAAAGTCGTCGACCTGCTCCAGCGAGTCATAAACAAACACCGACGTCTCGTAAATCGGCAGGGTCTTGGCGCGGGTAACCATCTGCTGGTCAACCGCAGCACCACTGTGTACCGCGCGGGTGGACACCCCTGGCAGTCGCTCACTCATATCACTCTCCACACTTCAGGCTTGGCACGCGGCGGCGAAGCATGCCTGGCCGCAAGGCCAAAAAACAACGCCGAGCCGGCAAGGCCGGCTCGGCGTAAACGTAAACCTGCTTAAACAGGTGCACTACCGTGTTCAACGGTGGGTAGCTAGGACACAGCTACCGCACAGTTCGATCAGAAAGCCGGCAGTACCGCACCTTCATAACGCTTCTCGATAAAGGCTTTAACTTCAGGGCTGGTCAGCGCGGCGGAGAGTTTCTTGATCGCCTCGCTGTCCTTGTTATCCGGGCGAGCAACCAGGTAGTTGACGTAAGGCGAGTCGCTGCCTTCGATCGCCAGCGCATCGCGCTTGGGATTGAGCTTGGCCTCCAGCGCGTAGTTGGTATTGATCAGCGCCAGGTCGACCTGGTTCAGCACGCGCGGAATGGTCGCTGCCTCCAGCTCGCGGAATTTGAAATTGCGCGGGTTGTCGACGATGTCGCGCGGCAGCGACTGAGCGCTGGTCGGGTCTTTGAGCGTCACCAGGCCGGCCTTCTGCAGCAGGAGCAGCGCACGGCCGGTGGTGCTGACTTCATTCGGGATGGCAATGGTGGCGCCGTCTGGCAGTTCGTCGAGGGACTTGTATTTGCTCGAGTAGGCGCCAAAGGGCTCGACATGCACGCCCTGGACGATCACCAACTCGGTACCGCGCTGCGCATTGAAGGTGTCCAGATAAGGCTTGGTCTGGAAGTAATTGGCATCCAGGTTCTTCTGGCTGACCTGCAGGTTCGGCTGAACGTAGTCGTTGAAGACCTTGATATCCAGCTCCACGCCCTGCTTGGCCAGCTCGGGCTTAATCAGCTCAAGGATCTCGGCGTGCGGCACCGCCGTGGCGGCAACACTCAGTGTCTCGTCGGCATGGGCCAGCGAAGCGGTCAGGGCAGCCGCAAGCGCGGTCAACAGCAAGGTCTTCTTCATTATTGCTTGTTCTCAGTCAGTGGCGCCGGCTGGATCTGCAGCGCGGTGCATTGGGCAGGTGCCCGTCGGGTATGCCGGGCAAGGCGTGACGATACGAGAAAACTTTTATTCCATTAAATAACTTTTTATCTCGCGCTTATTCGATTAGTGCTTAAAAGAGGTTTTATAGCAAGCCTGCCCTCACGGTTTTTCGCTGTCCGCGATGCGCCAGGGTGAAGCACGCCGTGGGTTCACGAAGGCTTTATCGCCCCCTGCACCGCACGCAGGTCTGCCAAGCTACCCCGCTCCCCTCGCCCGCTTGGGCGGCATATCAGTGGCAAAGCAGGCAGGCAGTCTGCCGCTGCGCCTTGATGATCAGCCTCGTCACCTGGCCGATAGGGGCGCTGGACGATGACGTGAGGCGCGCGGGCGACATCGCTTTCGCTCCACTGCACCCGTATCGCCGCAAAGCGCTGTTGCAGCCTGGCCCGCATCAGGAACGCCCGACCATTGTGCAATGGCAACGCCTCCCCAAGCGGGCGCATGCTTAGCCCTTCAAGCGCTCGCCACCGGGACACGCGATGACTACTCAGCCCAACCTGCACAGACTGCGAAGCTTCATCAACGATTTCGCGGTTTTACTAGACCAACAGCCTGAAGAGCCCGTTGTGCTTTCACAGGGTGCTGAGCTGTTACGGCAGCTGGTGAGCCATGACGATTGGCTGCCGAATGAATTTGCCCAACCCGACCCCGAGCGTTATCAGCAATACCTGCTGCACGTTGACTCACGCCAGCGATTCTCCGTTGTCAGCTTTGTCTGGGGGCCAGGCCAACAAACGCCCGTGCACGACCATCGGGTGTGGGGCCTGATTGGCATGCTGCGTGGTGCCGAGGTGTCCCAGGGTTACACTCGCGTCGCTGATGGGCTGCAAGCTGATGGCCCAGCTATTCGCCTGGAGCCAGGCCAGGTTGAAGCCGTTTCCCCACGTGTCGGCGACATTCATCAGGTGAGAAACGCCTTTAGCGACCGCACCTCTATCAGTATCCATGTCTACGGTGCCAATATCGGTGCAGTGCGGCGTGCTGTTTATCTCGAAGATGGCAGCGAAAAAGCGTTTATCTCCGGCTATTCAAACAGCTTTCTGCCTAACCTGTGGGACCTGTCCAAGGAGGGTGCAGCACAAGCGAAATAACGATGGCTGCCCTGCTCCCCTGCCCGCCTTTTGTTGGTCGAGGACCGTGTAGGGCGTTTCGCTTTAAGCGTTTTATTGAGGGCAGCAATCGGCCAGGTGTGGACATTCAGTTCCTCATATCCAATCGAGTCCCACGACTCTATTGATTGCGTTACTGACGATTAGGATCAACACGTTTGACAGCAACTTCGCGTGATTTTTCTGATGAGACAGCTCGCTGTTGATTGATTAGCTGATTTACCAGCAAGTTTCGGTACCGACCACAGAGCTTTGGTGGCGATAACGAAATATGATTTAACAATTGCTCATTACCTGAACCAACCAGAGCTGGTGGCTATGAAAGGGCGGCGGCGAAAACTGAGTGCAACACCTGACCTTTCCGGTACGGTGCTGTCCCTATGTCTTATTCCGAACTCAGCGTTGAAGAGCGCGCCA
>LNFM01004250.1_pt1 | contig 26707 bp, 23 predicted proteins | sample 596031 | NCBI WGS metagenome assembly LNFM01 (sample SAMN04254537, study PRJNA301005) | activated carbon metagenome | isolation source: dual media filters at the Ann Arbor, Michigan drinking water treatment plant | place: USA: Ann Arbor | reverse complement strand
CCCGCGCCCGGTCAGGTGCCTGGGGCACCTGACCGGCCGCGGGCTCCTCCTTGACTTCACTGCGGGGGCCACCCGACTCTCCCAGCCCCGCCACCGTGGTTTGCTTTGCTCCGTGGCGCGCCGACGTTGCCCGCAGGAAGCCGAGGAGCTGGCGTGCGACGGGCCGCGAACCACCCTGGTTTGCAAAGGCGTGCAGCGTAGACACGCCAACGGCGGCAACCCGAAGGTCAGCTCAGAGCCGAGAGCGGAACCAGAGCAGCCCATGCGCCGATGGCTCAGTCGTCCAGCCCCAGCTCCTGAATCTTGCGCGTGATGGTGTTGCGCCCGATCCCGAGTTTCTGCGCGGCTTCGATGCGGCGACCGCGGGTGATGTCGAGTGCCGTGTGGATGAGCCTGCCCTCGAACTGCTCGGTCAGGGCTTCCCAGACATCGGGTTCGCCGGCTTCCAGTCGGCGCCGGGCTTCGCGTTCCAGGTCGACCAGCCAGGAGGTGCCCACCAGCGGGCCGGGGGGAGCCGGCATCGGGGCGAACGGGGCGGGCGCCGACCCCAGCTCGGTCAGGGCTGCTGCCGTGGGCGGAGCAGCTTGTGCCGGTGCCGGCAGGGTGGCGTTCGAGCCCTGTGCGGCTGCCAGGCCCGGCGGCGCTGTCGCCAGCGCTGCAAAAGCGACCGGCGCCAGCAGCTCCGGCGGCAGGTCCTTCGGTTCCACCACCTGGGCCGGCGCCATCACCGTCAGCCAGTGGCAGATGTTTTCCAGCTGACGCACGTTGCCGGGAAAGTCGAATGCGGCCAGGCGTGCCAGCGCGGCCTCGGTGATTCGCTTGGTGTCGACGCCCAGTTCCTTGGCGCTCTTCTGCATGAAGAAGCGAGCCAGCATGGGGATGTCCTCGCGCCGTTCGCGCAGCGCCGGCAGGCGCAGGCGGATGACGTTCAGGCGGTGGAACAGGTCTTCGCGGAACACGCCCTGGCGCACGCGTTCTTCCAGGTTCTGGTGGGTGGCGGCAATGACGCGCACGTTGCTCTTCAGCGGCTGGTGGCCGCCGACCCGGTAGAACTGGCCGTCGCTCAGCACGCGCAGCAGCCGGGTCTGCAAGTCGAAGGGCATGTCGCCGATTTCGTCCAGGAACAGCGTGCCGCCGTCGGCCTGCTCGAAACGACCACGGCGCGTGGTCTGGGCGCCCGTGAAGGCGCCCCGCTCGTGGCCGAAGAGTTCGCTTTCCAGGAGGTCCTTCGGAATGGCCGCGGTGTTGATCGCCACGAAAGGCCCGCCGGTACCACGCCCGCTGCCGTCGGGCCCCTTGCCTTGTTCGCCGCGCGGACTGTGCTTGTGCAATGCATGGGCCACCAATTCCTTGCCCGATCCGCTTTCGCCGGTGATGAGCACGGTGACGTTGCTCTGGCTGAGCCGGCCGATGGCGCGGAACACGTCCTGCATGGCTGGGGCCTGGCCCAGCATCTCGGGCATCTGCACCATGCCCACGTCGCGCACGGCCTCGCGCAGGCTCTCGTCGACGGCACGGCGGATGAGGTCCACCGCCTTGGTCACGTCGAAGGGCTTGGGAAGGTATTCGAAGGCACCGCCCTGGAAGGCGCTGACGGCGCTGTCCAGGTCGCTGTAGGCGGTCATGATGATGACGGGCAGGCCGGGGAAGCGCTGCTTCACCTGGGCCAGCAAGTCGATGCCCGTGCCACCGGGCATGCGGATGTCGCTGACCAGCACCTGCGGCTGCTCTTCGTCCAGGGCCGCGAGGACATCGCGCGGGTTGCTGAACACCCGCACGCTGAACTGCTCGCGCGTCAGCGCCTTCTCGAGCACGAATCGGATGGATTGGTCATCGTCGACGACCCAGATCGGTTTCATGCGGGGTGGCGGCTCACGGAGAAAATTCGGCTAGGGCAGCGGGATCAGCAGCTTGAAGACCGTGCGGCCGGGGATGCTGTCGCACTCGATCGTGCCCTGATGTTGTTGCACGAAGGTCTGGGCCAAGGTCAGACCGAGGCCGGAACCGCCATCGCGCCCTGACACCAGGGGGTGGAAGATGCGATCACGGATGGCCTCGGGCACGCCTGGCCCGTTGTCCTGAATATGCAATTCCAGTGCCAGCCTGAAGCGTTGTCTGCCGAAGGTGGCCTGGCGCGCCACCCGCGTACGCAACACGATCTGCGCGTCACCTGCGTCGATGCGCGAGACGAGGGCAAGCGTCGCGTTGTGCACGATGTTCAGGACGGCCTGGATGAGCTGCTCGCGGTCGCCACGGAAGTCGGGAATGCTGATGTCGTAGTCGCGCTGCACTTCCAGCCCGCGCGGAAACTCGGCCAGGATCAGCGAACGCACACGTTCGCAGATCTCGTGGATATTGACCTCGGCCACCACCTGTGGGCGGCGGTGCGGGGCCAGCAGCCGATCGACCAGGGCCTGCAGGCGGTCGGCTTCGTGGATGATGACTTCGGTGTATTCGGTCAGCGCCTTGCTGGTCACTTCCATCTGCAGCAGTTGCGCCGCGCCGCGGATGCCGCCCAGCGGGTTCTTGATCTCGTGGGCCAGGTTGCGTACCAGTTCCTTGTTGGCCTGGGCCAGGCCATGAGCCCGTTCCTCGCGGTCCAGCCGGGTCTGCTGCTCGATCTCGATCATCTCCACCAGCACCCGGTCGGCCCGGTCCATCTGGCTGACGATGACATGCACCGGCAGTTCCGAAGCGCCTGCCGTGCCGGCGCTGCCGAGCGTGCCGCGCTTCATCAGGGCGTCGAAACGGCTCGTGGCCACCTGGTTGGCAGCCACCATCTTCAGGGTGTCGCGCAGCGGGCCCGGGTCGGCCAGCCAGTCGAACACACTGCTGCGCTGCAAGGCGCGGCGCGATGCACCCAGGGTGTTCTCGAGGGCCGAATTGGCCCGCAGGCACTGGCCGTCGGGTCGCGTCACGGCGACCATGGTGGCAAGCTGGTCGAAGGCTTCAAAGCCGCCCGGCGGGTCGGCAGCAGGGGCACGGAAGGGGAATCGCATCCCCCGAGGTTACTGCGGCAGCTTGGCGATCTCCCGGCGCAAGGAAGCGACGTCCGATTCCTTGCGGGCGATATTGGCCTTCATCTCGGCGACGCGGTCCTGATATTTCTGGAAATTGCGCTCGTCGCCACGGCGTTCAGGCTGGCCGCCGTTGAACTCCTTCTGCAGCATCGTCAGGCGCTCTTCCTCGCGCCGCAGCTCTTCGGTCAGGATCCGCCGGGCATCGGTGTCGCGGGCTCGCTGGGCTGCAGGGTCGACCCGGTCGCCGGGGCGCGAAGCACTGCCACCAGCGGCGGGTGCCGTGGCAGGAGCGGTCGCAGCGCGCGGCTGTCGTCCTTGCACCACGGTGACCGGCGCGCCGTCGATGGTGCGACAGTTGCGCTCGCGCGCCTCTGAGGGCGAAAGGGCGTCGGTGTAGAGCACCGGGGGACCGGGGCAGCGATAGACCGGCTTGCCGGGGTCCTGAGCCTGCGCCGCGCCCAGCGGACACAGCACAGACAGGCTCAGCAGCGCAGGGCGCCAGGACCAGGAAAAAACGCTCATGTCGCGATTGTGAACCAAGCGCGGCAGGCCCAATGAAGCAAAAAGGCAGGCCTTGCGGCCTGCCTTTCTTCTGACACCTGCAGCGGTTTACAGTTCAGAGGGCGTAGTACATGTCGAACTCGACCGGGTGGGTGGCCATGCGGAAGCGGGTCACCTCCTGCATCTTCAGGTCGATGTAGGCGTCGAGGTAGGCGTCGGTGAAGACGCCGCCCTTGGTCAGGAAGCCGCGGTCCTTGTCCAGGTGCTCCAGCGCCTGGTCCAGGCTGTGGCAGACGGTCGGGATCTTCGCGTCTTCTTCGGGCGGCAGGTGGTACAGGTCCTTGGTGGCGGCTTCGCCCGGGTGGATCTTGTTTTCCACGCCGTCCAGGCCGGCCATCAGCAGCGCCGCAAAGCCCAGGTACGGGTTCATCAGGGGGTCGGGGAAGCGGGCTTCCACGCGACGGCCCTTCGGGTTGGCCACGTAAGGGATGCGGATCGAGGCGCTGCGGTTCTTGGCCGAATAGGCCAGCTTCACGGGCGCTTCGAAGCCGGGCACCAGGCGCTTGTAGCTGTTGGTACCTGGGTTGGTGATGGCGTTCAGCGCGCGGGCGTGCTTGATGATGCCGCCGATGTAGTACAGCGCAAAGTCGCTCAGGCCGGCATAGCCGTCACCGGCGAACAGGTTCACGCCATCCTTCCACACGCTCTGGTGAACGTGCATGCCGCTGCCGTTGTCGCCCACGATGGGCTTGGGCATGAAAGTGGCGGTCTTGCCGTATGCGGCGGCCACGTTGTGGATGACGTACTTCTGGAGCTGCACCCAGTCGGCGCGCTGGATCAGCGTGCTGAACTTGGTGCCGATCTCCATCTGGCCGGCATTGGCCACTTCGTGGTGGTGCACTTCGACAGGGATGCCCAGGCTTTCCAGGATGAGACACATCTCCGAACGCAGGTCCTGGCCGCTGTCGACCGGGGGCACGGGGAAGTAGCCACCCTTCACCGCAGGGCGGAAGCCGCTGTTGCCGTGCTCGTATTCCTTGCCGGTGTTCCAGGCGGCTTCTTCACTTTCGATCTTGCTGAAGCAGCCCGACATGTCGTTCGACCAGCGCACGCTGTCGAACACGAAGAACTCGGGCTCGGGGCCAAAGTAGGCGGCGTCGCCCAGGCCGCTGCTCTTCATGTAGGCCTCGGCGCGCTTGGCCAGAGAACGCGGGTCGCGTTCGTAGGGCTTGCCGTCGGCCGGGTCGACCACGTCGCAGGTGAGGATGACGGTCGGTTCCTCGAAGAACGGGTCGACGTTGGCGGTGTTCGGGTCCGGCATCAGCAGCATGTCGGATGCTTCGATGCCCTTCCAGCCGGCGATCGACGAACCATCGAAGGCATGGCCGGAGGTGAACTTGTCTTCATCGAAGTGCGAAACAGGCACGGACACGTGCTGTTCCTTGCCGCGGGTGTCGGTGAAGCGGAAGTCGACGAATTTGGCTTCGCTTTCCTTCACCAACTTCATCACGTCGGCAACAGTTTTTGCCATGCAGATCTCTCCTAGCGGGGCGCGGGGTTTGGGTTGATTGTTTCTGGTGGGCCGTCGGACACCCTGGAACCAAGGCAGCGATCAGGCGCCAGGGAATCTAGCAGAAAGCATGCCCATGGCCGGCTGGGGCGACCGGCAAGTGCGCACAACCTTGGTGCATGGCCAGGCACCAGCTTGGCCCGGCCTGGCGGCGCTATCGCACCATCTCCGGGCCGAGTCGGGCCCCATGGGCGAGAAGTCCGTCACGCAGTGCTGCAAAAGCGTGCAAAGGGTCGACGGCCGATTTCACGCCCAGTTCAATGTGCCGACCGTGTTGCGGGTGGTCCACGCTGGGCAGGCTGAAGACCTTGACGCCGTCGAAACGGGCCTCGATGGCTTCCATCAGCGGCGTCAGGCTCGCCTCCATCGCGCCATAGACGATGACCGAACGCTCGACCTGCCGCGCCCCGCCGTGCAGGTGGGGATAGCGGGTGTCCAGCAGCCACTCGATCATCGGCCAGGCCATCACCGGGAAACCCGGCAGGAAGTGCACGTGACCGAGGCTGAAGCCAGGAATCTTGTTGTACGGATTGGGCACGATCTGCGCACCGGCCGGGAAGGTACCCATGTTCATGCGATGCAGGTTGTCGGGGCGGTCGGGCTCGAAGGGCTGGCCCTGCTCGGCAGCGACATCGCGCATGCGCTCCAGGATCAGGTCGCGGGCCATCGGGTGCAGTTCCAGCGGCAGGCCGGCCGCTTCGGCGGCGCACTGGCGGGTGTGGTCGTCGGGCGTGGCGCCGATGCCGCCGCAGGAAAACACCAGGTCGCCGCTGCCCAGCGCGTCGGCCACGGCGCGGGTGATGCGCGGCCGGTCGTCGCCGACATAACGCGCCCAGGACAGCATCAGCCCGCGCGCCGACAGCAGTTCGATGCACTTGGACAGATGCTTGTCCAGGCGCTTGCCAGAGAGGATCTCGTCGCCGACGATGATGAGTCCGATGTCCATGGGGCAGTCTCAGGGGGGTGCAGGCAGGGCGCGGGGGGTGTCGACCGCGGCAGCGATTGGAACCGATGCCCGCAGGGCCTGCAGTTCGGCCAGCAGGAAGTGCGCGAACCAGGCCGCGGCGAAAACGAATACGAGGGTGTAGAGCCACAGCGACAGCAGTGCCAGCAGCGGCGCCAGCACCAGCGCCATCGCGCCCAGCGCCCAGATCAGCGATGGCGCGGCGCCCAGGAAACCGCAGGCCACGCCCATCGCCAGCAACTGCAGGCGGTGGCGCTGCAGCAGCAGCCGGCGCTCTTCGACGCTGGCATGCCGTGCCAGAACGCCGAAGGCCAGTACCTGCTGGGTGAGCCAGCCCCACACCAAGGGTGGCAGCAGCAGCACCAGGGGCGGCACCAGCCACAGCGGCACGCTCAGCACCAGCACCACCAGGGCCAGCGCGGCCGCAACCAGGGTTCGACCCAGGCATTGCATCCAGCCCGCGCCCTGGCGTGCCTGCAGGTCCGGAAAGCGCCTGGCAAGGACCTGACGCACGATGGCCGGCGTCATCATCGTGGCCACCAGCAGCAGGGTGCCCAGCACCACCAGCGGCACCATCAGGGCCACCACGATCAACGGCGCCAGCACGCTGCGAAACGCCTGCAGCCCCAGCCGGTCCAGCCAGCCCAGCAGCACCTGCAGCAGCGCCCAGCCGTCGAGTACGGCGCGGGTGCCGGCCACGGCGCTTTCCCAGTACAGCCAGCCCAGCAGCGCCAGCGCCACGCCACCCAGCAGCAGCGGCCCCAGCGACCAGAGCATCAACCTGGGGTGCAGGCAGTAGCCTGCGGCCCGGGCCAGCGCGTCGAAGATCGCCCTCACCAACCCGCCAGCCGCTTCAGGCCCAGCCACTGCTGGGCCCAGAAACCGCGACCGTAGTCGCGGCCCTCGAGTTGGTCGCGGATGCCGGTGGCCGGGTAGGCGTCGTCCCAGCGGGCGCTGCCGAACCACTGGTCCCACACCGGGAACAGCACGGCATAGTTGCAGCCCCCCAGGCTGCCTGCGCCGGCCGACTCATGACCCACGCCGATGGCATGGTGCACGCGGTGGAACTGCGGGCTGACCAGCAGCCGCCCCAGCACCGGGCCGAACGAGAGGCGCACGTTCGCGTGGGCCAGGCTCTCCAACAGCTTCTTGCAGGCCACCAGCGCCACGAACTGTGCCGGCGGCACGCCCAGCAGCAGCCCGGCCAGCACGAAGATGCCGTCGCGCAGCAGGTCGTCCAGCAGGTGGTTGCGGCTGTCCGTCCACATCGTCATCTGGCGCTGGCTGTGGTGCAGCGCGTGCAGCTTCCACCACCAGCCCAGGCTGTGCTGGCCCCGGTGGACGGCGTAGTCGATCAGGTCGAACAGCAGCAGGTAGACGAGGAAGCTCACCCAGGCCAGGTCGGTGACGCCAGGCCACAGACCGTCCACCGACCAGGCCGGCAGGCCGGCCAGGCGCAGCTGCCCGACCAAGCCATCCCACAGCGGCTGCACGGCGAAGAACAGCGCCAGGCGAAGCAGGCCCAGCCGGTGGATCAGGGTGTAGAGCACGTCCACGCGCACCGCGGCGCGGTCGACCACGGCTTCGGCCGGGCGCCAGCGCTCGAGCGTGCGCCACAGCGTGAGCATCACCCCGATCTGCAGCAGGCCCACCAGCAGCCAGCCGGTGGCGACGAAGGCATCCTCGAGCAGGTTGCCCCAGCCCAGCTCAAACACCAGGGGCTGCACGGCGCCTTCGAACAGCCACTGCTGAACCTGGCCGAACGCGTCGGACAGCGCGTTCACGGCAGCACGGCACGCCGGGCGGCAGCGCCGTATCGCGGGTGCTCGCGCAGGGTGGCGAAGCACAGGCCGCGCGCCTTCAGGCCGGTGATCAGGGGCTCCAGCACGGCCGGCGCCCAGGCGTCCTGGCGCGACCAGATGCCCAGGTGGGCCAGCAGCACATCGCCTTCACGAATGTCACGCAGTGCCTGCTGCAGCAGCTGGGCATTCGGGTACCTGTCGCTGGGCAGCTCGTCGCCCAGGAAACCTGCCGCCGACCAGCCGACATGGGTCCAGCCGCAGGCCTGCGCCGCCTGCAGCAGGGCCGGCGAGGTCTTGCCACCCGGCGCCCTGAAGATGGCGCCCATCGCCTGGCCGGTCATCGCGGCCAGGCGCTGCGCCGGCCGTGCCAGCTCGGCGCAATAGCCCGCCGCGTCCAGCACGCGCGGGCGTCTTGCCTGCGGCCCGGCGGTGGGCCGCACCCGAAGGCCGCCGGCCACGTCGGCCTGCCAGACGTCGTGGTCCCAGGTGTGGGAGCCGAAGGCGTGGCCCTCGTCGGCGCGGTCCCGCCACCAGGCCGCCCAGCCCTCGTCCAGGCTGGTGCCGCCGGTCTTCGTGCGCTCGTTGGCCAGGAAGAAAGTGACACGCACCGCGTGGCGCTTGAGCACGTCGGCCACGAGCGGCGCCACGGCCATGTGGCCGGTGTCGAAGCTGAGGTAGACGGGGCGTTCGCAGGCCGGCGGCGACGGGGCGGCCGCCGCCGAAGCAGCCAGGACCAGGGCCGCCGCCGCCACGGCCGGGGAATGCCGGCGGCCGCCTTCAGAGCCGGGGCGCATGGTCCAGGGTCCACACGCCATGGGGCGAGCGGCCCACCGCCACCTGGCGCACCACCTGGCGGGATTCGATGTCGATGACGGTGAGCTTGCGCGCCCAGCGCGAGGTCACAAGCAGGGTACGGCCGTCGCGCGTGACTTCCATGCAGTCCGGGCCACCGGGTGCGGGCAGCTGCGACACCACGGTCATCGTGCGCGTGTCGACCTGGCTGATGCTGTTGGCCACGCGGTTGCTGACGAAGACATGACGCCCGTCCCCCCGTGCGCGGAACGCATGTGCACCGGCCCCGGTCTCGATGCGGCCCAGGAGCTTCGGCGCCGCACCGCCGACGTCCCAGGCCTGGACGAAGCGGTCGCCGGTCAAGGCCACCAGCAGGGTGCGGTCATCGGCCAGCAGGAAGATGTCGGCCGGCATGCGGCCGACAGCCCGCTTCCAGCGCGGCAACTGGGTCGCCAGGTCGATGGCCAGCACCTCGTCGCTGTCCTGGAGCGAGGCATAGACCACGGTGCTGCGGCTGTCGATGGCCAGGTGGCTGGGTGTCTTCGGCGCCGGCAGGCGCTTGGCCAGCCGCAGGGGCGCCGCGTCTGCTGGTCGCCAGTGGTAGATGTCGACATGGTCCAGCCGGTTGGCAGCGGTCACGAACCAGCGCAGGTCGGGGCTCAAGCGCAGGTGGTAGGGGTCGACGATGTCGGTGAGCGTGCGCTGGACGAGGCCCGTGGCAGGGTCCAGGAACGTCAGCGAATTGCTGCCGGCGTTGGCCACGATGAGACTGCGCTCGTCGGGCGTCATGTACAGATGGTGCGGCTCCTTGCCGGTGGGCGTGCGACGCAACACGCCGAGGCTGGCCGGCTCGATCAGGCTGAGGTCGGCGTCCTGCGAATTCAGCACGAAGATCGGCGGGCCTGGCCGGCCTGACCAGCCCGGCGACCCGAACCCGGCCCGGGCGGCAGGCAGCGCGGCGGCCAGGGGCAGTGCCAGCAGGCCGCGACGCGCGATCACCTGTCGTCGCCGCCGCCGAACACGCCGCCCAGCAGGCCGCCACCGGCCAGGCCACCGAGCATGCCGCCTTGTTCGCGCGAGCCGCCGTTCTGCGGGGCCGCGGCAAACACGCGCGAGGCCAGGCGCGAGAACGGCAGGCTCTGCAGCCAGATCGTGCCCGGGCCGCTGAGCTTGGCAAAGAACAGGCCTTCGCCGCCGAACAGCGCCGTCTTGATCTTGCCCACGTATTGGATCTCGAAGTCCACCGTGCCGGTGTAGGCGACCACGCAGCCCGTGTCGACCAGCAAGGACTCACCGGCGCGAAGTTCGCGCCTGACGACGGTGCCGCCGGCGTGCACGAAGGCCAGGCCGTCGCCTTCGAGCTTCTGCATGATGAAGCCCTCGCCACCGAAGAAGCCGACACCCAGCTTCTGCTGCAGCGCAATGCCCAGCGAGACACCGCGCGCGGCGCACAGGAACGCGTCCTTCTGGCAGATGAGCAGGCCGCCCAGCTGGCGCAGGTCCATCGGCAGGATCTTCCCCGGGTAGGGCGCGCCGAAGGCAATGCGCGCCTTGCCGGCACTGGCGTTGGTGTAAACCGTCGTGAACAGCGACTCGCCTGTCACCAGGCGCTTGCCGGCACCCAGCAGCTTGCCGAACAGGCCACCGCCGGCGTTTTGCCGGCCGTCGCCGAAAACCGTGTCCATGGTGATCGCCGGATCCATGAAGAACATGCTGCCGGCTTCGCCGACGGCGGCCTCGCCTGGGTCGAGTTCGACCTCGACGAACTGCATCTCGGCGCCCTTGATCTCGTAGTCCACCACGTCCATGCCCACGCTTTTTCTCCCGGGGTTAGCCTGAATAACCAGACACCTGGGAATGGTAACCAAAGGCTGGGGCGCACGCGGTGCCCGCACCCGGCTGCTGTTGCATGCCGTTGCACAGCCGACGGTTTTGACGATGGCCTAAACACCAGCGGCTGCGCAAAATTCCCGGACATATGCAAAACGGCTTTGGATCACTCGTTGCCCCGTTGACGCTGGACGCACTGTCGGCCGCCGCCGTGCTGATGCTCATTTCGGCCCTGGCACTCAGTGGGGCTGCGGTGCGCCACCCGCAGCACCGCGGGCTGCTGTGGTGGCAGGCTGCGCTCTGGCTCGCCGCCGGTGGCACCACGCTGGCGGCCCTTTGGCCGGCAGGCGCTCTGGGCGAGGCGGTCATCGGCTGGCTGGTGCACCTGCTGCTGCTGCAGTGGCCGATACTGCTGCTGGCCGGCCTGCGTCGCTTCAACGGCCGCCAGGGCCTGCCCGCCGACGGTGCGCGCGACTGGGGCGTGCTCATCGCTGCCGCCTTCGTGCACACCCTGGCCGCCATCTGGCACGACACCGCAGTGCTGGCCTGGGCCGCTGCCGGCGCCACGGCCGGCCTTCACCTGTACGTGGCTGCGCTGGTGTTCATGGGCGACGGTGGCCGCGACGGCACGCCACTGCAGGCCCTGGGTGCCGCCACGGCACTGGCTGGCCTGGCGCCGGCGCTGGCGGTGCTGCCCACGGGTGACGCGTCGGCCTGGCTGGGGGCCCAGGCGCTGGCCGCCGGGCTGGCCGCCGTGGTCATGGCCTTCGTCGTGCTGACCCTGCTGTACGAACGCACCGAAAAACAACTTCGCGCGTCGCGCAGGCGTCTGCGCGTGCTGGCCAACCTGGACCCGCTGACCCAGGTGCCCAACCGCCGCCACTTCCAGGACCTGGCCCACCGCGTCCTGCGCACCGACCCCGAAGGCAGCGCGGTTCTGCTCATCTTCGACATCGACCACTTCAAGCACATCAACGACCACCTGGGCCACGCCGCCGGCGACCGCGCCCTGTGCCTGGTGTCGGGGAGCGTCCTGGAGCATCTGCGGGCGCAGGACGTGGCCGGCCGCCACGGCGGCGACGAATTCGTACTGCTGCTTCGCCGCGCCAACCTGCAGCACGCCATGGCAGTGGCCTCGCGCATCGTCTACGAGGTGCAAAAGCGCGCTGGTGCCAACCTGCTTCCCACCATCACCTTGAGCTTCGGGGTGGTTCAGGTCGCGCCCGAAGAGACCCTGCCCGACGCCTTGCGCCGTGCCGACCAGGCCTTGTACGAAGCCAAGCGCCAGGGGCGGTCGCGCGCGGTCGCGGCCGAAGGCGACGAGGCTCGGCCCGTGTTCCACGAAAGCCAGCGGCTGGGACTGACCGCATGCTGATAATCCGCGCATGCTCGCCGTTGTTGCCGTCAGCCTGGGTGCCGCCTTGGGCGCCCTGCTGCGCTGGGTTCTGGGCCTGGGCCTGAATGCAGCGTTTCCGGCCTTGCCGCTGGGCACGCTGACGGCCAATCTGCTGGGGGGCTATCTGGTCGGCCTGGCGGTGGGCCTGTTCAGCCTGCACACCGAGCTTGCGCCCGAATGGCGCCTGTTCGTCATTACCGGATTCCTGGGCGGGCTGACCACCTTCTCGACCTTTTCCGCCGAAGTCGTGCACGCCGTGCAGCAGGGTCGCCTGGGCTGGGCCGCAGCCACCATGGCGCTGCACCTGGCAGGCTCGGTGGCACTGACCTTCGCCGGCCTCGCCACGAGCGCGGCATTTAGGGCCTGAGGCCCAGGCCGAGATGGGGTGCGAACCTAGAATCGTGACCTCTGGCTCCTCCATGAACGGCGCCTTCCCGGCCCGGCGCGGCAGCCCCAAGCAACCACCCCGCTAGACCCCCTGCACATGACACCTGCCGAGATCCTGGCCCAGCACGGCCCCCGCGAAGCCATGGACTACGACGTCGTCGTCGTCGGTGGTGGCCCGGCCGGCCTGGCCACCGCCATCCGCCTGAAGCAGCTGGACGCCGCGATCAACGTCGTCGTGCTGGAAAAGGGCAGCGAGCCCGGCGCTCACACCCTGAGCGGCGCGGTGATGGACCCACGTGCCCTGACCGAGCTGTTCCCCGACTGGAAAGACCGTGGCGCGCCCTTGAACCAGCCCGTCACCGGTGACGAGGTCTTGTTCCTGGGGGCGAATCACGCCAGCCGCACGCCGGCCTGGCTGATTCCCGACTGCCTGCACAACCACGGCAACTTCGTCATCAGCCTGGGCGCAGTGACGAAGTGGCTGGGCGAACAGGCCGAGGCACTGGGCGTGGAGATCTTTCCCGGCTTCACGGCCGCGGAAGTGCTGTTCGACGAGGCCGGCAACGTGCGCGGCGTGGCCACCGGCAACCTGGGCGTCGGCAAGGACGGCCAGCCGCACGAGGGCTTCCAGCTCGGCATGGAGCTGACCGCGAAGTACACGGTATTCGCCGAAGGCTCGCGCGGCCACCTGGGCCGGCAGCTGATCACGAAGTTCGCGCTGGATGAAGGCCGCGACCCGCAAAGTTACGCGCTGGGCGTGAAGGAACTGTGGGAGATTCCGGCCGACAAGGCCAGGCCAGGCCTGGTCGTGCACAGCGCCGGCTGGCCGATGGACGAGAGCACCTATGGCGGCGGCTTCCTCTACCACCTGGAAGGCAACAAGGTCACGCTGGGCTTCGTCACCGGCCTGGACTACCAGAACCCCTGGCTGAGCCCGTTCGAGGAAATGCAGCGCTGGAAGACGCACCCAGCCATCCGCGCCCACATCGAAGGCGGCAAGCGCATCGGCTACGGCGCCCGCGCCATCACTGCAGGCGGTCTGCTGAGCCTGCCCAAGCTGGTGTTCCCCGGCGGGGCCCTGGTGGGCTGCGAGGCCGGGATGCTGAACGCCGCGCGCATCAAGGGCAGCCATGCGGCCATCAAGAGCGGCATGCTGGTGGCCGAAGCCATCGCCCCGGCGCTGAAGGCCGGACGCAGCCACGACGAGTTGTCCGCCTACCCTGAAGCTTTCGAAGCCAGCTGGCTGTTTGCCGAACTGAACGCCACGCGCAACTTCAAGCAGTGGTTCAAGCAAGGCAACACGGTCGGCACCCTGATGACCGGCGTCGAGCAGTGGCTGCTGCCCAAGCTGGGCATGAAGAGCCCGCCCTGGACCATCCACCGTCGCACGCCCGACCACGCCCGGATGCATGCCGCCGGGCAGGTGGAGCGCATCGTCTACCCCAAGCCCGACGGCCAGTTGACCTTCGACCGCCTGAGCAGCGTGTTCATCAGCAACACCAACCACGAAGAAAACCAGCCGGCGCACCTGACGCTGAAGGACGCCAGCGTGCCGGTGGCCGTGAACCTGGCGAAGTTCGCCGGCCCCGAGGCGCGTTATTGCCCGGCCGCGGTGTACGAGTACGTGCAGAAGAAGGGGGCCGACGAACTCGTCATCAACGCCCAGAACTGCGTGCACTGCAAGACCTGCGACATCAAGGACCCGACCCAGAACATCGTCTGGGTCACCCCCGAAGGCGGCGGCGGCCCCAACTACGCCGGCATGTAAGGCGGCTGCCGCTGGCCATTCCGGACCGCATTGCTGAATTTCCTGCCGCGTCCTTCCTTTCGCCAGCTGCTGCTGGTGGCTTTCCTGCTCGTGGCGCTGCTGCTGGCGGCGGTGTCTCTGCGCGGGCTGTTCACGTTGCAGGGCCTGCTCGACCGCAGCCAGGAAGGCGCGCGCCAGGCGGTGCAGCTGCGGGCGCACGTCGAGCGGCTGGGCGAGCACCGGCTGACGATGGAACGCGCCGCGCGTCAGTACCTGGTGCTGGGCGACCGGGCCCTGCGCCAGACCTTCGAACGCGCCGCCGACGACGCTGCAGCCCAGGTGCGGGCACTGGAACGCGCCGACGTGCCCGCAGGACTGGGCCGGCGCTGGCGGGCCCAGGTCAACGACATCGGCCGCAGCCTGGACGGCAGTGGCGCGGCTGCGTCGCCGCGCGACGACCAGGTCTCGCAGGACTTTCGCGAACTCGACACGCTGGTCGACCAGATGGCCGAGCAGGTGCGCCGCCTGGCCGAGGCCCGCAACGATGCGCTGCAGGCCGAACTGGACCAGGGCCGCACCGCCTGGGGGCGGCAGGTGGCCGGTGCCATCGGCTTCGCCCTGGCCCTGGCCCTGGCCCTGGCCTTCGGCCTGGCGCGGCCACTGCGGCGGGTGGAACAGGCCATCGTCGGCCTGGGCGAGAACCGGCTGGACGAGCGCATCGACATCCAGGGCCCTTCGGACGTGCGTCAGATCGGCCGCCGACTGGACGCGCTGCGCCAGCGCCTGGCCGAGGCCGACGCCGACAAGGCGCGCTTCCTGCGCCATGTCTCGCACGAGCTGAAGACGCCGCTGGCGGCGCTGCGTGAAGGCGTGGCCCTGCTGAACGACGGCGTCACCGGCCCGCTGTCGCCGAACCAGCAGGAAGTGGCGCACATCCTGGCCGACAACACCGCCACCCTGCAGCGCCGCATCGAGGACCTGCTGCGCTTCAATGCCGCAGCCTTCGCGGCGCAGCGCGTGGTGCGCCGGCCGGCCGACCTGCCGGCCCTGGTGCAGCGCCTGGTCGACGAGCAGCAGCTGCAATGGCGTGCGCGCGGGCTCGAAGTGGCGTTGCAGCGGCAACCGGCCGATACCGCCATGGTGGCCGAGGTCGACGCCGAACTGCTGGGCACGGCGCTGTCGAACCTGCTGTCCAACGCGATCCGCTACAGCCCGAAAGGCGGTGCCATCGTCGTGACCCTGGCACGTGAAGGCGACGGCCTGGCCATCGAGATCACCGACGAAGGCCCGGGCGTTCCCGAGGCCGAACGTGGCCGCATCTTCGAGCCGTTCTTCCGCGGCCAGGTCCAGCCGGTCGATCCTACGGGCCAGGGCCTGGCCGGCACCGGCATCGGCCTGTCCATCGTCGCCGAGACCGTGGCCGCCCACGGCGGGCGCATCAGCTGCATGCCCGCGAACACGGCCATCGGCTTGCCGCATGATGCAGGCCCTGGCGCCCGCTTTCGCATTGAACTTCCGCATGTCTTTCCCGACTGATCCCCCGCCGCCATCACCACGCGCCTTCATTGCCGGCTGCGCTGCAGCCTTGTGGCTGGCTGCCGGCTGCACCACGCCGGCGCCGGCGCCGGTGCCACCGCCCGAGCAACCCGCGCCGGCCCCGGCGCCAGCGCCGCAGCCCGCACCCGAGCCGACGCCGGCACCCGCGCCACAGCCGGCTCCGGCGGTCGACCCGGCCCAGACCGAAGCCGACACCGCGGCCCGCCGGCTGCTGGCATTCCACGAACGCCTGCGCGAACTGAGCCCGGCCGACCTGGCCCGAGAAGTCGCCCGGCTGGGCGAGCCAGCCGAGCCCGTCGCCCGCCTGGAACTGGCCCTGGTGCTGGCCCAGACGCGCCAGAACGGCGACCTCGGGCGGGCGCTGGCGCTGATCGAACCGGTGACCAAGGCCACCCCGCCCGGCCCGCTGCAAAAGTTCGCCAGGCTGCTGCAGGCCCGCCTGCTGGAGCAGCGCCGGCTCGAAGAACAGCTGGAACGCCAGAACCAGCAGTTGCGGGAGCAGCAGCGCAGGCTGGACCAGCTGACGAGCCAGATCGAGGCCCTGCGCGCCATCGAACGCAGCCTGACGATGCGGCCTGCAGCACCGCCAGCGGCGCCCGGCGCCGCACCGCGATGAACGCTGCGGCCACCGCCGCCCATGTGCTCCTGGTCGACGACGACGCCGACCTGCTGCGCCTGCTTGGCATGCGCCTGGCTGCTGCCGGTTACCGCGTCAGCAGCGCCGATTCCGCCGAGGCCGCGATGGCGCAACTGGTGCAGGAGCGGCCCCAACTCGTCATCAGCGACGTGCAGTTGCCCGGCGACGACGGGCTGGCGCTGTTCGAGCGCATCCGCGAACGCCACCCTTCTTTGCCGGTGATCCTGCTCACCGCGCATGGCAGCATCCCCGACGCCGTGGACGCCACCGCCCGCGGCGTGTTCAGCTACCTGACCAAGCCTTTTGATGGCAAGGCGCTGCTCGACCTGGTAGCGCGGGCGCTGGCGCTGTCGCCGGTGCCGGCCAGCAACAGCCAGGCTCCGGCGGCCTGGCGAGCCGCCGTGGTCAGCCGCAGCGCGTGCATGGAAGAGCTGCTGGCCGAAGCCCTGCTGGTGGCGCAAAGCGGCGCCAGCGTGCTGATCCGCGGCGAAAGCGGCACCGGCAAGGAAGTGCTGGCCCAGGCCATTCACCAGGCCAGCCCGCGCGCGGCCAAGCCCTTCGTCGCGGTGAACTGCAGCGCCATCCCGGAAGCGCTGCTGGAAAGCGAACTCTTCGGCCATGTCAAGGGCGCGTTCACCGGGGCGCTGCAGAACCACCGCGGCCTGTTCCAGGTGGCCGACGGCGGCACCCTGTTCCTCGACGAGATCGGCGATATGCCGCCGGCATTGCAAGTCAAGCTGCTGCGTGTGCTGCAGGAACGTTCGGTGCGGCCGGTGGGGGCCAGCCAGCCAGTGCCGATCGACGTGCGCGTGCTGTCGGCCACGCACCGCGACCTGGACGCCTTGCTGGCCGACGGCAGCTTCCGCGAAGACCTGTTCTACCGCCTGAACGTCGTCACGCTGACCCTGCCCAGGCTGGCCGAGCGGCGCGAAGACATCCCGCTGCTGGCCCAGCATTTCCTGGCAACGCTGGCCGCGCGCCAGGGCAAGCGCGTGAACGCGTTCGCCCCCGAGGCGCTGCGCCTGCTGGCCACCGCCGCCTGGCCGGGCAACGTGCGCCAACTGCACAACGTCGTCGAACAGGTGTGCGCGCTGGCGACCACGCCGATCGTGCCGCTGGCGCTGGTGCAACGCGCGCTGCGCGTGCCCAGCCTGGAAGTGCTGAGCTATTCCGAGGCCCGCCGCCGCTTCGAACGCGACTATCTGGTCGGCCTGCTGAAGCTGAGCGACGGCAACGTGGCAGACGCGGCACGCCTGGCCGAACGCAACCGCACCGAGTTCTACCGGCTGCTGCAGAAGCACGGGCTGACGCCAGGGCGCTTCCGCAGCGACGGTGGCGATGTCGCGGCCGGCGACGAGGCTGTCGCCGAATAGCGACGCCCCCCACACCCCGGGTTTCCCTGGGGGATGGTCGTGACCACCTGGCCGGGCCCCCCGTGGCTGTCGCCAAATGGCGACGCTTTCCTCGGTTTCGGGCATCGGAACAAGGTGGACGACACAGCTAACTTGTTGATTCAGATCGCTTTTGATCGCGTGGCCCGGGGTTTGCCCTAGATCCCCTCGAGAGCGCCGTTTCGTGCGCTCGAGGACGACACCCCGGGCATGCAACGCCGCTTCTTCGCCACCCTGCTCATCGCCCTGGCCAGCAGCCTGTTCCTGGGCGCCAGCCCGGCACAGGCCTTCGGTTTCGACGACGTGGCCGAGATCGCGCGCCGCCAGGCCGCGCAGCCTTGGCAGGCCCCTGACGAACGCCTGCCGGCGGCCTTGTCGTCACTTGACTACGACGCTCTGCGCGACATCCGTTACCGCCCCGAACGCGCCATCTGGCGGGCCGAAGGCCTGCCTTTCGAACTGCAGTTCTTCCATCTGGGCGGCGGCAACCGCGTGCCGGTGGCGGTGCACGAAATCCACCAGGGCCAGGCGCGGGCGCTGCACTACGACGCCAAGGCCTGGAACTACGGCCAGCAGAAGCTGGACGCCGGCAGCTTCGGCGAACTGGGCTATGCCGGTTTCCGGGTGCACCATGCGCTGAACAACCCGGCCTACAAGGACGAACTGGTCGTCTTCCTGGGCGCGAGCTACTTCCGCGCGCTGGGCCGGGGCCAGCAGTACGGGCTTTCGGCGCGTGGCCTGGCCATCGACACGGTGGGGGCACCCGCCGGCGCTGCCGAGGAATTCCCGCGCTTCAAGGCCTTCTGGATCGAACGCCCGGCCGCCGACGCCACGACGCTGACGATCCATGCGCTGCTGGACTCGCCGCGCGCCACAGGTGCCTACCGCTTCGTGCTGCGCCCGGGCGAAGTCACGCAGATGGACGTGCAGGCCCGGCTGTTCATGCGTGCCGGCGCGGCCTCCGTGAACACCCTGGGCATTGCACCGCTGACCAGCATGTTCCAGCACGGCGAGAACCAACCGCGCGCCAGCGACTTCCGGCCGCAGGTTCACGACTCCGACGGCTTGCTGGTAGCCGGTGTGCCTGCCGGCGCCAGCGCCGAAGAATGGCTGTGGCGCCCGCTGTTCAACCCCGCCCGTCCGCTGGCCAGCAGCTTCGCGCTGCAGCGCCTGCGCGGTTTCGGCCTGCTGCAGCGCGAGCGCCGATTCGCGGCCTACGAAGACACCGAAGCCCGCTACGACCGCCGCCCCAGCACCTGGGTCGAACCGCTGGGCGACTGGGGCCCGGGCCGGGTCGAACTGCTGCTGCTGCCCACCCCCGACGAGACCCACGACAACATCGCTGCCTACTGGGTGCCCGCTGCCCTGCCCGCCCCCGGCCAGGCACTGGAACTGGCCTGGCGGCTGCACTGGCAGGGCGACCAGCCCACCGCACCGCCCACCGGCCACACCGTGCAGTCGCGTCGCGGCTTCGGCTGGCTGGACGCGGCGAAACCCGCGCCGCCTGCCGGCGAGATGCAGTGGCAACTGGACTTCGATGGCCCGGCGCTGCGCGCCCTGCCACCCGGCACCAACGTCGACGCCGTCGTCACCGCCCCGCCCGTGGGCGGGCGTGAGGTCGCGCGAGTCCTCGAAGCCCGGGCCTACCCGCACCCGCTGGGCGGCTGGCGCATGCACCTGCGCGTGCTGCGCACCGACCCCACACAACCCGTCGAACTGCGCGCCTACCTGCGCCATGCCGGCGGAGCCCTGACCGAGACCTGGACCGCCTTGATTCCGCAGGAGCAGCCATGACGATTTCTACCCGATCCAAGCCCATGACCACGCCCCCGATGCCACAACGCCTGAACCACGCCGCCCTGCGCCGCTATACCCATGGCGCAGCGCCACCGCTGCTGCGCGGCAGCATGACGCCGGTGCCCTGGCGGGGCTTCGTGGCCAGCGTGCGCGCGGTGCTGGGTGGTCAGGCAGCGCCAGGAGCTTTCGCCGGCGCCGCCGATACCGGCCCGCTGCAGGTCTGGCAAGAGGCCGCGCAACGGCGCCGCAACATGCTGCTGGTGCTGGTGCTGCTGTCGGCGCTGCTCGCCGCCACGCTGCTGGTGGTGACACAACCGCTGGACGCGCCGGGCCTGGCGCGCATCGCGCAGGTGGGCTTGTTCACCCTGCTGTTCGCCTGGGTGGCGGCTGGCTTCGTCACGGCGCTGATGGGCTACCGCGTGCTGCGCCGCGGCGACGTTCGCGGGCTGAGCCACGCCCAAGTGGCCGGCCAGGCCATCAGTGCCGAGGCGCGCACCGCCGTCATCATGCCCATCTGCAACGAACACGTGCCCACGGTCTTCGCCGGGCTGGCTGCGACGGCTGAATCTCTGGTGGCCGCCGGCGGCGCACGCCTGTGCGAGGTCTACGTGCTGTCCGACACTTCCGACGTGCCCACGCGCATTGCCGAACGCCAGGCCTGGGCGGCGCTGCGCGAGCGCTTCGAGGCCAGCGGCCTGCGTGTGCACTACCGCTGGCGCCTGCGCCGCACCCACCGCAAGGCCGGCAACGTGGCCGACTTCTGCCGCCGCTGGGGCCGCAAGCACCGCTACATGGTGGTGCTGGACGCCGACAGCGTGATGAGCGGCGAGTCCATTCTGGGCCTGGTGCGACTGATGGAGTCGCAGCCGCAGGCCGGCATCATCCAGTCGGCGCCGGTGGCTTGCGGGCTGGACACCGTGCACGCCCGCTCACAGCAGTTCGCCGGGCGTGTCACTGGCCGCCTGTTCGGCGCCGGCATGCAGTACTGGCAACTGGGCGAATCGCATTACTGGGGCCACAACGCCATCATCCGCATCGAGCCTTTCATGCAGCACTGCGCGCTGGCGCCGGTGAAGGGGCGCGGCGGACTGTCGGGCGACATCCTCTCGCACGACTTCGTCGAAGCCGCGCTGATGCGCCGCGCCGGCTGGCAGGTGTGGCTGGTGCCCGACCTGCCCGGCAGCTACGAACAGCAGCCCCCGCACCTGCTGGCCGAACTGCAGCGCGACCGCCGCTGGTGCCAGGGCAACCTGCAGAACGCCCGCCTGATCGCCGAACCCGGCCTGCACCGCGTGCACCGCGCCATGCTGGGCACGGGCGCGATGAGCTACCTGTCGGCGCCACTGTGGCTGGCCTTCGTGGGCGTGGGCGTGGGCTTGTGGCTGGAAGGCGGCCACGCGCTGCAGGCGGCCAACCCGCTGCTGGCCCCGGCCATCGCCGGCCTGTGGGCGGCCACGCTGGGCATGCTGCTGCTGCCGCGAGCCCTGGGCGTGGCCCTGGTCATCCAGCAGAACCAGCAGCACCTGTACGGCGGCATCTCCGGCCTGGTGCTGAGCGCGCTGCTGGAAGCGCTGCTGTCGGCGCTGCAGGCCCCCCTGCGCATGGCGGCGCACACGCTGTTCGTGCTGGGCGCGCTGACCGGCCTGAACCTGCAGTGGAAGTCGCCGCCGCGGCAGGCCGAGCGCCTGGCCTGGACCGACGCCGGCCGGTCGCTGGGTGCGCTGTCGCTGCTGGCCGCACTGGCCCTGGCCGCTGCCTTCGTCGCCAACCCCGGCATGGCCCTGTGGCTGGCACCGATGACGCTGCCGCTGCTGCTGGCCGTGCCCCTGGTGGTGTGGTGTGGCCGGCCAGAACTGGGCCGCGGGCTGCGCCGCCTGGGCCTGCTGCTGACGCCCGAGGAAGTGGCGCCGCCGCGTGTGCTGCAACGCGCCTGGGCCGAAGCGGGCTTGCCGCTTCCCGCGCCGACCGATGCAGCCCCTGCCAAGGCACCGGTGCTGCCGCTGCGGCCGGGCGTCCGGACCAGCGTTCGTGCGGCCGGCCCCGCAGTCAAGCTGGGCTGAACGACTCGTTCAGGGTCCCGCCAGAAACACCGCGCCCGGCGGCGCCTGTTCTGGCAACAGCCAGAGCACCCGCACCGGGTGCCGCCAGGTCGCGGCGCGAGGGGCCATCGCGGCGATGGCCATCCTCATGTCCTCTTCCGGCCCCTGGTCGACGACGATGAAGCTGGGACGGCGGGGCACGAAGCGCGCCAGCGCCGCCGCGTCGCCGCGCACCCGCCCGCTGTCCCAGATGCGCGAGGCCGGCAGCGTGCTGGCACGGGCGTCGCTGGCCAGCAGGTCCTGCCACTTCACGGCCAGCCGCAGCCGCAGCCGCGCTGCAGTGCCGCGGCAGGCCTGCAAGGCATGGCTGCCGTCGAGTTCCAGGCCCAGGGCCTGCGCCTGCTTCGCGGCGTCGGGCAGGCCGATGTCGGGTGCCGGCACCGCAATCTCCATGCGCACGGACGGCTTCGCCAGGCACCAGGATCGCAACGCGGCCCAACGGCCGGCCAGCTGGTCGGCAGGGTGCAGTTCGAAGGCCTGCAGCGCCTGATTGTCGAAGCGTGCGGCGAGGCCGCTCATTCGCCGGCGGCCAGGCGCCGCACTGCCCGCCCCACGCCATCGCCCAGCGGCAGCCCCTGCGCACGCAAGGCGGCCTCGATCGCGCCGATGGCGCCCAGCATCAACGCCGGGTTCTGGTCGCCCAGATGGCCGATGCGGAAACCGCGGCCCTGCAGCGGGCCCAGGGCGCCGGCAAAAGCGACCTGGTAGTGCTCGCGCGCCAGCGTGCGCAGCGCGTCCACGTCGGTACCTGGCGGCACCGTGACGGTGGTCACCGCGTTCGAACGCCGCGCCGGCTGCTGCGCGAAGAAGCCCAGCGTCCCGCCTTCGGCCCAGCCTTGCACCGCCGCGTGCACCAGGCCGGCCAGCAGCCGGTGCCGCGCCAGTACTTGCGGCAGGCCTTCCTGCTGCAGCAGACCCAGGGCCACGCGCAGCGCGGCCAGCAGGTTTTGCGGCGACGTGCCGCAGAACTTGCGGTAGGACAGTTCACTCTTGCGCGCCACGATGTCCCAGTAATAGCGCGGCGCCGGGTTGGCCTGGGCCGCGGCGAAGGCACGCGCGCTGGTGGCGACGAAGCCCACGCCGGGCGGGCACATCAGGCCTTTCTGCGAGGCCCCCACGGCCATGTCCACGCCCAGCGTGTCCATGTCGAAAGGCTCGGCCCCGAGCGAGGCCACGACATCGGCGACGAACAGCGCCGGGTGGCCGGTGGCACGCATCGCCGCGCCGATGGCGGCCAGGTCGCTGGTGATGCCGCTGCTGGTGTCGGTGTGCACGACGAAGACCGCAGCGATGCTGTGCTGCGGGTCGTCGTGCAGCGCCTGCGCCACCGCCTGCGGGTCGATCGCCAGGCCTTCGATCCAGGGCGTGCGCACGACGCGCCGGCCCAGGGCCTCGGCTTGCACCGCCCAGCTTTCGCTGAAGTGGCCGGTGCCGGCGACCAGCACCTTGCCGCCCGGGGGCACGAGGTTCTCGATGGCCGCTTCCCACGCGCCGTGGCCGTTGCTGATGAAGAAGAACACGTTGCCCTGAGCGGTCTGCAGCAGCTGCTTCAGGCCAGCCTCGCAGGCCGCGATGGTCTCGTCCACGCGCGGGTCGCCCATGTCCATGGGCTGGCCCATCAGCGCGTGCAGCACGGCTTCGGGGATGGGCGTGGGGCCGGGGCTTTGCAGCAGCCGGCGGCCCGGCACGCGGGCGTCGAGATGGAAGAAGTCGCTCATTGCCCGATGCTATGGGATGCCATCGCGAGGCTGTGCGCCCGAAGGTTTGCGCGCTGCCTGCGAATGCCTGCGGATCAGACCACCAGCATCAGGCCCAGCCAGGCCGCTGCCAGGGCCCGGCTGCCCGGACCGGCCTGGGGATGCCGCCACACCGAACCGGCCAGGAACAGGTTCCAGGGCAAGGGCGCGAAGTGCACGGCCACCGCCAGGACGGCGGGCACGCCAGCCGCCAGCAAGCCCAGCGCCAGACCGCTGCAGGCCAGGTTGATGGCCGTGCCCCAGCCCAGCATGTCGCGCCACAACAGCGCGGGCAGCGGCCTCTGCCCGCGCCAGCGCTGCGCCAGGAAGCCGGTCGATCTGGCGGTGCCTGCCGGCGGCAAGGCATTCAGCCCGGCCACTGCGGCGGCCGCTTGTCGATGAAGGCCTGCACGCCTTCCAGCGCGTTGGCGTCCATCATGTTGCAGGCCATGGTGTGGGCCGCGTCGGCATAGGCGGCGTCGATGCCGGTTTCCAGCTGGCGGTAGAACAGCGCCTTGCCCATGGCCAGCGCCACGCGCGGCTTGGCGGCGATGCGGTCGACGAGCGCCGCCACCGCGGCGTCGAGTTCGGCCGGTGGCACCACGTGGTTGACCAGCCCCAGCGCCTGCGCCCGTTCGGCGCTGACGAAGTCGCCCGTTACCAGCATTTCGAAGGCTGCCTTGCGCGGCAGGTTGCGCGACAACGCCACGCTGGGCGTGCTGCAGAACAGCCCCAGGTTGACGCCGCTGACGGCAAAGCGCGCATCCATGGACGCCACCGCCAGGTCGCACATTGCCACCAGCTGGCAGCCGGCGGCGGTGGCGATGCCCTGCACCCGCGCCACCACCGGCACTGGCAGCCGCTGCAGCGACATCATCACCCGGCCGCACTGGGCGAACAGGCGTTCGTACAGGGCCTGGGCCGGTTCGGCACGCATTTCCTTCAAGTCGTGGCCGGCACAGAAGGCGCGGCCATTCGCGGCCAGCACCAGCACGCGGGCGCTGTCGTCGCGGGCGAGCTTATCCAGTGCTTCCTGCAGGGCTTCCAGCATCGATTCGCTCAGCGCATTGAAGGCTTGCGGGCGGTTGAGCGTGAGCGTGACGACGCCACGGGCGTCGGTGCTGCTCAGCACCAGGGGTTCGGTGGTCATCGGGGTCTCCGGTCGGCCTTGACATTGTGCAAGCTTCGGCGCGGGCCGGGGTGCGATGATCAGGCCGCGCCTTCCGACACCGCCCGAACCGCCCAACCGCCAGCCGTCACTTTGCCCGCAGAAACCTCTCCGTCCCCGAGCACGCCCCAGGCGGCGGCGCCGACAACCACCCTCGCCGCAGCGCCGGCCACGCCACTGCCCAGCCGCCGGCCGCCCTGGCGCAAGGTTCTCGGAGCCGCCGTGGTGCTGGCCTTGGCAGCAGCAGCCTGGTTCACCTGGCAGGCCCGGCCGGTGGCTGTCGATGGCCTGGTGCTGCGCGAACAAGCGCTGCAGCGCACGCTGCAATTCAGCGCCCGCGTGCTGACCCCGGCGCGCGTGGAAGTGGGCAGCACCCTGACCGGCCGGGCGGCCAGCGTGCCGGTGCGTGAAGGCGACGCAGTGGCAGCCGGTGCCGTGCTGGTGCAGCTGGAGCCCGAGGAACTGGCCGCCGCCCTGGCCCAGGCCCAGGCCGCGCTGCGCCAGGCCCAGGCGCGCAGCGCCAGCCAACGCGCCGTGGCCCGCCCCGGGGCCGACGCGGCCTTGCTGCAGACCGAGGCGACGCTGACCGCGGCCGAACGTGAACTGGGCCGCACCCGGGACCTGGTGGCCCAGGGCTTCGTCAGCAGCGCCCGGCTCGACGAGGTACAGCGCAGCGTGGCCGTGGCCCGGGCCCAGCGCGACGCTGCCCGCGCGCAGGCGCAGGCCAACCGCGCCGACGGCCCGGAGCTGGCCGGCATCGAAGCGCAGCGCCAGGCCGCCGACGCCGCCGTGCAGGCCGCCGCCGCCCGCCTGGCCCAGGCCACGCTGCGCTCGCCCGCGGCGGGCCGCGTGATCGCACGCAGCGTGGAGCCCGGGCAGATCGTGCAGCCCGGCCGGGTGCTGCTGACGCTGGCGGTGAACGGCCCCACCGAACTGGTGGCCCAGGTCGACGAACGCTTCCTGGGCCAGCTGCGCGTGGGCCAGCAGGCGCAGGTGCTGGCCGACGCCTACCCGCTGCAAGCCTTCGACGCCGTGCTCGCACGCATCGCTCCCGGTGTCGACCCGGCGCGCGGCGCGGTCGAGGTCATCTTCACGCCCACCGGTGCAGCACCGGCCTTCCTGCGCGAAGACATGACGCTGTCGGTCGAAGCCATCACCGGCGAACGTGGCGCAGCCCTGGTGCTGCCGCTGAGCGCCTTGCGCCCGACCCTGCCCGACGGCGGCGCCAGCGTGCTGGTGCTGGAAGGCGGCCGCGCCGCCGAACGCCGCGTCGCGCTGGGCCTGCGCACGCTGGACCGGGCCGAGGTGACGCAGGGCCTGGCCGCTGGCGAGACGCTGCTGCTGGCGCCGCAGTTGCCTCTCGGCACCCGCGTCACAGTGCGCGCGGCGCCCTGAGCCGGATCGCGAGCCCGGGCCAGCACAGCATGCGCGGCATCGGTTTCGAATTCACCGTGGCCGTGCGCTTCCTGCGCGAAGGCCGCTTCCAGAGCCTGCTGATCATCGTCGGCGTTGCCGCCGGCGTGGCGGTGGTGGCCTACATCTCGGCCCTGGTGGTGGGCCTGCAGCAGAACACGCTGAACAAGACCCTGGGTGCGCAGGCGCACGTGGTGCTGACGCCGCTGGACGAACGCGTGACGCCGGTGCTGCCGCGCGCCACGGGCGACACCCCGTTCAGCGACCTGCAGCCGCGTGCGCAACGCCTGCGCAGCCTGTCGAACTGGCCGCTGGTGGTGGCCAGCCTGGAAACGCAGCCCGGCGTGGCCGCGGTGTCGCCGCTGGTGGCCGGCTCGGGCCTGGCGCAGCGCGGCGAGGCCACGCGCGCGGTGACGGTGGCCGGCGTCGACATCGTCCGCTATGAACGTGTGGTGGGCCTGCGCGACAAGCTGGTCGCGGGTACGCTGCGGCTGGCCCCCAGCGAGACCATCGTCGGTGTCACCCTGGCCGCCGACCTGGGCGTGCGCGTGGGCGACCGCATCACCCTGACGACCGGGACACGCAGCGAAGTGCTGCGCCTGACCGGCCTGGTGGACCTGGGCGTGCGCGAACTGAACCGGCGCACGCTGCTGGTGCCGCTGCGCACCGGGCAGACGCTGTTCGACCTGCCCGGTGGCGCCACCCAGATCGACGTGACGCTGGACGACGTCTGGGCAGCGCAAGGCCTGGCGCGTCGTTTGGCGCAGCAGCTGCCCTACAAGGTGGAGAGCTGGCAGGACACCAATGGCCAGCTGGTCTCGGCGCTGAACGCGCAGAGCGTCAGCACCACCATCATCCGCGCCGTGGTGATGGTGGTGGTGGTGCTGGGCATCGCCAGCG